>Ga0187827_10005747_pt1 | contig 14531 bp, 9 predicted proteins | sample ETNtaG_39_FD_167969 | JGI IMG/M metagenome (GOLD analysis project Ga0187827, IMG submission 167969) | Marine microbial and viral communities from oxygen minimum zone, Eastern Pacific Ocean - ETNP2014_SV_150_PacBio MetaG (Illumina Assembly) | ecosystem: Environmental > Aquatic > Marine > Hypoxic...
CAAACAGCCATTATCAACGTTCACATCAACTAATGGTATCCAAACACCAGTAAGTGATCTATCACGTGTTGGTATAGATGCTTCATCTTGGTGCCATGGGCTGCCATTACTACCAGGTTCTTTATTAACGAACATAGTCTGCATACACTTATAGCCACCATCCCAGTGTGGTACACTAGCCCCTGCGACTATATCCAATATTCTACATATATTTGGATTTATGATATATTTCTTAATAATTGTACTGCACGCATGTGGCTGGCCAATATACATATACCGGCAGAATAATCTTTCATCACCCAATTCCCAATCCACCGGATCAATTAATTCAGAGTTATAATCACCTCGATTAAATCTGGCTAAATCTTCCAAAATTTCTTTTTGCTCATTTTTGGTAATTACATTTTCAAATAGCGTGTAGCCATTTTCAAAAAATGAGCTCAATAATTCATCTGATCTTATTTCATTTAATTTATTTGGTATTATTTTCATTATAATCCTAAAGTCAAAGTTATGAATGACAAAATTGGAACGGAAATTTCTACCTGATCATCAATAATATTTGCTTTACCATAATTTTCTATGCTTAGTAGTTCAGGATTTTCAAATGAATTAGCATCTTTTGGATCTTTACCAGAAAGTATTGCACAATTTTGTATATTTTTTATTTGTCGATCCCCAAGTTGAATAGATAATTCTAAATTTTTATCAAGACTACGATTTATTATAAATATACTAAGTTTATCTTGATTCCATATCGCACTGGCATCAATATAGTTGACATACCCATACGATTTACTTTCGTATCCAGGTCCATCTATTGCTAATCTTAAGGCAATCCCTCTGCCATTTTGAGATATCATTTGAAAAGGGAAAAAAGTACTTTGAATAAGTAAGCCATGCTCATTTGTAATGATGGGTGCAATGGTATTTACAATCTGCGCAATATTTGCAATCTTAACCACATCCGCATGCCGAATAAAACTGTTCAGAAAACCAGCAACCACTAAAGCATCTTCAAGATTATAAATTTCTTCAATTAAATGGGGTGCAAAATTCCCTTCACCATCGGTAATATGATTCTTATACCACACATTCCATTCGTCAAAACATAGATATGTACGATTACTACTTTTTGCTTTTGCTTGTGCCATTCTGCAAATAGCATCGATTTCTTCTATTTGTTGATCAATTGCATTCGTAACAGCTAAATATTCAGCAGTATCGTCTTCATGATTTCCAACATACCTATGCAAGCTGATATAATCAGCTAATTCACCCATATGCTCCAGTACTGTAATGTCCCAATCGATGTATGTTGGTAAACTAGGTGTACAGGAACCGGCAACTACAGTTTCGATTGATTTATCTACATATTTCATCATCCTTGCAGCTTGTTGTGCTCGAATAGCATATTTTTTAGCAGATACATGACCCATCTGCCATGGTCCATCCATCTCATTACCAAGACACCAAAGTTTTACATCAAAAGGATCTTTATTGCCATTTTCTTTTCGCATATTAGCAAATTTTGTTCCGGTAGGACAATTACTATATTCTACCCAATTACGGGCATCTTCAGGTGTTCCAGTGCCAAGGTTAACGGTTATCATTGGCGTCCAATTCATTTTTTCACACAATTGAATAAATTCATCAGTGCCAAAAGTATTTGGCTCTATACTTTGCCAGGCAAGTTCCCGAACTACGGGCCGCATATCTTTGGGACCAATTCCATCCATCCAATTATACCCTGACGCAAAATTTCCACCGGGATATCTAATGACTGTCATATTAAGTTTTTTTAGTTCTGTCATTACATCAGTACGAAAACCATCTTTATCTGACAAAACATTATCTGGTTCATAAACACCTTGGTAAACAGCTCGACCAATATGTTCAAGAAATCCGCCAAAAATACGTGGATCAACTTCTCCAATTTGAAAATTTGTATCTAATCTGATAGTTGTTTCTTCCATACAATTGCAATCTCAATGAAATGTTTTAATTAACAAAATAATTAACTGGAATGGTAATATACTTCTGCACCCGCACCGGCTTTGCAGGCATAAATATTGGGCTTGATGCCAGTAGTATCATGATATTCTTTATAGATATTTTTTTGAAATTCTTCTGTGATTTCCTTTTGCACTAATGCGACTGCACAACCACCAAAACCGGCTCCGGTCATTCTTGCTCCGTGGCACCCTTTCTGGTCTTTAGCAATCCTTACCATAATGTTCAGTTCTTTGCTGGATACTTCGTAATCTTTTTTCAAACTCTCATGACTGGAGTTCATTAGATCCCCTACTATTAATGGATCGTTATTTACCATTGCTTTGGCAGCATCTAAAGTGCGCTGATTCTCACTAATAACATGTCTTGCGCGTTTGAAAGTTGTTTCTTCAAGTTTAATCTTGCTCTCTTCAAAGGTTTCTAAACTAACATCTCTTAGAGTTTCATAACCAAAACACTCAGCCGCAGTATTGCACTCATTTACACGATCGTTGTATTTCGAATCTATTAGTCCACGTCGTGTTGCCGTATCTAAAACAATAACATTAATTTCTTTAGGTAACGGTACAAATTCAGTTGACAAAGAACGACAATCTAGGAGCATTGCATAATCTTTTCTGGCATTAGCAGATATCATTTGATCCATGATTCCTGATTTTACACCAACCCATTCATTATCTGCTTTCCGTGCAAATTTTGCCATTAAACTACCGTCCCAATCAAGATCTGAGATCGCCAAAAAAGCCTTTAAGAGTGATATTTCTAATGCGGCAGATGATGATAATCCTGCTCCCACAGGAATATTGCCAGAGAGTATACCTTCCCACCCTCTTACATCAAATTTATTTTCCTTGAGAACCCAAGCAATGCCATGAACATACTCCTGCCATCCCTCAGTATGTTGGATATTATTTAATGAAAGGTCGACCAGTGATTCAAATTCCAAAGACCGCAACAGTACCCGTTGATCATCCCTGGGCCTTAGTGCTATCCAGATGTAACGATCAATAGCCATCGGCAACACAAAGCCATCATTATAATCTGTGTGTTCACCTATCAGATTCACTCTTCCAGGAGCACGAACTATTGTTTCTGGTGCCTCATCAAACTGATCTCTAAACTCTTGCAATAACTTCTCAAGAATACTCATATGCAGCGATTTATTTTACAATTACAAACTTACCGGCCTGAATGTTTCTATTATTTCTATCTTCAACGGAGAATAGATAGATCCCTCCTGCTACTGTTTGACCAACTGAAGATGTCAAATTCCAATCTTCAAAACCTCTTGTAGCATCATTATGTACAATCTCAGTTACCTCATCACCCGCGACAGTATATATTTTAAGTACACAGCTTTCAGGTAAATTAATAAACTGTATTCTCCTGTCCTGCTCAACCCATATACCACCGAAATAAGCTGATTTCTCCCAGGGAGGATTAAAGGTGTGGTAATATATATCACTGCGATATGGGTTTGGCACCACAGCTACCTGTCCAACAGTTTCAGGTGTCCCCGTGCCCGGGATCACAACCTTCGCATTCCCACCTATACTCGATTCCTGAGATAGAAAACCAACCACTGCATCCACTTTTGAGAATCCAGTGACAGAATAATAATATTCAAAATTATTTAATAATCCTTCATCTTTATACTGATACTCTAGACCAACATCTTGAAAAAGTCCGTTTCCAGAAATATCATATTCTGCAAGCATCGTAAATGGTCCATTTGCACTATAATTACTTTTGTATAATCTATACCCTTCAAATGGTTGTGGTTCATTGTCCATTCTATATATGTCTTGATATATTTCAGGATTAGTCCCCGTTGGAGTTATAGACCAATCGATTATAGCGGTATGGTTATCTATTTCAACCCTGAACTCGGGTTGAGGAGGAGGACCAGGAGTATTAAAATCATTATTTATTAGTGCGATCACTCTGTCTGCATTTTCTTCGAAATCATCTATATCTTCGCCAAAAACTTCTGCAACAAAATAGTGTACTGTATCACCAGGGGATAGATCAATTGGACCAAAGGCTACTCTTCCGCAACCACGTGCACCATTACAACCATCCATGGATGGTTGTGAAATACCTGCCGATGTTATATCGTATTGAACAGCATCATGATGGCTCATTGCTACATCATTATTAAAAGTCCAGTTTAATTCGTCCGAATCATAGCCATCTGGGGAAAATATTATGTAACCTATGAGTCCAATTTCGTCATCATCACCGCCAGGTTGATCATCAACTACAAGCATACGTCGATCTTCATCATAATAAACCAAATTATCAAAACTATTAGTTGCAGTCCCTGTTTGTAACTGCACGCCAGCATAATAAAAGAAATAAGCATCTTCAATTTCATATTTTGGGATTGCAAAATATTCAAAAAGAATAAAATCATCGAAAGGATGGCTGGACCAGGCGTGAGACAGCACAATAACATCTATGCCAAGAGGACTTACCTGATCTGGGATTTCATAGGAGTAATCATTTAGGCGAAAAATAAAATTTTGATCTGCCAACCCTGTATAATTTTCAAAGTATGGAGTACTAATGACTTCATTCCTTGTTGCAGTATAAATAGTGTCCCATGGTTCTTCTGAAGGGAAAAATTCATATGCACAATTTGGACTGTCGGCAGACCAGGCATCTGAAGTTGAGCATAGTTTTTGACCATTTCTAATTCCGACGACATTGAACATTCCCCCAGAATATAAAAAACTATTGTTACTGCCTTTTGGGTAAACACATTTTTGCTGTATGTGCCCACCGGGTACGGGACAGTGAAACCCTAAATAGCCCATATTTGTTATAACCTGCTCGACCTGCCCTACATTATGTATTTTATAATCCCAAGTAGCATATGCTGCACCATCAGGTATCTCATCTGCAATTAGCAAACTAATGAATCCAATTGGAATATAATTTTTAAGGTGTCCCATCGTTTTATCCAATATATTTTTAGAGGTTAATTATGAAAGAATTGAAAGTCACCTATACCAATTAATCTTGAATTAGGTTTTCCATAAGAGATTGAAAAATTATTTTGTTTTACCCTTTGAAAACCTTCATAGATTACAACTAAAAGACGAAAATGATGATATCCTTTCTTTAGTGCAATTTCACCAGAAGCAGTAATCATTCCTTGGGTCTGTTCTTTATCTATAATCTTTTGCCCTGCTATAAAAATTTTAAATCCAATAGCACTCTTTAATTGAAAGATATACAAGAGTGATTTTTTTATTTTTATTATACCAGTATAACTGACCAGAAGTTTTTGATCTTTTTCCAGGTTTGGAAAAATAATATTTCTTGATATATATGAAGTATGAACTTTTCGCATCTCTAGTATTTTATATTCACCCCAATCGCCTGTATATGTTATACGTTTCAATCCCGGTTTAACGTTTTTCAAATTGGTCAAACCTTCATGAAACATTAATTTTTCAAAACATGCTAATTTTTTCACGCCAATTGGCCTATCATTAAGAAAATAATTATAACAAAATTGTGTTGTATCGTTAATCTCCATTTTACCATTATAGACTGAGGATTTCTTATTTGGAGTTTTACCATTAAGTGTATAATGTATGTTACCGTACTTCGGATTATATAATACTTCTAATTTTTTGGATTTAATGAAACAAACTCTTTGGCTATTTTTCCCAATTGAATAATCATTAATATTTTTAGTATATCCTTTAAGATTAAAAAAATATTGGTTATCAAGCCAAACCTGTGCCCTACTACTTTCCCTGTTACACCTTAAATAATATGGGATTGAAACAGTTTTTGTTTTCTTTAAATCCTTCTTTTTTATAGCATCATATTGTAGAGTGATAATTTTTTCATCATTAATAAATTGCGGTACTTTTTTATATATAGTGTTCTTTGACAAAAATATATCATCAACATCAATCCTATTATCAACACTTTCATGACAATATAAAACCGGACCCATCATGACTGAGTTCTGATTTTTTATATCTTTTACCTTCGAGTTTGGTTCAATCTGTAAAACATCTAAAGGGAGTGATAATTGTATTTTATCACCAATCTTCCATGCTCGTTTTATAGTGACATATCCGTTATGACATTTGGTTTTTATTTGCTTATCGTTTAGTAAGATTTTCCAATGACCAACTGAAATATTATTAAAATGATATAGACCAGTTTTTCGGTTTGTCCCTGATGCCCATTTGGGTATGCGCAGGTTAATGTTGAAAGTTTTTTCAATATTAGAATTAATGATAATCTCAATGTTTCCATCCCATGGATAATTACAAGTTTGCTGTATAGAGATTTTGTTTTGATCAATATTGAGATCAGCTTCACTCGATATAAATAGATTTACAAATAGATTTTTTTCATCTGCCGCATAAATTAGTTCAGGGAGATAACCAAAAAATTTCATAAGCATTGGTGGACAGCAAGGACAAATATGCCAGTCCCATCGATCAAAACCCTCAGAATTAAGCTTATTCGAATAATAGAATTTTCTACCGTCTTGTGATATTGCACCAAGAGCTACATTATAGATCACACGGTCTAATTCATCTATGTAGCTTCCATGACCAGTTGCTAAAAACATTTCATGGTGCCAAAATCCGAGAGCGACTCCACCACAAGACTCCATATATCCATCTGATGGTAATTCATAATCTGGACCAAAACCTTCACCAAGCTTGCCTCCCCCACATCCAATACCACCATGTATATATAATTTTTTATTAACAGTATTATTCCACACACGCTTTGCTATCTTCAAATATGTTTTATCTTTCGTAACATTGTATAATTTTGTCACACCTAGATATAACAGTGCGGCCATTACAGCATGTCCGCTAATTTTCTTACTTTCTGCTACTGGAATAGCATCAGACCAATATGCCCCAATATTGTCTCCTTTTCTAGGTCTGCCTCTATAATCTATCCAGTATTTAACTATTTCTAGATAATCATCAATTCTTGGCTGAACCTCAAGTTTTTTCACAACATCATCATTCTCAAGTAAAAACTCATAGAGACCCAGAAATGCTTCTTCACTGAGTGGATGATCTGTAACAATTTCTAGTTTAGGATCTGGACCAGTTTCATCTACTATTAGATTTGCGAATTTGATTGCAATATCTAATAATTTTATTTTACCCGTTGCTTTATAATATTGTACTCCAGCTTCAACCAATGCACCCGCATTATAAATCTCATGCTGAAGTGCCCTGTCTCCACCATTTTGGCCCCATCTTTTATCTGGACAAAGCATAGTTACATAAGTGTGTAAGTAACCATCATCCAATTGGGCATCAGCTATTATTTCAATCCATTCGTCAGCCTTTTTTTCAAGATATCGATCTTTTTTTATTTCAAGGAAATGACCTATTGCTCTTAAAGTTTCAAAAATATGTCCATCAAAAAACCACATGCCTGTAAATGAATTTGTTTCGCCATTTGCACATTTCACAAAATTATCAATAAAGCCATTCTCACTTTTTTCAAAGTTTCTGATCATATGTTGCAATGTAGTTTTCTGAAAATTCTCAAGCTTCGATGACCAGAACGGACTCATTATAGTTACGCAATCTGCTTTTATTTTTTCAATATTATTTTTCATTTATCACTGCTTTTTTTCCATGGGATGCATGCACGGATACAGGATTCCCTCTAATAAATAATTGATCAATATCTATCGATTCCCATCCTTCTGGCAACTTTGATGGATATACGGACCAGTCTTCCCCTGTATTAATTCTTAGACCGGTAAGACCAAGCATAGTCTGCTGGAGCATTGAACCAAATGATGTAATATAGCTGCCATAGTCCTGGCTCTGGTATTCGAGGGTCATACCAAAAGGTTCCAGCCAGTAAGGCTTCCAGGAGTTTTTAAATAGCTCAGCAGATTTTCCTCGTTCATTATTAAACGCAGCACAGGCCATGTAAACAGGTGATGTAAAGCTTGGTGCACGTGCAGAGCCAGGAACACTTGGTTCAGGCTCCCGATTTAATCTAATTTTTTCTTCAGCTAAATAAGTATTGGTAAATATTTGATCATCAACCGGTGTCCCATGTACAAATAGGAAATGAAGGTTACCAAGTGAGTATGTCTGACCATCTAGGGTTAATTTTTTTTTGATAAAGGTTCTTGTATCTTCATCATATGCGGTAACCATTGAATCAGGGTCATAGGGGAGAACTACACCATTTTGATGATCCATGGGTATAAAAATCTGTTTATATATTTTTTCCCATTTCCTGGGTACTTTGTAACCCATTATTTCACAACATTCAATACCAGCCTGTATTGATTTTTTTGCGAGTAAATTAAAATAGGTCTGGTTGCTCAGATCATTAATATGTTCATCAGGTCCCATCATCATATCAAATTCAAATCCTCGTTTGGTAAACTTTCCTCTGCTTTCAACCCATTCATTAACATTTTTAAGTATTGGCCATACAAAATCATTGAGCCCAAAATAATCTCTTGTTGCCATGTAATACTCCCAGGCACACCAGGCGACACCAACAGTAGTATGCTGCTGGGCCCAACCAGTTGGGCAGTTCGAAGGTGTAACTTCTGAACCATCAATGGAAGCTTCCCATGGATATTGTGCACCTCTGTAACCAAAAAGTTTTGCCCTATTCTTTGCAGCATCCAGTCCCTTATGACGATACTCAATTGTTGCCTTTCCTGCTTCAGGCTGTACGAGTACAGTGGGTATAAAAGTCCAGAGATCTGTGTCCCAGAAATTATGTCCATAGTAGGCGCTATTCTGGGTGAGACCAAATGGAGGATAACCAGTCTTAGTAGAAGGATGAATATTTGAGTGTAAATAGTAAAAGGCCACATCTAAAGCCTGTTGGTCTTCTTCATCACAGCCAATCACCTTAATCCGGGACCTCCACAGTTCATCCCACGCAAGATGATTTTGTTGTTTTAATCTTTCATAACCCACCATATCTCCCCATCTTGCAAGTCTTATTGCTTCAAGATGAGGCTCAAAATGATAAAGGTCAGAAACCACAGATGCAATCATTTGAAAGGATTTCTTTTTGCCAGGTTTCATTTTCAAACGGTAATGTCCGACATCATCCTGATCAATGTCATTTCCTCTTGGAATAATTTGTGCAATACCCAGCCTGCAGCGATCGGACTCAAAAGCTTTTACCTGGTCTACAAGATCAACAGAATACCAACCTCCCGTGATATCTCTTGTCCGAGGCTTAAACTCGCTTAAATCGATATTATCTGTATCTATTTTAGTCCGAACCTTAACAGTGCACTCTCTATCAGTTTTTAAATTAACCTCTTGCGCCACAAGACAAGGCACACTTCTGCAGGCAAACTGTACAACATTGATCTCCAGAGAATTGTCGCCCCCAATTTTCATTTTCATTGATGTAGTCAATTCTCCATTCGACATATTTAGTGACTGATCAAGAACGGTTATAGAGTCTGGATAATCCCTCATTGATTGTTCATCAATAATGAGATCTAGCCCGATTGGATAGGGAGCAGGGGAAAATTGTTCAAACTGCATTGTGGGATGCTCATGTATAAAACCAGCTACGACAGCCTTGCCTGGCAACAGCGGATTGGGCCCTGGTGAGACACCAATGAGACCGTTGCTCAAGCAGGTCGATACATAATCTGTTTTAGAATCTTTTGATGATAGTATTGGGATGGACATATCTATATAACCTATATTTTTTCAATCCGTATTTTGTGTTATTTCTAATGAAAAGATTGACCTTATCCTTCTCATATCAAACTTTGTAGTTCTATCATAAAAATAAATTCCATTTTGTTCCTGTTCAACATCTGTTAACTGCGTGTAACAAAATCCCTTTATGTATGGTGTTTTCAATATACCTTTTATCAGACCCTCCAATCGAGCAAATAAATCTTCTATTGTATCAGGATCTTCACCATAGCCCCAGGAATCGGAGCCAGCTTTGGGGTTCCACCTTGTTCCTCCAAACTCATCAAGCATATAGGGTTGTCCCTTATAACTAACTGATTTTTTCGAGTGCCTTATATACATTTTTTCTTTTTTAGGATTAAGCTCTACAAAAAATGCTTCCGGATCTTGGGTGTATAAGTGTTCTGTCCAGATATCTGTTTTTGATATATGAAAACCACCACTTGATGTCGCAACAGGCCTGGTAGGGTCCAACGCCTTACAAATATCATAGGCTTCAGCATGTGCCCTGTTATGATTCATAAGATTTGAGTCATCCCATGTTTCATTAAATGGTGTCCAGGCAATAATAGATGGATGATTACGATCTCGCCTGATAATCTCAGACCACTCAGTCAAAAAATTTCTTGCTGCAGCACCATTATTATAATCACATCCCCAGCTGGATGATTCACCCCATGTCAGATATCCCAGCCTATCTGCCCAGTAGTGGAAACGCTCTTCAAAAACCTTTTGATGAAGTCGCGCACCATTAAATCCAGCTTCAAGCGATAATAATATATCTTTTTTCAATGCTTTGTCATTTGGCGCTGTCCAAATACCATCTGGATAAAAACCCTGGTCCAAAACAAAGCGCGGGAAAAAAGGCTCACCATTAAGATAGAATTCTCCTTTTTTAAAATTGAGATTTCTGAATCCTGTATATGACTTTACAGAATCGATAGGGGCTCCATCAATATCATTAATGGTTAGCTTTATATCATATAGCTTTGGATTTGAAGGGCTCCAAGCTTCAACGTTAGTTGTTTTAATCTTTATGGGTAAACCATCCTTTACTGTGAAAGATGCTTCATTTATAATATTATTGTCATCATATACCGAAACGGAAAGATTAGCCATAGAGTTTTTATTGAATAAAGATGGTACAAGTGTGAGTGTTTCATGGTCTAGATCTGGCAATAGATGAACCATTTCTAAACTATTACTATGTGCTCTCTCTATCCAAACAGACTGCCAGATACCTGTTGTACGAGTATAGTGGCACCCATGTGAATAGAATAGTTCTGATTGTTTTCCCGAAGGTTGTAGTCTTGATCGTGTATCATCTCTAGCACAAACAACTAAATTATGGGATTGGCCAAATTGAATGTAATCCGTGATATCAAATGAAAATGAAACCGTGCCCCCACTGTGGTACCCTACTGGCTTACCATCAATAAAAACCCTGCACTCATAATCAACAGCACCAAAGTTTAAGATTGCATTATTACCGCGCCATTTATCCGGTATTTCCAAGATCCGCTGGTACCAAACCGCTGGCATAAAATCCTTATATCCAAGTCCTGAAAGCTGGCTCTCGGGACAGAATGGAACAATTATTTTCTCTTCAAATCCATTTGAGTTATGATACTTTTGTTCTTTTTGTATCCTAACATCATGAATATGTCGATCAATCATAAAAGTCCACTCCCCGTTCAAGCATATCCAATCTTTGCGTAAAAATTGTGGCCTAGGATATTCAGGTCTGGGAAGCCATCTCTCCATTTTATTAATCTATATTTACTGCTATAATTTTTCTTTGAAATTTTTCGCTAATAGTATTTCTTCTGTTCCCATGGATTCAAGATCATATTGTATCTCAGATATTTTGTCCTTGTATTCTTCAACAGGCAACCCTCCACTTGGATTTTCATTAAAATACTTCCTGAATTGAAAGCGAGCAAAAACTGTCATCCTAGGATAATCCTGGTTCCATGGCATGGATGTATGTATTAGCCCTGATGAAAATATAATCGCATCCCCTGCCTCCATATAGAAAGACCTGAGATTTGAATTATCACTATCAGCAGTGATTGTATCAGGACATTTAATGTTCGATTTATGGCTTCCAGGAACACATCCAAATCCAGTACCCTCAGGATCATCTTTGAGCGAAAATGCTACATTTAAAAAGCTGCAGTAAAGGTTTCCATCACTCACCTGATAATCATTATGGGGATTCTTCATTCCAGGAGGAAATTCAAAACCACTATGGTCTTTATGCATTAATACCAATTCTTTTTCATAATCTTTCTTTTTTCGTGATAAGATCAAATCATAATGAAATAATCTTGGCCTATTAAACATCAGTCCAAGCACCACCCGCATTATATCGTGTGTTTGAACTAATTCTTCATATAATCTACTCCCATATTGAGGCCAGACAATTTGACCTCCATTATGGTCTAGTTCTCTTACTGTCACAGGTTTGGATACTTTTTCGGGGTTTTCCAGCCAATCTAATGAAATTGAGACAATATCATTTATCTTTTGTTTATCTACGGCATTTTTCTTTATCAGAAATCCATTTAGATCAAAAAGCCATTTCTCTTCTTCTGTTAACAGTGATGGTAAAGTGATTCCTGAATTCGGATATTCCATTTCCATGATCTATACCTTTCCAATAATAATGTTACCATGCATATGCTTCTGGCGAAGGCCCGCCCGGTCCGGGCCATATCTTATCTAGAGCATTTATTAAATTTTCTTCCATATTATAATCAACTGATATTAAGGATTCATCTAATTGTTCAACAGTCCTTGGACCTATAATTGGGGCTGTTACCACAGGATTATGAAGGAGCCAGGCAAGAGATAATTGTGCAGGTTCAATAGAGTATTCTTTAGAGATAGAAAAATATTTATCTAACTGATCATTAAATTTCTCATATCTATCAGCGGAAGCCTTCCTTCTTGATTTTTTATTATTTGATGGTTGGCCTCCCAGCATGCCTCCTGCCAGTGGACTCCACGGTATGAAGCCTAGACCATATTCTTTACAGCAAGGTAATACTTCTAGCTCAACAGATCTTTGAGATAAATTATATAAACTTTGTTCTGATACAAGTCCCAAGAAATTTCTTTTTTTAGAAATCTCATTTGCTTGAGCTATATGCCAACCAGCGAAGTTACTGCTGCCTACATAAAGTACCTTTCCTTGAGCAACCAAAATTTCCATAGCCTGCCATATCTCTTCCCAAGGAGTATCACGATCAATGTGGTGCATCTGATATAAATCTATATAGTCGGTCTGTAAACGCCTTAAGCTTTCATTGCATGCACTGATAATGTGTTTAGCAGACAGTTTAGATGTATTTGGCCAATCCTTAGCCCAACCATACCACCCGTCAGCTGAGCCTCCATATACCTTTGTAGCTAATACTATTTTTTCTCTTCTGGAACCGCCTTTACTGAACCATTGCCCTATAATTGTTTCTGTACCACCAAAGTTTCCATAAACATTTGCAGTATCAAAAAAATTAATACCATGGTCTAATGCCTTATCCATTATTTTGAAGGATGTTTTTTCATCGGTGGTTGGACCAAAGTTCATTGTACCCAAACATAAACGGCTTACTCTAAGACCCGTTCTTCCAAGCAAAGTATAATCCATTAACTAATCCAAATTATTAGAATGATCAATCATGTTCAATATGTCTTGTGGAGGGAAAAAGCGCACCTATGACATAGGGGAATGTAATACCCATTCATTTTATCTTAAATAATATATTGTAGATTATTTAATATTTAGTAAAAACAATGTTGGTTTTGTATTAATATTATAAAGACTATATATTGGTTTGGAGGTACATAAATAAATGAAAAATAATAGCCATATTGAAGATTACATTTCTAATGGATATTTAATTGCAAATAATATCATTAGTCCTAATGAGCTTGGACTATTGAAGGAAGAAATTATTCAAATTGCAAAAGGTAAATATCCAGGAAAAGGATTCAATGTGTTTTCAGATCAATTAACTGATAATGAAATTCTAAGTCAGATCTTAGCAGTTCATCAACCACATTACCTAAGCCCCGTACTTATAGATTTTATCAAACAGAAAAATATAACCAATATACTATCAAAAATCACGGGTGCCCATCTGCCATTCTGGGAAGGTAATGTAAAATGTATGCAATCGATGTACTTTGTTAAGGGACCTGGTATGCCTGGAAATAATTGGCACCAGGATGAATACGCTATTCCAACAAGAGATAGATCTCTAACGGCTGCCTGGATCGCGATTGATGATGCCACTTTGGATAATGGATGCCTTTGGGTAATCCCAAAATCACACCAAAAAGGATATCTTTATCCAAAGCATGAACACGGAGAATATGATGATTATGATTATGCAGAGTCAGCTTATGGTTTTAACGAATCTCATAAAATCCCCGTACCTATGAAAGCTGGAGATGTATTATTTTTCAACGGTTATCTGCTACACAAATCAGAAAAAAATACCACAGATACCTTTCGGCGTGCACTTGCACTACATTATATGAATTCCTATTCTCTTTTACCATGGGATATGATCGATGATGATCCTATAGCATTACACGATTTTCGTAAGGTTATCCAGGTTTCAGGACAGGATCCTTATGAGTGGAAAGGTTATGAAAAACCACCCAGAGAAATATTTTTAAGAAATTGTAAGACTCTTTCTAGTAAAGATGATAAAGGTATATTTTACAGAGATACTGATGCAACTAAAGAAAAATATTAGTTTGACATATATAGCCCACCATTAACATTTATGGTCG
>Ga0187827_10005749_pt1 | contig 14526 bp, 5 predicted proteins | sample ETNtaG_39_FD_167969 | JGI IMG/M metagenome (GOLD analysis project Ga0187827, IMG submission 167969) | Marine microbial and viral communities from oxygen minimum zone, Eastern Pacific Ocean - ETNP2014_SV_150_PacBio MetaG (Illumina Assembly) | ecosystem: Environmental > Aquatic > Marine > Hypoxic...
CCGCAAGGCGGTCAGTGAGATCATCGGAGTCGTCATGTTACTTGCCATGTTGATAACGGTCATGTCAGGAGTGGTGGTGCTTATCGAACCATACCTCTCCGATTTTGAGGACCAGCGAGATTGGGCCGCGACTTTCATTATCTCAGAGCAGATTAGCGACCGCATCGAGGCCATCGGAGCCGCACCTGAAGGAACTGGTTCCAAAACCAGCCTAGACATGAGTGGCATCAGAATGCTGATGGTCGAAAATATCGAGGAATGGAAACTACAAGCTGACCTGACTGATGAAGAAAGAGTTCAGATGACGGTAGCAAATTCACAGGTGGTAGTTGAATGTCAGAATGCGACATGCTCAACCCTGAGACTGACCGAAGAAGATGGAAGCATTGCAATCTGGACAATGTCGAACAATAACCAACAACAAACCTTCAATCTGAGTGATTCTTTGAGTGATGTTGCAATTTTCGAGGCTATTGACGCTGAAGGCGTGATTCTACACCGAATGGTGAAACTATCGATCAGTGGCATTGAATTGAACACTGAGATGAACAAGGGGAGCCTCCAACTGGCTATGATAAATGGTGCCAAAATTGAACGGCGCCCTGGAATCCCATGGTCCATCAAAGAATTCCCCACTATTAAATTCGATGAATTGCCTGATGGCACGCCACGCCTTTCGATGATTATCACCGACCTCCTCGCTGGTGAAGCATTACCCGGCGGCGGCGCCCCAGTCATGGAATTGAAATCACATGGCGCCAACGAACTCTTTGATGGGCAGGTTTGGAATTTTCGCTTCACGATGAGCAATCTATTACATGATATCATCGACCCTCAATACACCCATCATTGGACCAAAGGATATGAGATTCATGTTGCCACTGACAGCATCGAGGACTACGACGGAATCGCACCCTATGAAAGGCAGTCAGGTGCCGATGGACTGACCGTATTGCCCAGCGACCATTTCATTCTTGAGGTCGGATTACAACAGGTGGAGGTGAGTCGATGAAACAGACATGTGCTTTCATTCATAGAGATGAGGAGGCCGTCTCTGCAGCGATTGGAACAGTGCTGTTGTTTGCAGGAGTACTGTCCATAATCGGCGTCATGATGGCAACCATGATACCCGTGATCAACGAATTGCAAGGTTCGATTGAAAGAAGTGATATGGCTTCACAGATGTTTGATTTATCGGTTGAGATCGACCAACTCGCAGCAACTGGAATGCCTGGAGACCACAGTGATGCAATCTTGCATGGAATTGAAGGGAAATTCAATTGGCAGAACATTCACGGCGGGGTCTGGATATCTGCATCTTGGCACGATGGTTCATCGCTTCGTCTCGACGACGCACTCGACCTTGACAGAAGAATCGATGTGCGACATCCTACTGGCGAAGTAGCCGTTATCTGCTTCGACGATATGCGGTTGGGTTCCACAATCGACAGCCATTATCGGATACCTGCGATTGAAGGAAGGCTAGTGGTGTCTCCAGATTCAGGACTTGCGCAGAGTCAAGGGCCGATGAAGATTACTTACCAAGCCGATGGAGAGGAAACTCTGGCCACCATTGCTGACCATGAAATCTGGAGCACTCAGACCTCTGGGGTGGCTGAAAGTTGGCTTTCATTGGATTCTCCAGCGCAAGTGCTCTTGTTGAAGGCTGATGGCGGCACAACCCTGATGCAACCGCAATCCACCAACCCAGCCACAGGTGAAGGACGTGCTTGGAGGATTCCATTGTTGGCTGGGCACAATGAAGTGACCATGGTATCCAGACAGAGCATGGAAATTGATTGGCGAACCAGTGAACAGGAAGGTTCGACGATAATTGTTGAAGTTGATGCATTTCACGAAGAGGGAACAACATGGCAACAGGAATGGGATGTCAGTGAAAATACACTGTTGACCATTCAATCAAGTACAGATGCACGTCTGTTGTTCAGTCATGATTCTGTCCAGACAGGAGATATCGCATTGGGTTCGACATTCTGGCCAGGCAATAGTGGCTCAATGCTCGCAAAAACATTCCAGCCACCAGGAATTGATGGAACTGTGATCATGCACAACCCCTCTCAGAGTGCGGTGACTGTTCGATGGGGAACTGGAGCCACCTCGGTTGCTGCAGGTTCAACAGCTGTGGCATCTTGGCCACCACAGGGAACTGTGAGTCCCGAATTGAAAGCAGAAGACCCTATCAATATCATCTGGAGCAGTGGTTCCTTGGCCGACGGCGCTGAGCGTACTGGACTCGACATCATTCCTGCAAATGATACTGGAGCGGCCAGTGGCCATTCGCATTACATGGAAGTATCGAATCACAGCACTGTGTTTCATGCTCAAGTGGCCGGCGTAGTAAGTAGATGGAGCGACCATTCAGAGAACATCACCCGAACCTCAAGTCACTCCAACAGCATAACCAGCCTGACAAACCTTGGCTCAGCGGTAAACCTAACTGCAGATGTCGAGGAAGATGGCCTTAGGGTACTTGTTGAGATGGGTGATGTAGGGATGCTGTCCATTCCTCACGATGGGCAACAACGATGCAGGTATATCGGAATCAGGGCAAGTGGGTGGATATCAACGGTTCTACCTTGGGAAGAATTGGATACTGGAACGAATACTGAGGCAGAATTGGCATGGGCTGAGGGAACGCATCCTGCTTCTATTGAAATCAAAGTGCTTGGAAGTCAGGGAGATGAGAATTTCGCGGTTCTATCTACCGCCTGGGCAATGCATGCCCCAAGATTGGTCTACACATTCTCTAGTTCAATTAGTGGACTTGAAGTCGCCATGAGAGCCGGAGCAGTAGTGACAAACCATCCTGAAGTCAAACCATCGATTATCAAGAGCCCAATTGACCGCTCTGGCCCAGGTCCCCGATTTGCCGTGACAATTCCAATAATGACTCCTTCGCAAGGCAGTGACAAGGGTGTTGGAGAATTCGATGTTGAACTAGAACTGTTGCAAAGAATATCTCTTGCCAGCGCCTCAGCCCATGAAGTCCGAAGAGGATGGGATGGGCCATATGGAACAGCCTTGGCGGCAAGCGTTTCCAAGGACCTTAGATATTCAGAGGACTGGACTGCTGCTCCATTAAGACTGGACATGTTGAACGATTACAAGGGCTGGGTACCAAATCCCAGCATGGATAGTTCAGAAACGATATTCCATGCACAAGGAGAGGGTATTCAATTCAGCCTGCAGGTATCATTGGTATCCTGCACACTTGATGGAATATAGGAGGTGGAATGATGCCAAAATCTGAATTTCTGAAAGATGATGACTCTGCTGCTGCCACTGAACTTGGTTATGTCTTCACTTTCCTCCTCGGTGTACTTCTATTGAGTATGTTCAGTGTCTGGGCTTGGGATATTGAGAACTCCACCAGAAACAGGTGGAATGAGCAGGCTCTTGAGAACAACCTCAGAGAAGTAGCCTCTGCAGTGGAAAGGGCTGATGCTGCAAGTCGTATCGACCCTTCTGTTCTATACGCTGAACCGGTGAAACTACAGGCGGTACAGACCGATACTGGACAATTGACCCTGGTTCTGGATGATAGCGAATTGAATCTCATTGATGCTCGTGGCAAATACTCCGATACTGTCAGCATCTCAGCGGCATCTGCTGCTACTCATGAGGGTGAAGTGAATCTTGGAAAGGGAGGGATTGTCTGGGTAGTTTATCATGAGGGAGTGACGAGTATCTCATTGAAGGCTCCAGATACCTGATCATCGCCCCATTATCGCCTGATGGACCATCGATTGCACCTCTTTCATTCTTCCTTCGGCACCAAGTTCTCGGAACACAGTCAGTGCTCTCTGTAGATACTCCATTCTACGAGCGCGGTCAGGTGCTGCACCACCAAGACGTGATAGCAACTCTCCCATCTGCATCCGTAAATCATTACCCTCGGCAATCATCAATCCTTCTCGATACCTCTCAAGAGCCTCTTCCATCTTGCCCGAATCTTCCAATACTTCTCCGAGAAGAAGGGTTGTCTCAACCAAAGCAACGGGATCTCCTTCCTGACCCATCTGTTCAAGGGCATCGGAATAGTGATGTAAAGCAAGGTCGGCATCTCCTGTTTTGGCATAGAATCTACCGAGTACTGCTCGCGCTCTTGCATGAAGCGACCTGTCGGCATGCTCAATCGTATCTTCGTGAGACTTCAACGCATGTGCTCTTGCTTTTTCGACCTCTCCCATCTCAAGCCATGAACGTGCCAATAGAATGCGTGAATGCAACAATTCATCGTCTTTCTCCATATTCAGAATCTCTTCAACATTCTCATATGCCTCTTTGGCAAGAGAAATCTCTCCACGCCTCCGGAAGATGTATCCCATGTTGTTGTAGGTTCTCGCAGCCCCCACTGCATCCTCGATGGAGACGAATATCTCAAGGGCCTGACGGTGAAGTTTCAATGAATTCTCTTGATCACCTCTCTTGAGTGAAATATCTGCAAGGCTGGCTAGGACCGAGGCTTCGATTCCTGATTCCTTGATTCTCTTGGAATTGCTAAGAGCCGACTCATAGATTCCTTGTGCTTCATCAAAACGTCCCTGTAGAGTCAAAATATCGCCACGCAACATGATGACGTGACATTCATCGGAGTCAACTCCCTGTACATCCATCTCCTCAAGAATGGCCAGCAACTCCATCCTCCCATCACGAACCAATTGGCCGCCATATTCTGAAACCATCTTCGATGCCTGCTCGGCATTATTGCACTTTATCAGATGATGAAGATACTCAATCTTTGGTTCAGCAGAACTCAACTTGTTGGAATACCACGCAGCAGCATGACCATGCAGGGTTTCAGCAGTGCCCTCATCAATTCCATTCAGAAGGAACTCACGGACTAAGTCGTGGACGTCATATGTCTCAGCATCTGCTTGTCGTGCCAACCCTTGTTCCACCAAAGAATCCAACTCATCAGTATCGAGTCCCTGAGCCGCCAATGCCTCAAGAGGAACTGGTTCTCTGAAAATTGCAAGTGCGCTGAGCAATCTCTTCTGTTCAGCTGATAACTTGTTAAAAATCTCGACTGCGATATAATTCTCCAGAGTTTCGTGAAATGCAGTTGCGGGTGCTCCTCGGTTGATCAATTCTAGAACCAGAGGATGCCCTCTTGCCAAAGAATGTATGAACATGAATTGCTGTTTCTCAATATCCTCAAAGGCTGGCAATAGATTTCTCGATGCTTCAATATCCAAGCCCCCCAATACCATCGGCATGCTGATGATGTTACCCTCTGCATCTTTGGAAGGAATGGCGACTCTATGCGAACGCGAAAACAAAACCAGTCCTACTTCCTGTTCTATTTTTGGAATACTCAATGCGAGGGCCTGAATGGTCTGATGCAATGCTTTATCGCTGACCTTGTGGTAATCATCTATGACTATCAAGCAAGGTGCGACACTGAGAGCATCTGCAAGAATTCGAGATGCATCATTGGCTCTTGGTACTGGTGTTGCAGCCAGATAATCCGACAACATCCCATCACCGATATTAGCCAACCAGTCTGCTACTGCCTCAAGGAAACCAAGAGCACCTTCCCAATCCTGACAACGGTGGTACAATAGATTCCGACGGTGCATGAAACGCTCAATCAGTTTCGAAGCGACCGTGGTCTTGCCAATTCCAGCAATCCCTGCAACGTGGATGGTTCTTACTGCCCTACTCGGATCATCCTTCGCCTCAAGCAGATCAAACATCATCTCCAATTCAGCAGTTCGACCGTAAAAGTGCCTCAATCTAGGTAGATCGGCTAATGAAGAAACCAACTGTTTTTCCACGTGTTTGGATAGATCCCTCTCAATCAGATCTTCAGACAATGAGCGAGCATCCATTACGCCATTGTCATCGAGATAACGAATCACATCCACAGGTCGCATCGTGAACGGCAAAACCTCCTGTGTTTCACCGAGAGTGGTAGACACAGTTTTTCCATCTGAAACTATACAGCGAAATGGAAAATTCCGCAATCTGCCCCAAGTTTCCTCAGCAAGAGAAATTCCAGACTCGGTCAAGAAATACGCCTTGCGCTTTCGACTGACTCCGGAAACGTGTGCCTGTCTCTCGATGAGAAGACCCTGATCTTTCAAGCCCGCAATCGCCCTTGGTACATTCGAGCGAGCGATGGCAACAGCATTCGCAATCCCCATCTGCGAAAGAGCAAATGGAACCTCTACTTCTTCTGAATAGTCGGAATAATCCCTCAAGTGCAACAATATCCTCTCTTGCACACCAGGTTTCGGATGGGCCATCTTGTACAACTCCTATTCAGTAGAATTCTATTCTTGCAATATATATTCAATCAAACTCAAGAGTGCAGAATAATCTCCTCATTGTTGAGGGTGATTTGGATCAGGGACCCACTGATTGGCTTGAGCATCCCACATCCAACCCGGATATTGTGAAGAGGCGACTGGTTGCGGTGCTGGTGTTGGAACAACTGGGGCAGCTTGTTGTGGCTGTTGTGCCTGTTCTGATTGCTTTGCCCAAGCATATGGATCCGCTTCTACCTCAGAAGTCGCATCGAATGCCTCATCATCATCATCAAAATCCTCGAACTCGACGAAGAAGAATACGAATAGACCGCCAAGAAGGAGAACTGCAACTACACCTGCGGCCATCCAAATCCATGTTGGCAATCCCTCATCTCCCGAACCAACGTGTACTGACATTGGTTCTGACTCCTTTCCAGCATATTCGAAAACGATATCATGGGTGCCGATGTTATTGAACTCCTTACCACTGATTTCCATACTCCAGAGTCCATTGTCACCAACATAGGTTATTCCTACCGAACGCTCGCCGTCAACAAGCCTAGCGACAACCTTGGCACCAGGTCTCCCTTCACCCGTGAAGACAACGCTGCCATCCTCGGAAACTGCTCCTTCACCTTCACGCTGATAGGTGAAAGATGCGGATTCAACCAAGAATGATACCAATATTGAACTCACCTTTGAATCTGAATCATCAATGCACTGGAACTGCACTGCTGAAAGAGACCACATCTCGATAGCATCAGGATAATCACCCCTCATGTCGATTGGATCAAATGAAGCAATTCCATCTTCTGAGATATGTATAGCAATCTCATGATGATTGTCATTGACCTGTGGATCTGGGCTGTTAACAACAATGAAATTTCCACCGGTCAACACTTGGTCTGGATCTGAGAAATACTTGGTCAGATTGATAGAAGCACCACCACCGCATTGGTCTAGGGAATCAGAACCCTCGTCGCAGAATATCGTGATGACCTCATCCCATCCAGAGGAATTGAAGATAGGTGGTGAATTTCCTTCATCCAGAGGATTATCAATCGTTATTGAAACCACAGACGGTATTGAGTAGTCATAGCCATCGAATGCCTTGACAGTCAGGGTATATTGACGGTCATGCAGCAGATTCGAAGTATCCCAATAAGTTGCCCAAGCACCATTTGCCAGAATATCGCCCATCGTCAATGTCTGGGGTCCACTCTGCTCTATGAGGCCGTCTTGGTTTGTTACCTCAAATTCAATTTTGGTGACTTGCCCATCGAAGTCCGTGGCATATCCTTGAATCAGGGTGGTGGTATTGGCAGATACTCTTTCAGTATTATATGGCTCTGAAATCTGAACGATTGGTATGTCATTCTCATTCTCAATATCCAGTATCAGAGTTCGTGCATTGCACTCGCCAACCAAACCCTTGCAGAAGTCAGAGTCTGAAGCCCAAATTGTGAAACTGTATTCTCCAGAAACCAATGGCGAAAAGTCCCATTCCCATGACCATTGTGTTCCTCCAGCAGTACTGGTGGTGGCCATGTAATCATTTGGCCCTTCAATATCGAACCATATCTTGTCGATATCCGAACCTTGAATCCCATTGTATGGGTCGCTTGCTCTGCCTTGGAATATCACCTTTCCAGAATCATGCACCGAATGATCGGCCGGTGAATCGACATACAGGGTTGGAGGCACTGTGTTCAATTTGTATACACGTGTGACAGTTGGGCTGTAATCCAAACCATCGAAAGCACGAATCTCAAAGGTATAATCTCCTTCAGCATCATTGCCCATATCCCAAAGGAATGACCAAGCGTTGAATGGATGATTGGACTTCGTGACCTCGCCGCCAGATGCTGACTCATCAGTTCCGAAGTATGCATCATCCCAATCAAGAACACCTGGAGGCTTGATCTGAATCTGTTTGACGACTCCTTGCTGCGACCATTGTGCATCCCAGTCATTGAAATATGGACCAGCGGTTCCATCCCAAGAGGTGCCACTCAATTCGATATTTCTCTTGAATGAATGGCTATCCTGCTGACTGACTGTGATGCTGGGATCACGATTCTCAAGTGTAAGAACATCGTCTACAGCAGTTGTCAATTGGAAGGAATATTCTGCCATTCCCTTCTCAAATTTGTAGCCCCATACAGAATATGTCGAATACTCACGGCTGGTGCTGCAATCACTGTCCCCAGAATCCATTGTAGCATCTCCATCATTATCTATCCCATCATTACATGAATCCTCACCCGGATCATTGGCAAAATGATTCCAATTGGTGTCGATGTGGAAATTACTCGGCAAAGTGAAATGAGGAGTATAGCCATAATCATCGGTGGTCACATTGTACAATTCATTGCCAATCGCATCTCTGACCAGAACATATGCATCTCCAACCTGATTTCCTTTGGCCATGGTTCTGAAACGAACCAACTCTCCACGCTGAACCTGAACACCCCAAGCTGAATTCTGGTTCTGAATGTGGACCTTGCTCAAATCAAAATTAGTGACATCAGCATATGTGAATGTGGTTGCATTGTCGATTACATCCATCGCCAATGGCATCCCTGCAGGCTTCCATTCAGCAGTCAATGGGACTTGTAGACATTCATTCTGCACATATGGGCATTCAGCGCCACTCCAACTCAACATCACAGGATACAACTCCCCGCCACTGGGGTTGGGAATGTGTTCGCTTTGTACTGCTACCCTTGATTCTGAAACATTGTAGATCTGGGTTGCATTTGTCCATGTATTTTCACGGAAATATGCAATCGATGCAGATTTAGTTCCATAATTATCGTCATAATCAGAGATTCGGGCACCAAATTCGCCGACCATGATGTCATTTCCTTGGGCATTCACGATTCCCCCGGTAATCCTCATTCCATCTCCTGCATTATCCAGCACCGTGTTATCGATGAAAGTGCCACTTGACATGAATACATGGATTGCCGGACAATTGAACTCTCCACCATATATGACTGTCCCACTACAATCGGTTCCAGTGTTATTGCGGATGATGTTATTGGCGAAATATATCCTAGCTTTGGTTGGAGCAGGAACATTCCATCCTTGATCCATGTGGTGGTACTCTCCTATCAAAATCGTCTCTTTTGCTGCACCTTCAAACGAATTGTTCTCAGCAATCACATCAGATTCACCATATATCCACAAGCCATTCCAACCAGTGATTGGACCAATGACATTTCTGTGTGCCTCAACATAAGAATCTCGAATTCCCATCCCTGAACCTTCTGAAGCACCCGACATAGTGTTGTCATTGGCTATGACAATGGCATCATCATATGCTGTCAAAGGAGCTCCTTCTTCAGTGATTATCGAATTATTATGGACCTTGAGAGTGTGAGAAATATCACCGGTGGTCTTGTGGCCATTGGTATCAATACCATTACACTTGACATTGATCTGTGAATTGGTCAACTGACCAGAGGTATCCTTGAGAAAGAGACCATATGAATTCTGAGTGATGCTAAGTGTATTCATGTCGATATAACTATTATCAGCCGTTATCAATGAGCGACCTCCACCGTTATTTCCACAGTCGGCAGCCTGATCCCCCGTGAAAGCAGAATTCTCAATAACGAAGGTGGATAGAATACCGGTCCCCGCGTCAAAAGCACGTACTGCTGCAGCATCCCATTCCTGCTCATCGTTTCCAATAACAAAGGTGGAATCACTCAGATGCGGCGCTGCAAGATTGAATGCAACGATACTGGAGGTATTGATGTTAGAAAAGGTAAGATGATCAGCAGAAAATGCCGCACCATCGAATATCATCGCACCATATGCAGTGTAACTGCGAGAGGGAATCTCCACAGGCATACCATAAGCACCATCGATGGTGACATGCGAAAGTGAAGTCAATGCCTGATCTATGGTTGACTCAAACAAAATGGCCTCGTCGCAGTTCAAATCGGAATTAAGTTGGCCATTGGCTGGATCATAACAATTTCCGGTACCATTGGGTACTGGTGTAGCAGTAGGCCAGATGAAACGCACAGGACTTCCAGTACCAGCCTGAGTTGCCCCACAGGATGCATCACCTGCACACATTGAGCCTTTTACTATAATGTGAGAACCAACAGGGACATTGATGGTGGTGCCAGCATTGATGACCAAGTGGGCACCTTCAGCAACTTCAACATTTCCAGTCAACGTATGTGAACCAGACCAAGTCTCAGTTCCAGTCAATGTACCACTTGTGGTCTGGTTGGTACCTCCTGCTTCAACCTCGGGAGCCAGGGGTATCAGAGCCAACCATGAAGTCATCAAAAGCATCATGGTCAGGACAAGGCTATTGCGAATCTCGATACGTGTCATATTCTTCCTCAATCCTTTGGCGATTGCATTAGGATAAAAGACATACGGAACAGAGTGCAATTGAAAAGTATCAATTATTGGAAATAGTATCACATAAACAGATATTTTCTCTCTCTCTTTTCTATAATAGTATCAAACCTAGCGAATTATATCAGAGATTAGACAATGCAAGGATTGCTTGCTTGTTGAGTTTCAACGACCTCAAACCATGCTACTGCATCCAAATTCCCATATCCCAATGCTCCATCATGCTCAACTTCAGCGATTTCTGGATCTATTGAATCCATCAATGCTTGTTTCATTGCGACGATGCAATCACTATTATGCGAGCCACCAGAACGGCTCATATTGGGAAATTCCTCCAGTATCAGGGCAAGGGTTCCAGCGATGAAAACAGTTGCTCCACTGGTCCCACTGCTTCGATAATAGGTAGTTCCTGGAGCAGTCGAAATAATCCCAGCACCCGGTGCAAGTACCTCAGGTTTCAGATTTGGATTCACTCTTGAGGCTCCATTCCCATCTACTGTCGAGTCATCTCTTGAAGAAGAGGCCCAAATTTCGCCTCCCTTCTGAGTAGCCCCAACTGCAATGACCAGGGGGACATTGGCTGGAGATGATACAATCCCATCATCATCAGCACCTCCATCATTGCCTGCTGCTGCAACGACATAGACTCCATGTCTCATTGCATCTTCAACGGCCTGTTCAACTTCACTCTTGGCAGTGAGATTCAGGTCCTGTACACCACCCAATGATAGAGAGATGATGTCGGCACCTCGCTCATTCCAGCACCATTCAATTGCTTCTGCTACCAGAATCGTATCGCCAACAGTTTCAGTTCCAGTTCGTTTACCCAATGCTGCAGCAACAGAAAGGGTGACACCGGGTGCTGCTCCTTTCAAATGCCCATCTGCAACAAGAATACCTGCCATCATGCTGCCATGATGATCAACGCCATGATCGATTGCTTCCTGCGAGGACGAAACAAAATCTCTGAAAACAATAGTTGCCGAACCAAAGTCGTCGTGGTCAAGATCAATTCCAGTATCGACCATGCATACATTGACTCCTGTCCCATCAAGTCCATGCGCCGTCTGTAGTTCCCTGACTCGAGACTCCTCGTAAGCCCATTCGGAATCGGGATACTGAATTTCAGCAACGCCAAGCCACTGATCAAGGCCCCACCAAGATGTTGTAGCCATCAGCAGAATAATCAGCAAAGCATATGGAATCCTGCCGCCCATCATCCTCTTTTGAACCAAAGGCGACTGTGGAGGAACATCAGGCTCCCAACCAGTGACTGCCGCACGAAAGCCTTCTTGATGACCCAATAGATTGGGGTCAGCAGCACTCAGTATTCTTGGGTCCTCAGGTTCAGGAATGAAATCGAGACTACTCAACTCATCGACCATGCCATCCCCATTCTCAATGCTGTCGCAGATGGCTCTTGAACCCTCGTGGAATCTGGTCGATACGCACGCAGAATCAGAATTTCGGTCCGCGGCGAGCAGCCATTCCTTTCAATCCAGCATAAATGCCAATCAGAATCACTCCAATGATTATCCAAGGTAACCACGTGTTGGGCTCATCGGGTGCCTTGGCGTTGACCTTGAATGTGTTGGACAATGCATCTTCGCCTCCACCATCGACAGATTCCACAGTTGTTGTGGCGTATGCTGTCAACTGGATATTACTTAATGACGCATTGCCGAGATCAAGTTGTACAGTGGCGGTTACGATTTCGCCAGCGGGGATTGAGACCGTAGTAGCTCCAGATGCCTCGACATCTTGCAAGCCAGTGACTTCCACAGTGATTTCTACCGGATCTGCATCGAGCGTGCCTCGGTTTTCAACAACTACAGATATGGTATTGTACTGTTGAAACAATGCTTCACCTTCACTCTTGAACGCAAGAACCTCCAAATCCGCTCTGGCGATACTTATTGAAATCTCAATCGATTCAACATCTTCACCCTCCTCATCAATGAAGGGAGAGCCTGTCTCATCAGTTGGAGTAATGGAAATCGAATATGTGCCATCACTAGCATTAGACGGGGCGTGAATGGTGAAACTCTGAGTTCTGGACTGAGTTGAACTCAGCACCATCGTCGCATTGGTAGGTGTGGCAGACCAACCCTCTGGCAGGGACGACGAATCCAATTCAAAGCGAACCGTATCCTCTCCATTTCCAAGGTTGGTCAATTCTAGATCTACTGCTGCCTCTCCACCTGGCGGCACCCCTACCTGTCCACCTTCCGGTATACTGTCCAACCTGATGCTGTTTTGTTGCGGAACATGGACCTTGAGTCCGAGTTCCCCTGCAAGTACTGAACCAACCTTGAATGTGATTCCAACAGAGTGGTTGCCATCATAAGAACGAGCAAGGTCTTGGCTCGGCAACTGTATCTTCAATCGGAAGGTATTGTTGAGTATTCCTGATGCAGATAGATTCTCTCCCAGTCCGAGTTCAATGCTATGACTGCTGTTCCATTCTCCAGCCGCTTCATCTAGGAGGAAAGTAATGTTCCAATCCTGAGAATCATGTAGAGAACCTGCATCTCCAGACAAACCAAAGATGGAATTGGCTTGGTTACCAGAATAGGTGACCTTTGCTTCAATGATGATGTCCTTGTATGAATCAGGCTCACCATCTCCTCCTTCCACTTCGATCGCAGTCATCGACTTCATATCTTCCGATAGCGATGATTCTGCAGCACCAGAGATCACACTTACCACCTCGAAGGTGATGTCATGCCGAACCGGCCGAGAGGCTGTCATTGTCTTTTCAGCCTGAGTCACTCCTGCAACCACATCGATATTCACTCCGCCAGAATAATTCATTTCCATTCCCATCTCCATCGTTGAGAAAGAAACTGAGAAAGATGCACTACCAGAAGGAAGGAGCATTTCGAATGCACCATCTGAAGTAGGAGGTAATTCAATTACAATTCCATCTCCGAGGTCTAACTCAACAACTGGTGTACCATTCATCACAGCCCCCTCTATCTCAGTCTCGCCAATATGGTGCTGTTGAATCTGGAAATCATCCCATTCAGTTGCTATGGAGACCCAGCCACCATTGCTCATCTCAATATCAAGTGAACCGCCGTCGGAAACATTCGCACTTAGCATACCGATGGCAACAGAATAGTCGCTTTCACCAGCATCGTCATGAATTGCCCAAACCGCCCAATCACCTGGCGTGACCTCGGCATCCCATTCTAGCGTTGTTCCGTTCAAGGTCAGTTCAGCAACCACCATCTCAAGATCTCTGCCAACCACTGGATAGAGCTCCACCGTGGTGCTTTCCAGAATGGAAACATCACCAAGCAGATGGGTGACTTCTCCAGAAACCGACACATTTCCTGCTGTCAATGCAAGGTCCTCTGAGATATGAGTAGAATTGATATTGAGGCCATTCTCATAAAATGAGGAGGTGAAACCTTCCTTGCTCACATTGATTGAGTAATTGGTCAAGATCGGGGCAAATAATTTCCAGACACCATCAGCATCAGTGGTCATGTTCGTGGTCAGATTCTCACTCACTATCTCCACCAATACATCAGGAATACCTTCGTGATTGTTTTGGTATCCATTGCCGTCAAGATCCCAGAAAATCATTCCCCCAATCAAAGTGGTCTTGGTGGCCGTAAAGTTGTAGTACATCTGTTCCGATGCGTTGAGAATTGATATGGTCTCAACATATTCACCCTCTTCAATCAGCCAGCGGTCTGTGGTGGTTGAACGATTCAAGAAGAAGGTCCATTCTCCAGTGGTCAAGGTTCCTCCGGCGATTCCGTCTGCATCACTCGGACCAATGCTTACATTCCGGAATCCATCATTGCTTACCGCAGTGATAGTGTATCCAGATAGAGGTATGCCGGTCTCTGCC
>Ga0187827_10005750_pt1 | contig 14522 bp, 12 predicted proteins | sample ETNtaG_39_FD_167969 | JGI IMG/M metagenome (GOLD analysis project Ga0187827, IMG submission 167969) | Marine microbial and viral communities from oxygen minimum zone, Eastern Pacific Ocean - ETNP2014_SV_150_PacBio MetaG (Illumina Assembly) | ecosystem: Environmental > Aquatic > Marine > Hypoxic...
CCAGGCCCGCATAGCATCTCCCCATCAAGGTCAATCTGACCTTCAGAGATCGAGTGGAAGCCCGCGATGGCATTCAGCAGCGTGGTTTTGCCACAGCCCGAGGGACCCACAATCATACAGACTTCACCGGGTGCAATTTCAAGAGAACAATCTTCGACCGCAAGCACATTCACGCCGCCGGGATCATAAACTTTCGTCACGTTACGGATGCTGATAGCCCCTTTCGTGGGGGCCGCACCTTTTGCTATCGGCGCGTGAGCGGCTGCAGCCATTTACATGCCCCCCTGACCGAGGGCCTTCTCGCGCCATTGCATCATACGTTGACCCGCGATACGTACCATTGCCGAGGTTATCCATCCGACAAATCCCAGCGTCAGCATCGCCATCACCATCGTGGTGTACTTATTCACCATGTACGAATCCATAATCATATAACCCAGACCGTAATCTCCAGAAATCATCTCGGCCGCAACCAGCGAGAACCAGGCAACACCAATACTGATCTGCAGACCGGTAAAAATAAATGGCAAGGCACCCGGCACAACCACATTAAAGAAGACGTGGTGGCGCTTGGATCCCAAACAACCCGCTGCTCGAAAATATGATTCATCGATCGATTCGACACCCAACATCGTATTGAGCGCTGTAACGAAAAATGATGCCAGGGTAGCCAGGTAGATGATGGGTGTCTCAAACCCGGCAAACATCACAATTGCTAACGGCACCCATGCCAGAATGGGAATGGGCCGCAAAGTTTCTAACACAGGAAAGGTGTAGTCCTTGAATTTTTTCGACCAACCCATGAAAAGGCCCAAGGGAACCCCAAGGCCTGTTGCCAAGGCAAAAGCGATCAGAATCCGTCGGCAACTGACCCAGATATTGATGTAGTAATCCTCGGTAAAAAGTGACGTTCCCCAGATCGGATCATCGCTCAGCCACTCGGTGATGACCTCTACCGGCCCGGGAATCTTGTAGAACGGAAATACTTTCCAGTATTCATTCAACAGAAAATAGCTTCCGATCCATAAACCAATGCCGATAAACGCCAGATACGGCATGGGTGTCTTCAGGGACTTGCCAGTCTTATACAGAAAATGCTGAAGACCTGATGGCGCGTGTCCGTTGAGGCCTTGATTACTCATTCACATCTCCCCTGATGCCCATGTTCCGGGTAGGTAGTACCTACTACTCTGCCTGCTACCGGGTGAACTTTACAGTCAGATCCACCACGGCAGATAGTACTTTAACTTTTTTGCGAGGTGGTGATCAAAACGGGCCCCGGAACACACCCAGGGCCCGTCTTTAATCAACCGTACAACTAAACAGCTTTACTTATTGGTAAGCGGAATCCGGCTGCTCGCCCACAAAGCCGATCGGCGCACTGAGTCCGCGTGATGTCAAGACTTGCTTTGCTACATCATCCATGATGGCTTCTGGTCGCAATACCGCATTCGGGACCACCTTCCGGCCATTCAGGAATCGAGTTGCCGCAGAGACCAACTGCCTGGCCGTATCATCAAACACGTAGCGCAGTGTCAGCTTTTCTTCACCACCACCAATCGCAGGCGGATTCTGACCATAAAGCGAAGCCCAAAGCACTCGTCGATCCATGCCCTCAGTCTGATCATCTGCCATCTGCGAAACTGCTGTGGCGTTCCCCAAGTCCTTGAGGAACAACTGGGCATCCAACTCAGCTTCCAACCAACCACGTTGTACATCGGGCCGGTCTCGGATAATCTCATAGAGCATTGCCAGGAAGCCCGCATCACCACCCTCTACACCGTCAAAGCTTTCGCCTGATGCAGCACGCCGGGCCAGACCCTGCAGTTGAATCTTTGAAGCCGTGGGTTCCCAGATAACAGCGGCGTCGAGTTTGTTGTTCTTAAAACTGGAGGTAATAACCTCGATGTTCATATTGAGGTATTTCTTGGGCTTGATGCCAGCCTGGTCGAATGCCCAACGGGCAAAACGGTCAGTACAGGCACCGTGAGGTGCGGCAACCAACTTGCCATCCATCCACTTGACTGCATCCAAGCCAGTTGCAAAATCCGGCGCATCATTCTTGACCAGGAATACGTTGCACTGTTGGCGAGATGTGCCGAGCACCGCAATCATGCGGATATCGACTTTATCCTGCTTGGTGGTCGATACGATCGCAGGCATATCACCCATGTAGCCCAGGTGGTTCTTTTCGCCCAGCATCTTGCCGACGATAACCGAGCCTTGAAGTCCGATTTCAAATTTGACGTCTGACCCAGCTGGCAGATACTTCTTCCAGGACTGCTGGCCATTGATGACAACACCAGACCACGATTCCGTGTAATACGGCTGATACCCAACGACCAGATTGATAGCCTCACCCGGCTTACCAAAACCGACCTCAGCAACCACCGGCTGCATTGCACCAGCGCAGAGCATGGCTGCGCCGACACCGACAGATAACATGGGTTTTGTAAACTTATGCATATCTCCTCCCAATTAGTTAATCCAAAATTGGCTTCGCTAAAAACAATCCTCTGAAAAAAGCCCCCAAAGAATTACTTTTTGCTACAGCCAATCTGAACCCACACTGTGTGATTTGTAAAATGCTTTAGTTGGATCGTTTGATTGGCATCCTCTATCACTTAGGAGGATTGTTTTTCTCGCCAGATCAGGGAGTCCGTTTCCGTCAAAACACACAGAATCTATTGAGAATGTGCGGACAAACCATTGCGTGATGGCATACCCAAGATGCTACGAGGCCAGCTCGTTTTGGGTCATGAAGTGGAATTCTTACCAGGAGCAAGCGTATCGTAAATGCTCGCACCGGCTTCTGCTAGATCGTTCGATTCCCGGCGAATGGGCATATCAGCAAGTTGGCCAACTGTGATCGGCCGGATGGGTGGCCGGATGCGGTAGTGTCCAATCTCAGCAACCGGCATGCCACGCACCTCGGCCATCAACTGGCTAACAGTAGCAGCACACTTGCGACCCATGCACGGACCCATGCCGCAACGGGTAAAAGCCTTTCCCTGATTGGGACCCATACAACCACGCGCTGCAACCTGGCGAATCTCGCCCGCCGTGACTTCCTCACAACGGCAAACGATGGTGTTGTCATCCGGGGGCAACTGGAACTGCGTGGTTGGTGGAAAGTACCGGTCCAGAAAATACCTGAGTCTGCGCCGACGACGCAGTGCCAAAGGTTCCTTCGTCGACAATAGCTTCGCGGGCTGCGGCGAATCAAGCTGGCCGAGCACTTCACGGGCGACACGTTCACCCTGCAGTAACGCAACTTCGGCGCCTGCGATACCGGCCGTATCCCCCACAATAGAGATTGAGTCACGACTGGTCATCCCCACGCCGCGCACATCCGGAACCCAGCACTGTTGCACTGGATCGAAATGGTGTTCAATGCCTGCCGACATCGACAACCACGTGTTGGGAATCACGCCATCATGTACCAGCAGTACTTCCGCGGTCAGATCGCACACCTGCCCCGTGGCCTGGTAACTAACCGAGCGCAATTGATCTTTCCCATACGCTTTTAGGGACGTGATATTCGCTATGACGGCGGTGTGTTTTTTTATTTCGTGCATCCAGCGCAGGCCTTGAATCATTGCGCCCGGACATGCTGTCAGGGCACCCAGCGCCAAGGCATGCGTGTGCCACGACACCGGCGGCCGGGTATCCAGGATAGCCTGTGGGGTCACCCCTGCCCTGAGCAACTGGCTCGCATAGAGATAAAGCAACGGACCGGTTCCCGCGAGCACCACACTGGAATCGGGCACCAGGCCCGATGATTTGAGCAGCGTCTGCGCCGCGCCTACTGTCATCACCCCGGGCAATGTCCAGCCCGGGAAAGGTGTTGGGCGCTCCATAGCGCCGGTGGCCAGAATGATGTGGCGGGGATACAGCATCTGTGCGACGCCTTTTTCTGCCAGCCCGATCGAAAGTTCAGGTTCGTGGGCTGAGGTTATCTCCCAGACGGCAACACCGGGCCGGTAAACTGCCCCGCTTGCCCTGAAACGCTCAACCAGTTGCAGCCCCGCGCTAAAACCAGTGCCGAGTATGCCCATGTCTTCGGACCGGGCGGTACTCACTTTCTCCACAGCCCGAAATACCTGCCCTCCCGGAATAGCCTGCTCATCGAGCACTACAACGTCGACCCCTTTGTCGGCAAGCACACAGGCAGCCGCCAGCCCGGCCGGCCCTGCCCCAACAATAGCGACCTGGCAATCTGCTGAGTGCTCGATCATCGAGATGATCCAAAGTTCATTAAAACGATCATTCGATCCATACGCTAATTGTCCGTAGACCTTGCTTCGGACTTTGACCCGGACACCACTCGAACACGCATCCCCTCAACGGCCTCGACCAGACACGCCTGCACACTGCCCTGCCCCTCGATCTCGACCAGGCACTCGTAGCAGTTACCGATCATGCAGTAAGGTGCGCGCGGCGAACCGCTGACCGGTGAGCGCCTGAACTGGGTTAGCCCTGCTGCCAGCAACGCGGCTGCAATGCTGTCGCCTTGGTTCGCAACCACCTCGTGATCCTCAAACCAGAAGCACACCGGCTGGTTTATGCTATGCCTGCGCTGGAACATTGAACCGTTTCGGTCCGAAACACTGGTAGGCATCCGGAATTTTCCCATCAAGCACCCACTGGGGCACCTCCTGCGCATGCACCGCAGCCAATGTCACACCGCTATGGCAGGAAAAAGAAAAAGCGCCGGGGAATTGTGCTGATTGTGCGTAGACCGGGAAGCCATCGGGCGTCATGATTCGAAGCGCCGCCCAGCTACGCTGGATTCGCAGATCTCTGAGATAGGGAAAGGCGCGGGTACACTGGCGCACGATATTGCGCAGGGTGCTGGTCTGGGTGTCCAGATCAAATCCGACATCCCGAGCCGAAGGGCCAAGCATAAAACTACCCTCGTCTGTCTGGCGAACATAATTCGTAGGGTAGGCCAGGGAATTCACGCTTCTTTCGGTCACCACGATCTGGCCCTGGACCGGTGAAACGGGCACCGCTAACCCCAGTTGTGCTGCGAGATCACCGGCACCGTGACCTGCTGCAATCACGAGTTTGTCGCAACCGGCTACCAGGCGGCCACCGCTGTATAACTCAAAACCACCCGACCCCAGAGGTACGATACGGCTGATGCACGAGTGGGGCAGGTAGGCACCACCATTCAGATCAAGACCTTCTTGCAGCGCACGCAACAATCGCAGCGGGTTAGCATGCCCATCGTGTGGGCAATAGGTGGCACCGGGCACCTCGGGGCCGATACCCGGTAGCTGGTTTGCCAGCGCCGGATTTTCGACTACCTCGTACTCGTAACCGTCATCTCCGGCTTCCTCACGTAACTGGGCCAGAATTTTCAGATTGGCTCTGAATTCTTCCTCGTCCACGGCGATACAAAACCCACCGGGGCGGTGGTAACCGACTGTTGTTCCGGTATTTTCACCGAGCTCATCACTGAAGGCGAGCCATTCGTTGGCGGACTTCAACGACCAGCGGGCATACTGAGGCATACCGCGGCCTTTTCCCTGAACCCAGACCAATCCGAAGTTGCCCCGCGCGGTACGAATGGCGTTATCGCCCTCGTCAATCAACCCAACACTACGGTTGAGTTTGCTCAGCCCATAAGCAAAGGCTGAACCAAGCAATCCACCTCCGATCACTGCGATATCAAGTGACTTCATTACTAATCTGGTCCAGGCGATGACAGGCCGCCTGGTGAGCTGATGGCGAGCTCGTATCAAGCTTTATAAAAAGCTCCGAACACGATTGATCCACGTGAGGGCAACGTGACGCAAAGCGGCAACCCGGAGGTGGATCAACGGGTCGGGAAATATCCCCCACGATATTGGGTGGCGAACGTTTGATCCTGGGATCTGGCACCGGGACTGCGCTAATCAGCGCTCGAGTATAAGGATGTTTTGGGTTGTTGATGACCTCATGTACCGGGCCCACTTCAACCGCCTGACCCAAATACATGATGAGTAATCGATCAGCAATATTTCCCAGGATTGATAAATCATGGGAAACATAGACACAGGCAAAGTTACGTTGACGGGAAAGTTCTCTTAAGAGATCAAGAATCCCGGCACGGATGGATACGTCAAGCATAGACAAAGGCTCGTCAGCAACCACCAGTTCCGGTTCCATCACCAGCGCACTTGCAATCCCAACACGTTGCCGTTCGCCGCCGCTAAGCTCATGCGGATACCGTTCCCAGTATTTTCCCGGTACTAATCCGACACTGTCCAGCATCGCCGCCACCCGCTCTTCGATCTCTTTTTCGCCCCACAACCTCAGAGCCCGCGGCCCCTCCGAAACAATATCGGATACCCGGAAACGGGGGTTAAGTGATTCGTAGGGATCCTGAAAGATCATCTGAACCTGCCGCCGGTGGTCTTTTAGTTCCAAATTCGTCATCTCGCCCACATTACGGCCCTGATACAACACCTCCCCCGAACTGGGGGAAAGCAATCCGGCGATCATCGAGCAGGTTGTTGACTTGCCGCATCCCGATTCCCCAGCAATACCCAGAATCTCATCTTTCGTAAGGCTGAGATTCATCGCTTCAACTGCCTTTATGACGCGAGTCTTTCCTCCTCTGGCAATTCGCTCGACGACCCCCGGGTGCAACTCGAAGTGCCGGCTGACATCGATCAGATCTAGTAGTGCCATGTCGACTTCTGGGCGGCCCTTTCCCGCAATTCGAGAACATCCGCGTGACGGTGACAACTGACCTGATGTAACTCACTTACATAATGACGGTCCGGCACGACCTGAACGCAGGCCGAATCACTAAATGGGCAACGTGGCTGAAACAGACAGCCAGGCTCGTCACCGAGCAATGCCGGCGGGCTACCTGGGATCGAGATCAACTCATTGTTCACCGCTTTGATGGATGGAAATGCGTTCTTCAACCCCAGGGTGTAGGGATGGTAGGGTGATTCAAAAAGATCTATTGCAGCAGCCGATTCCATAATCTTGCCGCCATACATCACTGCAATCCGATCACTCATTTCGGCGATTACCGCGATGTCATGAGTGATGAGAATGATAGAACTCGAAATCTCTGCTCGAATCTCGCGGACACGGCGCAAAATTCGTTCCTGTACAAGCACATCAAGACCCGTAGTCGGCTCATCCATGATGATCAGTCCCGGATCTAAGGCCAATGACATAGCGATCATCGCGCGTTGTCGCATCCCTCCAGAGAACTCATGTGGGTAGTTCTTCATCAGCTCAGGCTGAAGACCGACAATGTCAAACAGAAATTCAACCCTCTCCCGTGCCTCGGAACGGCTCGCCCTGCTATGAGCACGAATGGCTTCAATTACCTGATCCCCGACCCGATAAACCGGATTCAGTGAATTCATGGCACTTTGGGGCACTAGCGATATCCGCTTCCACAGAATCGTGTCACGAAACGCGTTGTCTGACAGATTCTGAATATCCTGTCCCTCATAAGTGATAGCGGCGGCGGTACTAGCCCCGTTGTTCGAAAGCAGTCTCAGCAACGCTCTGATCAGAGTCGATTTTCCGCACCCTGACTCTCCCGCAATGCCAAAAACCTCATTCTTTTGAACGTCAAAGGAGACATCACTCACAGCGTTGACCACGCCCTGCTGGGTCGAATACCCCACACTGAGGTTCAGAACAGATAACAGTACGTTCTCGGTCATCGCTTTCGTAACCTTGGATTGGCCACTTCTTCATAGGCGCGACTGACAAAAACTAAAGAGGTCACCAGCGTTACGATGCACAATGAGGGTGCAGCAAACCACCACCAGGCGACCCGGGTCTTACCTGACAGCCACAATTCATACAGCATGCCGCCCCAACTGATGGTATTGCCATCACCAAAACCCAGAAAACTGGCGCTCGCCTCGGTAATGATCGACCAGGCGATGTTGAAGGCCGCATACAACAGCAGCAACGGCAACACATTAGGCAGGATGTGTCGATAAATTATCCTCAGGTTGCTGCAGCCTCTGGCCTTTGCTGCGGTGATGAACTGGCGTTGCTTAATGGCGATAGTCTGTGCCCGAATGACCCGGGCCGAAGTCCGCCAAATGATCAATATAATTGCCAGAATGACGAATTCGAGCTTTCTGCCAAAAAGCGCGATAAGAATAATAATGAACGGCAAGAAAGGCATCCCATACAAAATATCGGTCAGGCGCATCAGAACTTCATCGATCTTGCCGCCGTAATAGCCCGCGACAAGGCCTACATTGGCGCCGATCAAGATAGAGATAAATCCGGATACTGCACCTATGAGCAGCGTTGTACGTGTAGCAAGGATCAGTTGTGAAAATAAGTCATAACCAAGATGGGTTGTTCCGACCGGATACGCCCAGGAAGGCGTTCTCAGAGACGCAAAATTTCCTTCACTGTCATACTGCATGACCCAGGGATCATGTGGCGCCAGCCAGGGTGCGAAGACCGCGACAATAACGAAAACAGTTACTACCCAGAAGCCGATCCGACCCAAAGGATGGCTATGGATAATCCGGTAATGCTCAAGCAGGCTGCGTTTTACCCGACTAAAGGCGCCCCGCTCATATCCTTCAGACATGGCGCTCGCCCTTCAGATAAGTCTTTATCTTGTTCTCGTCCACCTGAATTCCCAAGCCAGGACCCATGGGTAAACACGCGACCCCATCGGAGACGAGGTCCGAAAAATCACTGATGTCATCTGACATCCTCAGCGTAGACATAAAGGCATGGCCGCAGTCGACCAGACAATCCAGCACGCATCCCAGATGCAGCGAAGCACTCTGGGTAATGCCTAGCTCGAGCATGCTGTTCATCAGAACTGAAATGCCGTGAGCCTTCGCTGTCCGGGCAATCTCCAGAGCCGCACGCAAACCGCCGTTTTTTGATACCTTGATGCTGAAGACATCCACGGCCCCCCTCTTGGCGAGTGCAAGTGCGTCGCCTCTCGTCTGCAGACTTTCATCTGCCGATAGAAGCACTGGACAGACTTCATGCACGTGTGCCAAGCCTGCGTGATCATCCGCTGCAATGGGCTGCTCGATCAACACGAGTGGCAGTCCCCGAATATGACTGAAAAATTCAAGCGTTTCTTCGACCTGCCAGCCCTGGTTGGCATCAACCATGATTCTGGTTGTATCTGGCAGCGCCGCCATAACCTTTAGTAGTCGCGCCACATCTTCTTCTATGAGGCGGTTACCCATCTTCAGCATAAAGGTGTGAAAACCTTCCCTGAGCTTTGTCTTGATCACCCGGAGATCTTCATCTGCGGTTCCACTCGAAGTAGGCCACAACGATGCGATCTGTTCCCTTTGTTGCTCTCCAAGCAGAGTCCACACAGGCTTGTGGTGAATTCTCCCCAATGCATCATATGCGGCAACATCGAGAGCTGCCCCCCAGGCACCACTGCGCTGCAGTCCCTGATCTGACTCAACCCAGTCATCGACCCGAGTACCGATGAATTCCCCGAGCATGTCAGTGGTGATCTTGGCCATGATCATCTCTGCCGTATCGCCGGTGAAGTTGATACCCCCCGGATCCCCCTCACCCCACCCTTCGACACCCGAGGCCGTGGTCATCCGCACAATCACTGCGTCACTGTGCGTTTGCGTACCGTAAACTTTTGACAAGTGGTAGGGTTCCACCAAGGGGATGGCTACCTGGTAGACATCAAGACTTACAATAGTTTCGGGGGCGATGGCAGGCACGAATCGGCTCCTCCTAATTTAGCCCTGAAGCCGAGATCTTGATCCGTGGATCCAGATAACAGTACCAAACGTCTGTCAGAAAATTGAGGCTGATTACCAGGATTGCCAACATCAGGAAGGTACCTTGGGCAACTGGGTAATCGTGAGAGGCTGCCGACTCGACCATTAATTGACCCATTCCGGGCCAGGAAAAGAGCGCCTCGACCACAACCTGGCCACCGATCGCAAACCCGATCATGATTGATGCCAACGTCACGACAGCAAGCAGCGCGTTTCGTGCCGCATGCTTGATCATGACAACCCGTGTTTTCAACCCTTTGGCCTTGGCAAGTTCAATAAAATCGCTTCCAAGCACCTCGAGCATGCTGTCACGCATAATCAACATCGGAGTGGTGATGTAGTACAAACCGACTGTGATCGTAGGCAATACGATGCGATGCCAAAACTCCGGCATCATCAGCAGTGCCAACACGCCATCGGGACGCTGACCAGGAGGGTACATGCCTCCCGTAGGAAACAATCCAAGACGATAACTCAGGACCATCAGGAGCAGGAGCCCCGTGACAAAGGGTGGAGCCGCCTGAAAAATCAACCCGGTTACGGTTCCGACAATATCTACCGGGCCATTACGCTTCCAGGCCATGACCATGCCAATGCTGATTCCCAGTACCAGCGTCATGCACATCCCCGCTGCCATCAGTAGCACCGTGTTCCAGAATCGATACTCGAGAATATCGATGACCCGTTGGGCTGAGACAAACGAGCGACCCCATTCGAGAGAAACAAGATTTTTGATGTAAATAAAGTACTGCTGCCACAACGGCTTATCCAGCCCGAACGCCACTCTCATGCGCTCCTGCACAGCATCGTCCATTGCTGGGCTGATCACCTGCAATGTCGCCTCTCCAGGAAGGAGCCGGAAAATAATAAACAGTATCGATGCGACCGCGAAGATCGTTATCAGCATGTACACCAGTCTTCGCAGAATGTATTCGAGCACTTGAGCAGAGCCTCAGTTTCTAAAGATTCAGGAAAACAACTCCCTCAGGCACCTGGCTGATGCCGTTTCTACCTATTATGACGATTAACCTGCCTGGTGCGCCGCCAGATCCAGCGGCGCACCACCCATTCACAGATCAGGCTGGATACAACAACGTGCCTGCGCTATCCCAGGAATAACCCGCCTGCTCAAGCACTGCTCGAGCCTGCTTCACGCTGTGCTTGCGTGACACGACTGCACTGTTGTGCCAGAACTCATTCGCTGGGGCAATGACCGACCCACCGTTCTCAGCAAAGCCTGTCATCACCACGTCACGAATCACATCTCGTGGTATGACAAGATCCAGTGCTTCGCGGAAGGCCCGATCCTGCAAAGGCCCACGCAAATGGTTAAACATGAACCCATACATTCCGTGGCTGGCATACCCCTTGCCGACAATTCCATCGATCTTGTTCAGATCCTGGACCAGGGAGGGCTTCAGGATGTAGCGGGTACGATCGCATTCGCCTGCCTCGATAGCTGCAGCCATCGCATCATGACTGCCATAGGTAACACGAATGATGCCTGCACATTTGGGCGCATGGAAGTGACTTTGATTTGCGCTGACTTTGAGCTCTTTGCCACGGTCCCAGTAATCGAAACGGAAAGGACCGCTACCGACCGGGTTCTCATTGGCGAAATTCAACACATCATCCACAGCAACTTTTTCGGGGATATCCTGCCAGATATGCTTGGGCAAAATGAAAATCTGGGCAAAAAAGTTGATCATCAATGGTGCATGGGGTGCAGTAAGTTTGATACGAAGCGTGTTGGCACCGGTAATCTCGACCGACGCAAACTTTTCGAGAGACGAAAGGAAAAACGGCGCCTTCCACTTGAGGCAGTAATCAAAGGTAAATTTAACGTCTTCCACCGTGACCGGCTTACCATCATGAAACGTCATACCCTCACGCAGGGTGATATCGATGGTAGTTTCGTCCACCGCCTTAATTGAGGTGGCAGCCCACGGCACAATACCGCCATCTGGGCCCACCTGAATGAGCCGGTCATAAATCATTCGCAGTTCTTTGAACTCATTTGAGTCGTGCACGCCGACAGGATTCAGATTTTTCAGTGGCGAAGTCATTCCGGTACGGACATAGCCGTCACCACTCTTGGTGCTGACATTCAAATCTGTCCATAGACTTCCGATGCCTTCTCCCAGTTGCGGAACGATCCCATCGAGTCGGTCTTCGCGATAAGCGTTTGTCATGCTCGGGTACACAATTGGGCTGGTTGCCGCATCATCAAAAATGACCTTCTGGGCCTCATGTATGATGGCTTGGCGCTTGCCGGGGTCCATTTCAACCTGCTGGGCATCGGCAAGTTCGTTAACCTTGGCATTGTCGTAACCCCATTTGTTATAAGCGCCGTCCCGGTGATGCATCATAGAAATAAAGGTCTCCGGATCTACCCGGTTGGCCCTGCCTGTCCAGCGGACAATGAACATATCAAAGTCTTTTTCCTTGAAGACCTTGGTAATGCCCAGGTTGTAGTCCTCTGCCGCAAGCTCCACATCCCAGCCAATGCCTTTGCAGGCCTGCGTGATCAGCCGACCCATCTCGGGCCGAACAGGGTCAAAGCTTGCGTTGGCAGTCAAAAGCGCCATAGATTCCACTGGTTTACCGGCGGCCCGGGCGAACATGCCGTACGATGAGGCGCTCAGAGCGACACTAGTGGCGCCGGCCTGCTGTAGAAACTTCCGGCGAGAAGAATTGACTTTCCTGCTCATCTGTTTTTCCTCCTTAAGGTGATTAATAAGCAGTCGCTCGATGATTGATGGACCGCCTGAGGTGACAATATTGAAATACTGTATATTCCGCAAGTAACTTTTTCTTATTAATCTATTCCATTTTGGAATGTATTGAAAATCATGAAAACCAAAGACCTTGAACTCCTCCATGGACTACTCCTCACCGGTTCGGTTTCTGAAGCTGCTGGCCGCTCCCACATGTCTCAGCCTAATGCCAGCAAGATTCTGAGAAAGATGGAAACGCGCGTGGGCTTTCCTCTATTTACCCGAGAGCATGGCCGCCTGAACCCCACTGCGGAAGGCCGCTTGCTACTGGATCAGATCGAAAGAACGGTGCACAGCATTCGGCAACTGGATCGACTTGCGGTAGAGGTCCGCGAGATGCAAGGCACCCGACTCACCATTGGCGGAATGCCCTTGTTATCTCGATCCTGGCTGCCAGCCTTCCTTAGCCAATTTCTCAAAGAGCACCCGACTATCAAGGCCTCATTTCATACTCGCAGTTCCCAGAAACTGATCGAGTGGGTCTCGGAAGGCCAAATCGATGTCGCCGTTGCAATGCTCACCATTGATGATCCTACCGTCGAGCGCAATATCCTGCTGTCTGTGGAGATGGTAACTGCGATACCCCGTAACCATCCTCTAGCCGAAAAAAAGAGTATTGAGCCCGCCGATCTGGACGGTGTTGACTATATCTCGCTGAGCGTTTCCGATCACGCACGGGAACCGCTAGACCAGCTTTTCTCCACTCCTCGCAGAACAACGCTAAGTGGACGGGCTTCACCAGTTGCAATCAAGCCCAATGAACGAGCAGAATGTGCTCTTCCTGCGGCCGCGGTACAACTAGCGGACAAAGGCATTGGCGTAACCATCATTGATCACCTGACCGCCAGCGAATATCAGGGAGGCAATCTGGTTTTCCGCCCTTTTAGGCCGATGCTTTCGATGAATATCTGGCTGCTCAAGCCAAAAATGAGACCACGCTCACAGGCAACTGATCTGTTTGTTGAAAAAATAAGAGATTCCGTCAAGAAAGAGCACCTGTCCGCCCCTCCCCGCAATCTTTTTTGTGATTCTCCGGATTCTGGCTGGGCTCGAACTGCCTAGCCTGGCGGTAACCCCTACAGGCCACCCGCGATGGCAAAAGCACGCCAATCAACACCTGTCATTGATCCCTGGCTGGACTTTCAGGCGCTGTGTCGCCTGGGTGGACGACTCAGTGGCAGCGCAAGTGAGGCCCGTGCACAGACCTATTTGACTCAGCGCCTTACCGCACTGTCCACACGGTATGGCGGGCATTTTGCTTCACACCCCGTCGAATATATGGGTTGGCAGGCGCATACGGGCCGGCTCGAACCAGAGGCGACTGACAAGGCGATCCCGGGCCAGCCACTACTTTATTCACCTTCGACCGGGCCGGAAGGCCTGAAAACGAAAGTCGTTGATCTGGGCCGCGGTACCGAGGCTGACTTTAGGGCAAAGCGTGACCAGATTCCTGGACGAATCGTGCTCACTCGTCACGAATTCATGTTTGGCTCGGACCATATCCACCGTAATCGTAAATATGAATGGGCTTTGAAATACGGCGCGGCTGGTTTTCTGATCGCCAACCAGGCAACGCAGAAAGGGCTTGTTGCTGGCGGTCTTGGCTTAAGCGGTGAGACCGCCTCTATCCCAGCAATGGGTATATCGCACACAGCAGCTGAAATGCTTGGGGGTCAGGAGGAAGGAAATGCCCGGCTCGTCATTGAAACCACAACCAGGCCGGCAACAACCGAAACATTGATTTATGAGCGGGCCGGCGAAACACCGGAATGGGTTGTACTCAGCGCCCATTTGGATGGCCACAGTCTAGCGCAGAGCGCGATCGATAACGCAACTGGTGTGGCAGCTGCCATCGCGTCTACCGAATCACTGCTCTCAACTAAAACTCTGCAACGAGGTATTCGGCTATGCTTATTCTCGATAGAAGAATGGGGTCTGCTCGCTTCTAAACATTACCTGTCAGAACTGAATAAAAAAG
>Ga0187827_10005751_pt1 | contig 14522 bp, 19 predicted proteins | sample ETNtaG_39_FD_167969 | JGI IMG/M metagenome (GOLD analysis project Ga0187827, IMG submission 167969) | Marine microbial and viral communities from oxygen minimum zone, Eastern Pacific Ocean - ETNP2014_SV_150_PacBio MetaG (Illumina Assembly) | ecosystem: Environmental > Aquatic > Marine > Hypoxic...
TTGAGCAACGTGACTCCTTCGGACGTGTTGAACGGCCGGAGAGAACAGATATTAGAGAAACGCAAAGGAGGTTCAAGTCCGAACGATACAACGACGACGATTGTACAATCATCAACTCAGAGAGCTCGCGATATCAGCTCAAAGTCTCCATTAGCATTCTGTCCCAATTGCGCTGACAGCCAACAGCTGAACATTTTGTCCTCCTGCTGCTATGTGTTTGTTCGACGAATCCATCCTACGGTTTGGGCGGCGCTCTGTAATCGGCGAGAGGCCCGATCTCTTCGCGCACGTTGGACGGATGCTTCGGCGGTCAACAGAAGGATGAGGCGTAGTACAGGAGTATGATCAGCGAGTCGCAAAAAAGAAACGGCGCTCGAAAGCGCCGTTTCCACTACGAACCGTATTGGGCTGACCTGGCGGTCAACCGGTCGCGATTGCTAAACCGGACGGAACCTGAGCAGCGTGTGCTCCGGCGTCACGTCTTCGTAGACGGCTTCGACGCGCAAGTCGATCACGGCGTCTACGATCGGGCACTCCACCAGATTAGCCGGTATCCGTGTCCCTTCATCGAGTTGGATGATCGCCCACACGTAAGGCGTGTCCGCCTGAAAGGCCGGGTTGGCGGCTTGGTACACGATGGTGTACGAGAACACCCTTCCTTTACCGCTCACTGGCACCCATTCAGTTTCACTGGCGTCGGCTAGACAGATGGGGCATAGCTCCCGTGGATAGAAGTACAGGTTGGCGCAATTCTTGCACCGGGGCATTACAAGCTCGTGACGGCGCACGGCCTCCCAGAATGGTTTGGACACTTCCTCGTTTATCGGACGAGGAAGCGGTTTGGTGTATTCGGTGGTCATATCATCGCCTTGTGTTTGGTGAATTCAGGGTGTAGTTACAGCGTTTCCTCGGAACCGAGGACCAGCGAGCACATTTCGCTCGCCGTGCCCCCTCAACCATTCACCATAGCGAGGTTGTTTTTGGCCACCTGCCTTGCCCCCGCACGGCCCATGATCTGACGGGCGCCCTCGATCACGTGGCGGAATCCACCAGCGAGGCCGGGTTGGCCGCCCGAAAGCTGGCCGCCATCGGTGTTGACTGGGAAGCTGCCTTTGTAGGTTGTGTCGGTGGATTCGTACCAAGGGCCGACTTCGCCCTTTTTCATGAATCCGGCATCTTCGAGGCACACGGCCACGAGGATGGTGTATCAATCGTAGAATTCGGCGAACTCCATGTCTTTGGGACCGTACCCGGACATTTGGAATGCCCTGGCGGCGGAACCCTTGACTGGCGTCGTCGTGACCCGTTCGGTCTGCCAGATGTTGGCGTTGGCTTGCTCCATTCCGGCCCCGAGCATGTAGACGGGACGGTTCGGAAGAGACTTGGCTCGGTCCGCCCTGGTCATGATCAGCGCAGCAGCGCCGTCGCAAGGCATCACGCTCTCGAGCAGTCTTAGTGGGTAGTTGACGAACCGCGAGTCGAGCACATCCTGGCGGGAGGCAGGCTGGCCGTGGAACACCGCGTTCTCGTTTTCCTGGGCGTTGAATCGCTCGTCAGCCGCGACCTTGGCCATCTGTTCCTCGGTGGTGCCATACTCTAGCATGTGCCGCGTATATATCTGCGCGTAGTAATTGCCCATGCCGGCGGATGGACCATGTGGGTCCTCCCATTCCGAGCGAACACTGCCGCCCCCACCGCCTGGCGCTGCTCCACCCATCCGCGAGTTGCCCATGACTACCAGCACGGTGTCGCATAAGCCCGCGTTGATCGCAGAAGCAGCCGCGGTGGTGGCCGATGCTCCGCTCGCGCCTTGCATCGATACACCTGACGCGAATGTCGGCCTGATGCCGATATATTCAGCCATCGCAGCCGGAGCAGTGGCGCCGTCGGTGACCAAACCGTTGATTTCAGCCTTTGTCAACCCTGCATCCGCAATGGCTTCGCGCGCTGCTTCGGCGCACAGGCCTACCATCGTCCGGTTCGGAATCACTCTCCGGGTCGGCACTTCTCCGACGCCCACGATGGCAACTTTGCCCTTTAGGGTCATCGCCGTTCACCTCCGATAATCGATGAGCGCATTGTACTACACGTCGCGACGGGCGCAAGCCCCAGCAGGCATGAGTTGGCGCCGATGGATGGAGTCGGATGGGATAGAATCGTGAGGATCAGCGAAAACCATCGAGAGGACCGAAAACAAACATGCTCGCAACAGTTGCGATTTACTATCTCGAAATGATCGACGCCAGCCAACTGACGCCCGGACGATCCGAAGCGGCGGACCTGGAATTCAGGCAGGCGGAGATCCCGTCACCAGAACTGAACCGCTATATGTACACGGCAGTCGGCGGCGACTGGTACTGGATCGACAGGCTGGGATGGGGCTACGATGAGTGGTTCGGTTGGGTGTCGCGTCCCGAGGTCGAGACTTGGATCGCGTACGTCAAAGGCACCCCGGCGGGCTACTTCGAGCTCGATGGCGTAGCTGGCGGCGATGTTGAGCTCGCGTATATCGGCCTGTTGCCTGATTTCATCGGCCAGGGATACGGCGGGCGATTGCTGACCGTGGCCACGGAGCGTGCATGGGCTATCGGCGCGTCGCGCACGTGGTTGAATACTTGCACGTTGGACCATCCCGACGCCCTGAAGAACTATCTGGCTCGGGGATTCGTGATGTACGACCAGGGCACGTACGAGCAAGAACTGCCCAACCGAAAACCCGGACCCTGGCCCGGGGCGCGTGGTTGATCGACGTCGCGTTGCGAGGCGATTTCGCTATACCGGAGGCGTCGGCTTCACGTCGATGACCTGCTCGCACCACCGCGCCGCGGCGAGCAGGGTTTCGTCGGCGAACGGCGCAGCCGCGAGTTGGATTCCGAGTGGCAATCCGTCGGCGCTGAGCCCTGACGGCAGCGTGATGGACGGGAAGCCGCCGAAGGTGAAGGGCGTCTGGAACATCGGGTTGCCCGTGGTGCTCAAATTCTTGGGCGCCGGTTCGACCGTCGAAGGTGACAAAATGACATCGTAGGGTTGCAGCGCTTCTTCGAGGTCACGTCGGAATCGCCGTCGCACGCGTTGAGCCTGGACATATGCGACGGCCGGTGTGAGCATCCCTTGCTCGATCACTCCTCTGATGTTGGGCGAATACTCGTCGGCACGGGTTTCGAACCACTCCTGGTGCACGGCGGCAGCCTCGACGGTCATCAGCACGCGGTGGGCGGCGAGCATCGTGTCGAAATCCGTAGGCAAGGCGACATCTTCGATCAACGCACCGGCCTCGGTCAGCTTCGCCGCGATGCCGTCAGTGTGGGTCCTCACTTCGTCGTTCGCGTTGTCATCGAAGAATTTTCGTATTCGGCCGATTCTGGGCGGATGCCGCATTGAGTCGACCGCGCTCGGGTAGTCGGGCACGGGCCGTGTCGACGACGATTGGTCGTTGGGGTCGTGACCGGCCAAGACGCTCAGCATGAGCGCGGCGTCCTCGACGGTTCGTGTGAACGGGCCCATCGTGTCCAGCGACCACGAGACGGGGACGACGCCGTAGCGGCTGACGCGGCTGAACGTGGGCTTCAGTCCGACGATGCCGTTGAACGACGCCGGACGCAGGATCGATCCCGCGGTCTGCGACCCCATGGCGGCGGGAAACATGCCGGTGGCGACGCCGACCGCCGATCCCGAGCTCGACCCGCCCGGGGTGTGCTCAGCGTTCCACGGGTTTCGAGTCGGGGGCGGGTCGCCGCACGCGAACTCGGTGGTCACGGTTTTGCCCATGATGATCGCGCCGGCTCGCTTCAGCTTGGCGACGGTCGTGGCGTCGTAGTCGGGCACGAAGTCGGCGAGGATTGCCGAGCATGCGGTCGTCTTGACGCCCTGTGTGTAGTAGATGTCCTTGATGCCCACCGGGATGCCGTGCAGCGGACCACGCCGTCCTTCCGCGGCGAGCTCTAGGTCGCGCCGTCGCGCCGTCGCCAAGAGGTTGGCCTCGTCCATTGTGACCCACACGTTCAGGTCTGGCTCCAGCAGCGAAACGCGGGCCAGTAGACCTTCGATGAGTTCGACGCAGGAGAGCGAGCCTTGGCGGATGTCTTTCGCGGCTTCGGTGATCGTGAGCTTGTGCGGTTGTGTCATGTGGCGCTCCTGCGCGGGGGCGATTCTGCATTCAGCTGGTCTGCCGTGATGTTATCATTCTTCCGAATCCGACCGCGTTCATGGAGGCGATCATGCCAGCACTGACCGACGAACAACTCCGCGAGTTCCTTTCGAGTGGAGACCTCTTAATGAGGCTCGCGACTATCACCCCCGACGGATGGCCCGCCGTAAATCCCCTTTGGTACTTCTACGAGGACGGCGCCTTCTTGTTGGGTGGTCGGAGGCAGGCGCAGTGGGTCGAGAACATCCGCCAAAACCCGCGCGTCTCGGCGAGTATCGACACGACCGAAGCGATTCACACGCGGGCGCTCATCGAGGGCACGGCGGAAATTGTGGATCCGGCGTGGCTCGGCGACTGGAAGGCCTGGGCGGTCCGGTACATGGGCGAGGAACGAGGCGGCCAGTATTACGACGACACAAAGCACATTCCGCGGGCGTTGGTGCGGATCACGCCGCGCAAGATCGTGACTTGGAGCGGGTCGACGTGGCACCCGCGGTATCTCAAGTAGGCGACGAGTCTCGGCGATCGCGCGCCAACAGAGGCGCCAACGGGCAGGGACCCAAAGGACTTCAGGGACCTCAGAGGCTCACGGGTGGACCACGGAGATGCGATAGAACAGATCAAGCGAGCGGTCGCTTGATCCATCCGCATTGAAACGGGGTCACGGTTGTGTGTGGGCGAACAGGCAACCGCGTTCGGCAGCCCGACGCGCTAATCGTTCTCGATGGAGTAGACGCGGTAGGCGACGCCTGATTCGGCGCGCTTGCCTTCGCCGACACAAACGAGACCGTTCAGCCAGGTGTAGCGTTCGTCACCGGTCTCGAACCTGGGCGTGGTCATGAAGTAGGAGTCGCCGTACTCGGACGTTTCCCCGGGCGATGCGACGGGACGGTCGACTTCCGGTCGGTCGACGCCGTAGTATTGGACGTAGATCAGAGCGCCGTCGTCAGTCTCCAGCGTTATCCGGACATCGAGCCTGCCGGTTCCGTCCGGGGTTCTGAGAAACCAATCACCTCCGCCTGACCGTATCGTCCCTCTCAAACGTGGTCCTTCGAAGCTGCCGCCGGTAACGACGGCGAGTCCTCGAGTGCCGAATGGGCCCTCGCCCGCGGTTTGCACGGGTCGTTCTAAGTCGGCGGTGTATTCCATCAAGAACTCAAGTTTCATGTGAAGTCTCCGTTCCGTTGTTGGCGTCTAGTCGCAGTGTCGATTGCGTTTTGAGTACGACTTATGGGGCATCGTTTCGGGCGGGTTTGAAACCACGCCCCTACGGCGCGGTTGTGCAAAGCATGGTTTATTTGTTCAGCAGATAGTCAAGTCGCGTTCTGAGTTGAGCCGCATCGACGTTGGCGTCAGCGACCAGTTCTTTGACGAGTGGAGACATGCCCATCATGACACAGAGCAGCAAGACGGGCGTTACCCAATTGGCCGCGCGTCTGGTTGCTTCGTCGCGGCTCCTGTCCAATATGTCGCGAATTTCGGTAGCGGCAATCGGGTCAACTCTGCCCAAAGCGCGCCGTGGCGGTGTGCGATCAATGTATGCAGCCACAGAGACTTCGAGGTCCGTGGAACCGATCGCCTCGGATCTCACCGAACTGGACTCCGCCACGGCTTGAAGCAGGTGGCAGATGGTGACCTCTCCGTCCGTGCGGCGCGAGCCAATGCTTGCGCCCGCGACAGCGCTTTGCGAGTCTGTGGATCGTATTCGGCAGGCGCATCGGAGAAAAACCGAACAGGCATCCCGTTTCCGATTTCCATGTTCCGAACCATATATGCGATGCCCAAAAGTTCGTCGGCCTCAGGCGGCGTCCACCGTGACCATGCGTCAAGCACGACCGCGTTCAGGAAGGATTCTTGATTAGCATCCCAGTGTTCACGCAGGGCATTTGAGGCATCAAGTCCCCGCAATTCCCTGAGCAGCCTGAGTACGACGAATCTTCTTTCTCGCCAGTCGCTGTCCGTGCCTCGCGTGAGCCTGGTGAGCGATCTCATGCTTCGGCTCCATTCACTTGGTTTAGGCATCTATGGCTCACCGTTTTCAGCGTTATTCATGACATACACGCGGCAACCAGAATCTGGTCAAGGCACACACGTCCCACTCGGCTTGTTTGAGGTGATCTCACATAAATTATGTCCTAAAGTTGGGCTATTACACTCGATCTACCTCATCCGCGCCTCAACCCTTTGCGGCGGTCCTGCTTTGGCAGCGCGTCGTGGATTTCCGGCAACCCGCCGGATGGGACGCGGCCTGCTTCCTACTCGCCCAGGTGAACTCCGCGCCACCAAATCCCGTGGGATTGATCGCATTCCATCCGTCCGTCGCACGTGATCGAAGAACCAGATCGGATGAAATCTAGAAAGGTGCGCCACTCAAACTGCCATTCCTCAGGTTCCAGGTTCGATGATTCCGTTGGCTCGCCTTCCTCGACAGTTCCCTACCGAGCGGACAACGGATCGGAAAGAATCAATGTCAACCAGCCGCTGATAGGACAGACCCAAGATCGCCAGATTCACGAATTAAAATCTGCGCAAAACCTTGATAGACACGATGTCTTGATTGTTACAGACTTCACAGTACGCGTGGTATTGCAAAACCGATTGAAATACTCGCTATAATGGTGATAAACCGTAATCCCGACTATAGACTGCCACTCTCATTAACTGGCAGGAAAAAGCAGGTCGATGATGTCCCCAACCGGAAGTGATTTCTCACAAATCCAATCTGACCTTAATCACTGATATCGACGATCGCAATTCCGCGGAATGGCTGGCTAATTAGCAATCTGAAGTGGTGAGGCGATGGGCAATGTGGCCGTATGACCCGTTTCAATGGATCGGGTGTCATGCGGCCTTTTTGATTGGCATCGATGCGAGTGAGAAAGGAGACGAGTTATGTATCGAAAAGTGCTTCTGCCGTTGGATGGGACCAAGGAATCGGAAAAGGTTGTCCAGTTGATCCAAGCTGAAATGGCGCCGGAAGCCGAAGTCATCTTGCTCAGGATTCTGCGTCACGCCAGCACTCAAGCGATTGGTGACCATGTGATACTAGGAAGCCAGCGCGAAGACCAGGAACGCCTTGAAAAGCTCGGCTATCTGAGGCGATTGGCTGCACAACATGGCGACGAACAACGATGGAGTTGTGAGACTGCGATATCCGGCAGTCCGTCTGAAGGCATATTGCGGTTTGCGCAAAAAGAAGGCGTTGACGTCATCGCAATGTGCGCGAAAGAACGCAGAGGATTAGCCAGGTTGCTTAGAGGAAGTGTTGCCCGTGCGGTGCAAAAAGAATCACCCATTGATGTTCGCGTGTTTACTCCGGAAGGCTCAACCGATGCGCCTTATCAAGAAGCACAACTAGGCGTTGATTTATTCGGAGAGCTTTCGGCCAAGCAGGTCAACCGTGCGACTGCTCTGGGAAGCAGGCTTTCAGTTGCCGCGGGCGAAACTCTGGGAAAAGGCGGCGAATTAGGTCAGAAACTGTACTTCATCGTCGAGGGCGAAGCCCAGTCGTCCGCACACTCTCAATTGGGAGAATTTCCAGTGCGCGTAGTTGGACCTGGGGAGTCGTTCCCGATCGCGGCATTGTTGGAATCACGGACTTTGATTACATCTGGTGTCGCTCTAACTGATATGGACGTGGTGGCGATCCCAGCCTCTTCGTTGATCGAGCTCTGTTCAGACGACCCTGAAATCGGCATGCGTCTGTACAAGCTGGCCGCGCAGTTGTTCGCGGATCGTTACAGCAGCACACTGACCCGCCTTTCGGGCGTCGCCGAGGGGCTGATAGAGGATCCTGAGCGCAACTGGCTTGCGCCGCACTGAATTCCAGTTGGCGATAGACGACGCCAGATCGCCGCCCTACCAGATCGTCATCGAGTCTGGGAAGAGCTGACGGAGATCTTGCTCGGAGACCGGGCGGGGGGCGAGCTTGATTACGCGGTGTTGAGGCATTGCGCCCGCGGCGAGCTCAGTGGCGTCGTCGGGGCCGTAGCCGACAGCAGAGAGACCGTTCGGTACGCCGATCTCGCGGGGCAAGTCGATGACCGCGCCGGCAAGGACTTCGCCCGCGTCCTCGGGGCCCGCGTCCGATACATTCGCACCCATGAGCTCGGCGGCTCGCAGGTGTCGTTCAGGTTTGGACGGCGCCGTGAACCGGAAAACGGCCGGGGCGTTGAGTATCACCGACATGCCGTGGGGGATGATCGCGTGGTCGTCCGGGTAGCCGTCCGGGACGTACTCGCGGATCATGCCGGAGACCGGGTACGACATGCCGTGCGGAAGGCGGACGCCCGCGTTTCCGAATCCAACGCCCGCGAAGGTTGCCGCGAGCAGCATGTTGGACCGGACCTCCTCGTCATCCGGGTTCTGGACTGCCTTGACTATGTTGCTCGACACCATAACCATGGCTCGGATCGCCCAGACGTCGCTGATCGGGTTTGAGCCTTGATACGCAGGACGCATCGCGGGACCGTCCGGCGCTTCTCGCTGGTGGAAGGGCAGGGCGGTTTATGATTCGAGGCCGTGGCACAGCACGTCGAATCCGCTGCACGCGGTCGAACCACTCCGCGTCGACTGCGGCCGCCTTGAGCGAGGCCATGACCACTGAGACCGGTTCGGTTTGCGCCATCTTGGGATCAGTGACGACCATGACGCGCCGCACGCCGAGGCGGGTCATCTCGTAGCCGATCTCCTGGGTCGCGCCGACCCCGAACTTGATGCTGGATGTGTCCATGGTGAACGCAGTCCCAAGTCCCTGGAGTCCCTGGAGTCCCTGGAGTCCCTGCATGTCCTTTGTGTCTCTTCCACTTTCTACGAAATTCACGACGGTGACGTCGCGAACGGTTCCTGTGGGCGGCTACGCCAGCCTGTCGGTTTTACGACCAGTTGGTCTCCTGCCGGGACGCCACGGTGCCGTCTCCGGCTCTCCACACGGCGGCATCTTTTCGCCATGGGTTGGCTTTCAGCCAGTCTTCGTCCATGCTGACGCCGAGGCCCGGGCCCTTGGGGAGCGGCAGGAATCCGTCTTTTTGCGCAGGGAATTCGCCGAAGCATGCGTCTTGGAACCAGGAGTGAAGGCCGCCTTCTTGGATCATGAAGTTCGGCGTGCAAGCGTCGAGTTGCAACGAGGCGGCGGTGCATATCGGGCCGTACGGGTTGTGCGGCTGGAATCCGACATAGTGCGCCTCTGCCATCGCCGCGATCTTCTTGAGCTCGAGTATGCCGCCCGCCTGAATGATGTCAGGCTGGATCATCGCGACTATCTGGCGGGGGAGCAGATTCGCGTAGTCCCACTTGGTAAGCAGCCTTTCACCGGTGGCGATCGGGATGCTGACCGCCTCGGCGACGCGTTGCAGTGCGTCAAGGTTTTGCGGAGGCACGGGCTCCTCGTAGACGAAGGGCCGGTACTGCTCCATCGCGTTGCCGATGCGGATGGCGTCGGAGGGCGCGAGCCGGCCGTGGACCTCGACGAGGAGCTCGACATCGTCGCCGACCGCTTCGCGGACTGCCGCGAGCTTCGCGATCGCGTTTCGCTCAGCCTCGATGGGGATGAACAAGCCTCGATGGTCGAACGGGTCGCCTTTGAGCGCCGTCAATCCTTGCGTCGTGAAGCTGAGGGCACGCTCGACGGCGGCCTCGGGCGTTGCCCCGTCCCATCGGCCGTAGCACCAGATGCGCTCTCGCATCTTGCCGCCGAGAAGCTCGTAGATCGGCACGCCGAGCGCCTTGCCCTTAATGTCCCACAGCGCGATCTCGATTCCGCTGATGGCCGACATCTGGACGACGCCGCCGCGGACGTGGAAGTGGTGGTATAGCGTCTGCCAGTGCTGCTCGATCCGACCTGGGTCCTTGCCGATGAGCTGCTCTCCGAACTCCTCGACCATCGTCGCGACGCTCAACGGCCCGGCGGTGGCCTCGCCCCAGCCGACGATTCCGTCGTCGGTCTCGATCTTGACGAACATGTAGTTCCTGGAGCCTGTAGCCGTCGTCGCCGAACTCGGGATTGGTTTGACCGCGGTTATTTTCACGTTGGACCCTCCTGTTCGTATCTCCGGGACCCTTTGACAATTTGTGATTCTCAGATTGTCACAATTGGAATGTTCGACTTGCTATGGCAACAAATCACCGCAATCCCAGTCGGTCAGTGCGTCGAGCCGAGACAGCATAGTCCGGACGACTTCTTTTACACGAGGCAAATCCGGATCTATTCTCGATCCCGTTGGGATCATGCGGATCAATGGAGTGAGCAATCCACGTCGATAGTCGGTCAGCAACATATCAAAGGTGTAATCGACGACCCCGCTGGCCCGAAGTTGGTCCAGATAGCTCTGCAGCAACTCGCGCTCGGCGGAACGCCGATCACCAGGAGCCAGACTGAACTCCACGAAGTATGCCAGATCCCATACGCCCGGTTGTATCGTTGCTCGCTGCCAATCGATAAGCGCCAATTCACCAGACGGGACGTCGTCAAAGAAGAACATATTCTCTGGCCGCAGATCGCCGTGCGTCAGGGTAACGGACACGTCGTCGGATACGGTCAGGACATCCACGAGGGAAGTCTTCAACTTTTTGGCTATCTCCCAGATGGGTTTCGAGAAATAGCTCCCCCACTTGTCATCGAATTCATCCCAGGCGGCGGCGTAAGCATCCTGAGCAGGCAACCATGCTTCGGGCATACGACCATCCACGGCCCAGTCCAGGGCATCGAGGTCGGGCGCGTTCCAGTGTTTGGCGTGGAACCCAGCGAGCGCGTCAAACACCGTTGATGCATCGGCCGGCGGCATGTTTCGAATCATGGACGCCGACCGTCCACGCGACAGGTCTTCGATGAGCAAAACATGGTCGTCCATGCCCGGATTCCGGCCGGCGAAATAGCAACGAGGGTGCACTGTCGTGTCGTCCGCGGGAAAAGCGGAATAGTAGCCCGCCTCGGTCTTGAATGCTGACGATTGCGCCGATCTCTGGGCCGGATCGAGGTCAGGCAGCTTCGCAATCAGAGTCGATGGAAGTTTTTGGGCAGGGCCGTCGTATTGGGGAGTCAGGCGGGCATGGACCCCCATGAAGCCCTCCATAAAACCAATCCGTTCGATTTCGACCTCCGTCACCGCCTCGCCGGCCAAAACCCCGCCGATCGTGAGCGCTGACGTGAACCACTCGGGGGTAATGTCGTCTATCGTTCGTGGCAATGGCCGGTTCGCGTTTGACTTCATCAGGCGCTCCCGTATCGATTTCGATCTTCTGCTGCCTATGAAATTCTGGGCCTGCGGATATCTCTGAATCGCCTGGGCGATTAATCAATTCCAGACACACCGATGTTGTTCGCGACTGGACTGGCATGAGATCGTCATAGTCCGAAGCTAATTTTAGGCGGCACTACCCCGCGTCGACGCCAACCTCGGCGGCCCATGCTTGGAGTCCTCGGCGGAACGCGAGCGCGCCCATTGGGGCGAGGACGGCTTCCATGGCTTCGAGGATTTCGCGTGGAGTCGCGCCCTCCCGCAGCGCGAGCCTGACGTGCTCCTGGATCTGCTCGGCGTCCGCCCGCAACGCCGTCTCGACGACGATCTGTAGCAGCTCCTTGGTCTTGCGGTCGAGTGTGCGTTGGCCCGTGTAGGTGGCTTCGATGAATTCGTTGTACTTCTTCAGCCACTCGAAATCGGCCGCGGCCATGATTCGGTGCATCTCCAGGGTGTAGCCCCTGGTTCGCTCGGCATCTTCGAGATATTGGCGGGCTTCGTCAGATAGGTTCATGGATCCCCTCTCGATCACGCGCCTGAGATTCGCCGCACATTCTAGCAGGTCTGTTTGGCCTGGACGCTTCTATGTCGATTTTGACGCTTGTGTCGATCAGGTGTACGTTATCGCCAGCTTGTGCACCTGGGGGTACGTGTCGATGTCTTCATTTTTGATCGTGGTTTTCGACGGGCTTCAGCCTTCGCAGGTCGTTCCAGAGCTGATGCCGAACCTCTCGCGGTTTGCCGACGAAGGGGTGTTCTTCGCCTGGAACCACTCCATCTTCCCGTCGGTCACGCGACTCAACGCGGCGACGATGGTCACCGGTCGGTTATCCGGAGGCCACGGACTGGCCGGGAATCAGTTGGTCGCGCGGGATTACGATTCGAACCGGGTTCTCGACGCGATGGAGCCGGACCTGGCTCGGTTGGCCGACGCCACCGGCAAGGTGCTGCTCGCGCCGACGCTGGCGGACATCCTGAGCACACACGGCCAGGAGTATACGGCCATCGGGGTCGGCACCAGCGGCAACGCGTACGTCCACAATCCGACCGCCGACGTCGCGGGCGGAGCGACCATCCATCCGGAGTTCACGCTGCCCGGGTCGTTGCACGAGCATCTGGCGTCTCGATTCGGCCCCTGGCCTGCCGAGGATCGGCCGAACACCCCCCGCTTCGTCCACGCTTTGCGCATCATGAAAGAGCACATCTTGTCCGAGCGCGGCCCGACGGTGGCGCTGGCTTGGTCGTCGGAGCCGGACAAGTCGCAGCACTCCGCCGGCGTCGGCTCCGAGCTCGCCAACCGGGCGCTCCGCGAAGCCGACGCGGAGTTCGGCGGCTTGCTGGCGTGGCTCCAGGAAACGGGTCGAGAGCGAGACACGAATATGTTCGTTCTGTCCGACCACGGCTACTCTACGATCACGGGAGCCACCGATCTGAACTCGCAGTTGAGATCGGCAGGCTTTCCTCCCGGCAACGAACAGGGTGGGGTGCTGGTCGCGGAGCAGGGCGGATCTGCACTCTTCTACGTCCACGAGAGCGACCTGGGCACGACCGATCGGCTCGCGCAGTGGCTGATGCAACAACCGTGGTGCGGCGCTCTCTTAGCTTCGGATTCGGCGGGAGGCGTCCAAGGTACGTTGCCGGCATCGTTGGCCGGCGTGGACGGACCGCGCGCTCCCGAGCTCGCGATGGCGTTCAGGTGGGAGGATCGGGCGAACGACCTGGGCTATCCGGGGCACGCGCCGTCCACGTCGGGCGCGGAGGGACTCGGACAGCACGGCGGCATGAGCCGGCACGAGATGCGGAACACGCTGATCGCCCGAGGTCCGGCGTTCAAGTCGGGCGTCAAATTGGAGTCGCCGAGCGGCAACGTGGACATGGCGCCGACGTTACTGCACGTTCTGGGTTTCTCGGGCGGCGAGGCGATGGACGGCCGAATCCTCCACGAGGCGCTGTCGGCCGGTCCCGATCGTATCGACTGGACGACGGCAGGGTACAACGCGGAGCGTGAGTTCGCGGCTGGCACGTATCGACAGCGCATCGGAGTGTCCGTCGCGGGCGGGAGTGCGTATGTCGATGAGGGGAATTCGACGTTCGAGTAGGCGCGTTCAGGATATGTATTCCGCGCATTGCAGTATTGCATCAAATACTGTTATGCTGCAATTGGGCAGTTGGATTTAGCGTGAGGTGCTTTTTGTGACCACCAAGAGAACCAGATTCACGATCGATATGGAGCCTGCGTTCCAGAAGCGACTGAAGGTCATCGCTGCTCTCAAAGGGACAACCATGCGGCAGTACTGCCTGGACGCTGTCGAAAACGAGCTCATCAAGGACGAAGATATGGGCGGGGAGTCGGGTCGCTTCAACCAAGAGGCACTTGAGCAACTGTTCGCGTGGCGGCGGAAAGAGTTTGGAGATCGGATCTTGCCCGGTGACTCCGCGGATATTATCCGCGAGGCACGTGAATTGAGGACGGCCGACCAGGTGAGGCTGATGGACCAGTGAATGGGCACATGGTAGTGGACGCTAGTGTCGCAACCAAATGGCTGGTCGAAGAGACCGACACCAAAGCGGCCGAATCGCTAAGCCGTTGGTGGAACCAGAACAACGTTATTCCTGCCGCTCCGCACCTCTCAATGTTCGAAGTAGCTAACGCTTTATTCCAAAGAGTGAAGCGCGGCGGATTTTCCACCGACGATGCAGGCAGCCGTATGCAGCGCCTCTTGGCAACCGGGGTTGAGTTCCACGCTCCTTCAGACCTCTATTCCGAGGCGATCTCGCTCGCATCACAATTGCGATTAGGAGCCTCGTATGATGCCCATTATTTGGCGTTGGCCGAGTCACTCGACTGCGAATACTGGACAGCAGACGAGCGGTTCTACAATTCCGTCAACCCCACCTACGCTAGGGTCAGGTTGCTGAGTTCGTTTACAGGGTAATTCTTCTCATTTCGTATTGGAGGACCTGCTTCAACCATGACTCGTGTACACATTTTGGGAGCGGGGACGCCGACGCCGACGCCTACCAGGTTCGGGAGCTCGTTCGCGGTGGAGGTCGGCGACGAGCAGTTGATGGTGGACTGCGGTCCCGCCGCGACGCACAAGCTGGTGCAGGCTGGGCTGTGGCCGACAGACATCGATTAC
>Ga0187827_10005753_pt1 | contig 14519 bp, 13 predicted proteins | sample ETNtaG_39_FD_167969 | JGI IMG/M metagenome (GOLD analysis project Ga0187827, IMG submission 167969) | Marine microbial and viral communities from oxygen minimum zone, Eastern Pacific Ocean - ETNP2014_SV_150_PacBio MetaG (Illumina Assembly) | ecosystem: Environmental > Aquatic > Marine > Hypoxic...
ATTTAAAAATAATAAAAAAATAAAATTGTTTTTTAAAAAATTATTTCCAAGTATTTTTTCTTCAGGCGTTACACAAATAAATATTTTAGTTGGAACAATAATTGCTTCTTTTCAAGCAAATGCTGTTTCTTACCTTTATTATGCTGATAGAATTTATCAAATAAATTTAGCTATTGCAGGAATTGCAATTGGTACAGTTTTGCTACCAAGTTTGTCTAAGTATATAAATAGCAAAAACAATACTAAAATTGATTTTATTCAAAATAAATCTTTAGAATTAAGTTTATTTTTAAGTTTACCTGCAACGACAGCACTATTAATAGCATCTGAAGAAATTACCTCAGCACTTTTTGGATATGGATCATTTGATATAAATAGTGTGAACAATTCAGCACAAGCATTATTTTATTTTGCACTTGGTTTACCTGCATTTGCACTAATTAAAGTGTTTTCAAGTTTTTTATTTGCAAGACATAATACAAAAACACCTTTTCATTTTTCAATACTTTCAGTTTTGCTAAATATTTTTATAAGTGTTTATTTTTTTAATAAAATTGGTTTTATTATAATACCAATTGCAACAACAATATCTTCTTGGTTTAACACTTTGTTGCTTTTATTTTATTTACTTTCTAAGAAGTATTTTTCTTTATATAAAAGTTTTCCAATTAAATTTTTAAATATATTATGTGTAAGCTCTTTTTCTTCTTTTATTTTTTACAAATTAATTCAAAATTTTAATGAATATTTGATTTATGAAAGTGAGTACAAATTATTAACCATAGTTTTGTTAGTGACTATTACCCTTTTAATTTATATAATAACCTCAATAGTCACTAAAGCTTTTAAAATTTCGGATATTAAATTAAAGTATTAAAAATGAAAAAAAAAATTTTTTCTGGAGTCCAGCCAACTGGAAATTTACATTTAGGAAATTATTTAGGAGCAATCAAAAATTTTGTTGCACTACAAAACGAAAAAGATAATGAATGTGTTTATTGCGTTGTAGATTTACATGCAATTACTGTTAAACAGGATCCAAAGATTTTAAAAGATAACATAAGAGAAACAACGGCTGCTTTTCTAGCAAGTGGACTAGATTATGAAAAAAGTATAATTTTTAATCAATCTCTAGTACCCGCTCATTCAGAAGGTTCTTGGATTTTAGGATGTATTGCAAGAATGGGGTGGCTGAATCGCATGACACAATTTAAAGAAAAAGCTGGAAAAGATAAAGAAAAAGCAAGCGTTGGTTTATATATATATCCAATACTTATGGCTGCTGATATTTTGTTGTACGACTCAACACATGTACCTGTTGGAGAGGATCAAAAACAACATTTAGAATTATCCAGAGATATTGCTCAAAAATTTAATTTAGACTTTAAAGCCGCTGATTTTTTTAAAGCACCAGAACCATTAATACAAAAAAATTTTGCAAGAATTATGAGTTTAAAAGATGGAACAAAAAAAATGAGTAAATCCGATCCTTCAGATTTGAGCAGAATTAATTTAACTGATAAAAAGGATGAAATAGTAAATAAAATCAAAAAAGCTAAAACTGATAATTCAGCTTTACCATCAGATGATAAAAAATTAAATGAAAGGCCTGAAGTTGAGAATCTTTTGGGAATTTATTCAAGCTTAAATAATCAATCATTATCTGATTCAATAAATGAATTTGGTGGAAAAAATTTTTCTGAATTTAAGCAGAAACTTTCAGATCTTGTTGTAGAAAAAGTTTCTCCAATATCTGATGAAATAAATAAATTAAAAAAAGATAATAATTTTATAGATAAAATTTTAGAAGATGGCGCTGAAAAAGCTGATAAAATAACTTCTAAAAAAGTTAAAGAAATGAAAAAAATTATAGGTTTTTAATTTTAAATCTTTAATTTTTCATTATAATGATTATATAAAAATTATGTTTGTACAAACTCAAAATACACCTAATCCAAATTCTTTAAAGTTTTTGCCAGGGAGGAAAGTGTCTAATGATATACCAATTGAAATAATTGACAAAAATGAAAGTAATAACGAATTAATAAGAAATATTTTATCTATCAATGGTGTAACAGGTATTTTTTTATCAGACGACTTTCTGTCAGTTAATAAAGATGAAAAAGTAGAATGGGAAGATTTAAAACATATAATAATTTCATTTATTAATGATTATTATTCTAATGATAATGAGATTGTAATTGACAAAGAAAGAAAAAATTTTTCAAATTTAAATTTATCAGATATTGAAAAAAAAATTATCAATATTTTAGAAACAAAAGTAAGACCCGCAGTTGCAAGAGATGGAGGAGATATAAAGTTTAAAGAATTTAAAGATGGCGTTGTAACTGTTAATCTTCAAGGTAGTTGTTCTGGCTGCCCAAGTTCAACTATGACCTTAAAACAAGGAGTACAGAATCTTTTATGTCATTATATACCGGAAATTAAGGAAGTAATTGCTATCTAAAAATATTAAAGAATCAATTATAATAAGATTATGAATAAGCTTGCAAGAATAAATATTTTAAAAATAAAAAAAATTTTACAAAACGAAGGATATAAAATTTATAAGAAAAATAAATTTTTCGACAAAAATCTTGTAAACTTTTTTTATACTGCAATGGTAGGTGCTTTTTTTATTGGTTTTTTTTATTCGATACCTTTAATTTGGAGTTTTTCTTCAAAAATTTTTAGTAAAAATGAAATTGTTTTAAATAACTCAAACAAAAATTTTAATAAGGTTCTTCAAGGTAAAGAAATCGAGTCAAATAGCAATATTGAAGAAAACGACGAAGTAAATATTAAAGATTTATTTACTGATGTTTTTGAATTTAATATAAACGAGCAAGACACAGTAAGACTAAGTGCTTCAACACTTAGACAATTATTTAAAGATGAAAATTATAATTTAAAAGATATTCGAAAAAATAAATTAGTTAAACCAATCAATATTGAACTTTTACCAAAAGAAATTAGATTAATAGAAAGCACAAGAAAAAAAAAGCAACTGTTTATTCTAATAGTTTTACCTTTAATTTTAGAAGAAAATAGAAACATAAATATAGAAAGGAAAACATTGTTTTCCATTTTAAACAAAAATAACAATTCAGCAGCAGAAAAAAATTGGTTAAAAAGTAAATTTAAACAATACGGAGTTGTTGATAGAGATTTAACCACTTTAAAAATTAGAATGGATGAAATACCAGTTTCCATAGCATTGGCACAAGCAGCAAAAGAAACTGGCTGGGGAACTTCGAGATTTGCTCAAGAAGGTAATGCGTTATTCGGCCAGTGGACATATAGTAACAATGGAATAAAACCAGCAGCTTCAGATGATGATGATAAACACAAGGTTATGAAATTTAAGATTTTGAGAGCTTCTGTTAGAGCTTATCAAAGAAACTTAAACACTCATAGAAGCTATAAAAAATTTAGAAAAATAAGAGCAATTCAAAGAGATGTACTAGGAGATTTAAATAGTTTAGAACTTGTAAACTACTTAGATAAATATGCTGAAACAGGGAAGGAATATACTACAATTTTAAAAAAAATTATTGAACAAAATAAACTAACCGATTTTGACAATGTAAAACTTTTACCAAGTAGTCAAATAGAAAAGAATTTAATTTAATTTTGTTTTATAGAAAATTGTATTCCAAGCCATCTCCAGCCAATTTTATCGTTTAAAGAGCAATTAATTCTACCTCTTCTAAAAGAAAATTTATCTCGAAATTCAATATGAAGTTTATTTTTAATTAGGTTAAGTTTAGATTTATCCCATCCTTTCCCTTCATTAGAAAAACAATTAATTTTTTCTAAATTTTTTTGTTTATCAAAAAATTCAATAGCAACAATTGGTGGATTTTTACTTTGCAGAACATATTTGTTTTTAGGTATGATATTTTTATACTCCAATGGAGACAATTTTAATAAAAAACTAAATCTTTTTAAATCACCATATTTTTCATTAATTGGAAATCTTGGTAATTCATATTTATCTTTATTTATATCAATTAATCCAGAATGTTGTCCAAATGCAAAATCAAACTTACTAGAAATATATTTTTCTTGCTCTAAACTGTATTCACCAAATGGGTATGAAAAAAATGAGGGATTGTAGCCAATATTTTCAATAAATATTTTTATTGATGAATCAATATCATTTTTAAATTTAGTAAAACTGTATTCGACAAGGTATTCGTGAGAGTGGGAATGATTGCCAATAAAAACAAAATCTTCTTTTTCGAGTTCTTTTATTTGTTTCCAGTCCATATAGCCATATTTTCCAACTGCCTCAGTTGAAACAAACAATATAAAGGGAATTTTTTTATCTTTTAAGTATGGCCAGGCATTTTGATAAAAAGAAATAAATGCATCATCTATAGTAAGCAATATTTCTTTTTTTAATTTTGGTACATTAAAATTTAATTTAAAATTATTTGGGTTAATAAAATTAATCTTTTGTTTTTCAATTAGTTCAATTTGTTTTTTAAAAATTTCCATATTAATATTTGTAGATGGGTATTTATCCTCATCGAATCTATGATACATTATTGAAAGTATACCCTTATCATTTGAATAATATTTGTTATTATTTGCAAATACATTAGAATTCAAAATAAAATTAATTAATATGAATAATTTAATAATTGATGCAGCAAACGATAAAATTTTTTTTATAATCATAGCTGATAATAAATCATATACTAGTGAGTTTAGTAACAATAAAGAAAATTTTGATAAACTAACAATATTAATTCTAAAATTTTTAGAAAAATATCAACTAAATATTAAAAATCTAAGTAATATATTTGTTAATCAAGGACCAGGAAAATTTTCTGGGATAAGGGCATCTTTAGCTGCAGCAAAGGGAATAAGCTTTGCAAATAAAATAGATTTATATGGTTTTAGTTCAGATCAAGTAATTAATCAAAATTATGTGGAAATTATTAAGTTATTTAATAAAGGTTTGCTAATAAAAAATTTGATAAAACCTCAATATTAGAGTTATTATAAAATTATGTCAGAAACAATTGAACAAAAATGTATAGCTAAAGGAGTTAAACTTACTGAACAAAGAAAAATAATAGCCAAGGTAATGTCTGATGCCCAAGATCATCCAGATGTTAATGAACTATATTTAAGAGTTTCAAAACTCGATTCTAAAATCAGTATAGCCACAGTTTATAGAACTGTAAAACTATTCGAAGAAGCCGGTATAATTGCAAAACATGATTTTAAAGGTGGAAAAGCAAGATATGAAGAGGTTAGTGAAGGACATCATGATCATCTTATTGATGTTAATACAGGAGAAATAATTGAATTTGTTGATGGTGAAATTGAAAAACTACAAAAAAAAGTTGCTGAAAAATATGGCTATAAGTTAGTTGATCATAAATTAGAACTCTATGGAATAAAAAAAAAATCCTAATTAATGGAAAAAAAAATATTTATTAAAACATTTGGCTGTCAAATGAACGAGTATGATTCTAATAGAATTTATGACTCTGTTAAGAGTTTAGGATTTGTAAAAAGTCAAGACCAAGAAAATCTAGATTGTTTTGTGCTAAATACATGTCATATTAGAGACAAGGCAAAAGAAAAAGTTTATCATGAAATAGGTAGAGTTAAAAAACTATATAAAGAAAAAAATAAACCAATAGTCGTTGTAGCGGGATGTGTAGCTCAAGCAGAAAATCAAGAAATGTTAAATAGAGAGCCTTATATAGATATAGTTATAGGTCCTCAATCTTATCATAAGATCAATGATAAGTTAAAAAATTTTATTAAACATAATAAAATAGAAGAAACAGAATTTGATACAGTTTCAAAATTTAATTATTTTGACAGAATTGAAAACAAAAATAACAAAGTTTCATCGTATTTAACTATTCAAGAAGGATGTGACAAATTTTGTAGTTTTTGTGTTGTACCTTATACAAGAGGACCAGAATATTCTAGACCATTTAATAAAGTTATATCAGAAGCAGAAAATTTAATCAAAAATGGTGCAAAAGAAATAATTTTATTAGGTCAAAATGTTAATGCATACTTTTTTAAGGAAAAAACAAAAGAGTATCGAATTTCTGATTTAATCAACAAGCTAGAAAATTATGGTGAATTAAAAAGAATAAGATATTCAACATCCCATCCAAGAGATATGACGGATGATTTAATTCAATGTTATTCAACAAGTAAAAAATTAATGCCATTCGTTCATCTACCCATTCAAAGTGGATCAAATAAAATTCTTAAACTAATGAATAGAAAACATACAGTTGAACAATATTTAGAAATTTATGAAAAATTAATAAAAATTAATCCAAAGATCAAATTTTCAAGTGATTTTATAATTTCATATCCTGGTGAAACAGATAATGATTTTAAAGAAACTTTAAATTTAGTAAAAAAGATTAAATTTATTAATTCTTTTTCATTTATTTTTAGTCCACGACCTGGAACAAAGGCTGCAAATTTAGATCAAATTAATAAAGAAATTGCTAAAGAAAGATTAATAAAAATTCAAAAAGATTTATTTAAATTTCAATTAAATGTTAATAAATCTTTTATTAATAAATCAATTGATGTTTTAGTTGAAAACAAATTAAGTGGACAAAAAAAACTGTTTGGTAGAAATCAATATATGAATGCAGTAATTTTTGAAGGAGACACAAATTTTATTGGAAAAAATCTAAATATTAAAATAGAACACGTTAATCAAAATAGCTTATTTGGCAAAAGTGAAAAAAATAATATGAGAGCAGCATAATTGAAAAATATAGCTAAAAAAAATTTTAACTCTGAATTAAAATTTGTTTATTCTGATAATGATACATTAAGTATTATATTTCAAAAAAATGATATCCTTTTGGGTGTTGTAGGTGAGTTTAATAACAATATTAAAGAATTAGAAGAAATCACAAATACAAGTATACATACTAGAGGAAATTCAATATTGGTAAAAAGTAGTGCAAAAAAAAATGAATTAGTAAAAAATGCGATAAAATTTTTATCGGATCAATTTATTATAAATGGTACAATAGAAAAAAAAGATATAATTTCTTCTGTAAATAAATTTATGATAGATGAAAAAAACAATTCCAGAAAAAATATTGAATATATAATTAAAACACCAAAAAAATCTGTTATTCCAAGATCTGAAAAGCAAAAAAAATATGTAAGAGCGCTAAAAGAGAGTGAAATCATAATTTCCGCAGGACCAGCTGGTACTGGTAAAACTTTTTTAGCAGTAGCCGTAGCTCTAACAATGCTTTTAGAAAAAAAAATTGAAAGAATAATATTATCCAGGCCTGCAGTTGAAGCTGGAGAGAGATTAGGTTTCTTACCTGGTGATATGAGAGAAAAAGTAGATCCATATCTTAGACCTTTGTATGACTCACTATATGATTTACTAGATTATGAAAAGATTCAAAAAAAAATAGAGGTAGGTGATATAGAAATAGCTCCATTAGCTTTTATGAGAGGAAGAACATTAAAAAATTCTTTTGCTATTTTAGATGAAGCTCAAAATGCAACTGATACACAAATTAAAATGTTTTTAACAAGAATAGGTGAAAATTCAAAAATTGTAATAAATGGAGACCCTTCCCAAATTGATTTACCAAATAAAAGTTTATCAGGTTTAAATAAATCAAAAAAATTATTAGGACATTTAAAAGAAATTTCAGTTGTAGATTTTGACCACACTGATGTAGTGAGACACCCATTAGTTTCAAAAATAGTTAAAGCTTATTCAGATCAAAAAACTGAATAATGATTAAGGCAAATGTTATTTTAGATTATTCTAAATGGAAAAATGAAATTAAAGATCCGAATAATTATTTAAAAAAAAAACTTAGTAAATTATCTAAAATTCCTTATTTTAAAAAAAAAAAAAAAAATTTTCAATACTTTTAACAAATAATAGAAAAATGAAAAAATTAAATTTCAAGTTTAGAAAAAAAAATATACCTACAGATGTGCTGTCATTTCAATCAAATGATAGTGTTTATATTGGTGATATGGCCATAAGCTATGAAATAATTAATAAAAGATCAAAACTATCAAATTTTTTTTTGGAATTTGATAAAATTTGGATACATGGATATTTTCATTTAATTGGATATGATCACAAAAAATTAAAAGATTTTAAAAAAATGACTAAAAAAGAAAATTTAGTATTAAATTATTTTCATAAAATAAATTGACACTATTATCACAAAATAAAATATTAATTTGTATAGCACCATTTATTATGGGCTTGATTACTTCTTTTAGCCTCCCACCATATAGCTTTTTTTTTATTAATTTTATAACTTTTCCACTTCTTCTAATTTATTTAATATCAAACTACAAAAAAGGGAAGTGGATATCTTTTAAAATTGGCTGGATGTTTGGGTTTGGGTATTTTATTTCTAATTTGTATTGGATAACAGACGCACTTACTTTTGAAGAAAATTTTAAACCTTTGATACCAATTGCTTTAATTTTAATTCCTTTATTTTTAGGAATTTTCTATGGAATAATAACATTATCTTGTTCTTTTTTTTTTTTAAATAAAAAATTTTTTTCAATATTAATTTTTTCAATTTTTTTTTCTTTAATTGAGTTTTTTAGAAGTTTTATTTTAGGAGGATTTCCCTGGAATCTAATTGCATTTGCATGGACAGATTATTTACAATTCTTGCAAGTTCTTCCATTTATTGGAACTTATTCATTTAATTTATTAAGTATAACTATTTTTTTAATACCTACTGTAGTTTTATTTAATTATAAAAAAATAACAAAATTATCTTTTTTAGCTTTAGCATCAGTAATATTAATAATAAATTTTTTTTATGGATCATTAATTATTAAAAATAATGAAAAAGTAAATAAAATTAATTTAAATTTCTTAATTAAAATTATTTCACCAAATATTGATGTTGCTAGATATTTTAAAAATGAAAGTCCTGAAAAAATAATTTTAGAATTAATTAATTTAAGCAACCCAAACGATTTAGAAAAAACTATTTTTATTTTTCCAGAAGGGGTACTTACAAATATTTACTTAAAAGATTTAAAAAATTATAGCTATATATTTGAAGAGAATTATTCAGAACGGCATAAAATTATTATGGGAATAAATAGTACTGAAGAGACTAAAGTATTTAATTCAATGGTAGTTTTAGATAGAAATTTAAATATATTAACTAAATACAATAAAAATAAACTAGTACCCTTTGGCGAATTTTTGCCTTTTGAAAATTTCTTTAACAAGTTTGGTTTGAAAAAAATTACTCAAGGATATGACTCCTTTTCAAAAGACAATGAAAGAAGCATAATAAATATAAATAATATAAATTTTGTTCCGTTAATTTGTTATGAAATAATTTATTCAGGAAAAATTAACAAAACCAATAATGATTTTGATTTAATATTAAACATATCTGAAGATGGCTGGTTCGGAAGTTCTGTAGGACCCTATCAGCACTTTTCACATGCAATATTCAGATCTATAGAAGAAGGAAAAAATTTAATTCGTTCAGCTAATAATGGCATTTCAGCATTTATTAATTCAAAAGGACAAATAATAAATCGAATTGAATCAACTGAGAGTGGAGTTATTGAAGTAAAAAGTTTTTATCGAACAAAAAAAACTCTTTTTAATTCTTTTGGTAACAAGATCTTCTTTTATTTTTTATTATTTTATATTACTTTGTTTTTTTTTTTAAAAAAAGAGGAGATTAAATGAAGAAAAATTTTTTATTTACAAGTGAATCAGTTTCCGAAGGACATCCAGATAAAGTTTGTGACAGAATATCAGACATGGTAGTAGATACTTATTTAGGCGCAGAACCTCAATCAAGAGTTGCTTGTGAAACTTTAACAACAACAAACAAAGTAGTTTTAGCTGGAGAAGTAAGAGGACCGGAAATTAAAAAGAACGATTTAATTCAAAAAGTTAGAGAATGTATTAAAGATATTGGTTATGATCAAGAAGGTTTTACTTGGAAAGATGCTACAAAAATAGAAAGTCATCTTCATTCACAATCTTCTGACATAGCGATGGGTGTAGACTCTTCGGGAAATAAAGATGAAGGAGCTGGAGACCAAGGAATAATGTTTGGTTATGCATGTAATGAGACAGATGTATTAATGCCAGCGCCAATACATTATTCACATAAAATTTTAAGATTAATGGCGGAAGATAGAAAATCAGGAAAGTTAAAAAATATTGAACCTGATTCAAAAAGTCAAATTACTGTAGAATATAAAGATGGAAAGCCATCAAATGTAAAATCAGTTGTAATTTCAACTCAGCACTCGGCAGATGTAAACCAATCTCAAGTAAGGGAATTAGTAAAACCATATATTGAAAAATCTATTCCAAAAAATCTTTTAAATGGATTAAATGAAAGTGAAATTTATGTAAATCCTACAGGTAATTTTGTAATTGGAGGTCCTGATGGAGATAGTGGATTAACAGGACGAAAAATTATTGTAGACACATATGGAGGAGCAGCACCACATGGTGGAGGAGCTTTTTCAGGAAAAGATCCTACAAAGGTTGATAGATCGGCAGCTTATGTATCAAGATATTTAGCAAAAAATATAGTAGCTTCAAAAATTGCAGATAAATGTTTAATCCAGCTAGCTTATGTAATTGGAGTTTCAAAGCCTTTATCAATTTATGTAGATCTTTTTGATAATGATGAAGAAAAAAATAGACATGTAGAAAAATTAATTAATGAGAATTTTGATTTAAGCCCAAGAGGAATTAGGGAAATGTTAGGTTTAAATAGAGCAATATATGAAAAAACAGCAGCATACGGACATTTTGGAAGAGATCCAGAGTCTAACGGAGCATTTTCTTGGGAAAAAATAGATAAAGCAGAGGTTTTTAATAAGTAATTAAAGTTGAAAATATAAAAAAAATACCTATATTCACCTTACATTGTTGAAATTTCAAAATGGGCCTCGGCCCATTTTTTTTTGGAGAAAACAAAAATGTTAAATAGAAGAGCAGATAAACTTGAATTATTGAGAATAGCAGAAGCTGTAGCTTTAGAAAAATCTATAGACAAAGAATTAATAATTGACTCTATGGAAAGTGGAATAGCTAAAGCAGCTAAATCAAAATTTGGATCAGAAAATGAGATAAAAGTCCTTATCGATAGAGATAATGGAAATATAGGAATATTTAGAAAACTTACAATTGTTGAAAAACCAGAAAATTTTAATTTAGAGGTCAGTTTAGAACAAGCAGTTAAACTTAATGAAATTAATAAAGATAAACAAATTGGAGATGAGGTTCTTCAGCCTTTGCCATCTTTTGATTTTGGAAGAATAGCAGCACAAACTGCTAAACAAGTAATTAGTTTTAATGTTAGAGAAGCAGAAAGAGAAAGACAATATCAAGATTTTATAGATAAAAAAGATACAATATTAAGTGGAATTGTAAAAAGATTAGAATTTGGAAATATAATTGTTGATCTTGGAAGAACTGAAGCAATTATTCAAAAAAATGAAATGATTCCAAGAGAAAATATAAAAGCAGGAGATAGAATAAAAGCATATTGTTTAGATGTTAGAAGAGAACCAAAAGGTCAACAAATATTTTTATCAAGAGCACATCCAAAATTTATGGAAAAACTTTTTGTTCAAGAAGTTCCTGAAATTTATGATGGTCTTATTGAAATTAAGACATCGGCTAGAGATCCCGGAAGTAGAGCAAAAATTTGTGTAAAAGCAATTGATACTTCTTTAGATCCTGTTGGAGCCTGCGTTGGTATGAGAGGTAGCAGAGTTCAGGCAGTTGTTAATGAACTTCAAGGGGAAAAAATTGATATAGTTAATTGGTCAGAAGATCCTGCTGCAGTAGTAGCTAACGCTTTGTCTCCAGCTGAAGTTCAAAGAGTAAATGTTGACAATGATTCAAAAAAACTTGATGTTATTTTAACAGAGGAAAATTTAAGCAAAGCAATTGGAAGAAGAGGTCAAAATGTTCGTTTAGCAACAAAATTACTAAATTATGAAATTAATATTATGACAGACGAAGAAGATTCTGAAAGAAGGCAAATTGAATTTAAAGAAAAAACAGATAATTTTGTTAAGAATTTAGAATTAGATGAAACTTTAGGGCAGTTGTTGGTTGCAGAAGGATATTCTTCGATTGATGATATAAAAGACGTTACTATTGAAAATTTAACAAAAATTGAGGGAATTGAAGAGGGTACGGCAAAAGAATTGATTGAAAGAGCTGAAGAATTTCACCAAAAAGATCAAATGGAAATAAATAATAAAATAAAAGACCTAGGTCTTGAAAGTGAATTAATTAAACACCAAGGCTTAACGCCTGGAATGTTAGTTACACTTGGTGAGCAAAATATTTTAAAACTATCTGATTTTGCAGATTTATCTTCAGATGAACTTACTGGCGCTTATGATATTGTAAAAGGAGAGAGAATTAAAATTAAAGGATATTTGGAAGATTTTGCCCTTACTAAAAAAGAAGCTGATGATTTAATTATGTCAGCCAGAAATAAAATTTATAAAGATTGAGAGATGAGATATGGAAAAGAAAAAATTAAAGTTAACTATTTCTGGAAGTTCAAAAAAAACAATAAATAATATTGAATTAGCAAAATCGCAAAGCAAAAATACTGTAGTAATCGAAAAAAAAAATACTAGATTTGGATCTAAATCTTCTTTTTCTAAAAATAATAATCAAAGAAATACGTTCAATAAACCTAAAGCCAATTTTATCCCAAGAGAGCCAGTAATTAAAAAATCATCAACAACAAATGACTTTGAAAAAAGAAAATTAGCGGAACAGAGAGCAACAAAAAGATTAAAAGGAGAAAATGTTCAAAAAGGAAAAATTGGATCAAAAAAAAGAGAGCTTAAACTAACAGTATCCAGAGCATTAAGTGAAAATGATATTGAGTTTAAAGCTAGAAGTTTGGCTTCTCTAAAAAGAGCAAAGCAAAAAGAAAACAAAGAATTAAATAAAGATGAAAAAATAGATGATTTAAAGCCAGTAAAAAGAGATGTTAATATACCTGAGGTAATTACAATAAGAGAGCTTGCAAATAGAATGGCTGAACAATCAAGCAATCTAATAAAGCATCTCTTATCAATGGGAGTGACTGCTACAATTAATCATAGTATTAATTCTGATATAGCAGAATATCTTGTTCAAGAATTTGGACACAATCCAATAAAAGAGGAAAAAGCAGAAGAAAAAATAAAAAAAATTAAAGAAGTAAAATCACAAAACTTAAAAAGTAGACCACCAATAGTTACTGTAATGGGACATGTTGATCATGGTAAAACTTCGGTTTTAGATGTTTTAAGAAAGGCAAATGTTGTATCTGGAGAATTTGGTGGAATTACACAACATTTGGGTGCTTATCAGATAGTGTATAATTCTAATAAAATTACTTTTATAGATACACCAGGACATGCAGCATTTACTGAAATGAGAGCAAGGGGATCTAAATTAACTGATCTTGTTATTTTAGTTGTTGCAGCTGATGATGGAGTAAAACCTCAAACTATAGAATCAATTAAACATGCAAAAGCTGCAAAAGTTCCAATTGTGGTGGCTATCAACAAATGTGACCTTCCTGAAGCTGACCCTCAAAAAGTTAAAAATCAATTGTTAGAACATGAATTGATCGCAGAAGAACTATCAGGTGATACTTTAATGGTGGAAATATCTACAAAAACTAAGAAAAATTTAGATAAATTGATAGAATCAGTTTTGTTGCAGGCTGAATTGTTGGATTTAAAAACTGATTATGACCTAAATTCAAATGGAGTTGTAATGGAATCCAAAATAGATGTTGGTAGAGGTCCAATAGTGAATATAATTGTAACTTCTGGAACTTTAAAAAAGGGAGATTATTTTGTAAGTGGGTTGCAATGGGGAAAAGTAAGAGCCTTAATCAATGATCAAGGTTTAAACATTGAAGAAGCAAACCCATCAACTCCAGTAGAAGTTTTGGGTATAAATGGTGCAGCAAAAGCTGGAGATGATTTTATTGGACTAGAAAATGAAAAAGAAGCTAAACTATTGTGCGAGGCGAGGATTCAAGAAAATCAAGAAGAGAAAAATCCTTTAACTTTTGTAACGCAAGACTCTGCATTTAAAGACAAAACATCTGAAGAATTAAATATAATTATTAAATCTGATGTCCATGGATCTTCTGAAGCAATAAAAAATGCCATTTCGCAAATAAAACATGATGAAGTAAAACCAAAAATAATACTATCTGACATAGGAATGATTAAAGAAACAGATGTGTCTTTAGCAAAAGCTTCTAATGCAGTTTTAATTGCATTTAATGTGAAGCCAAGCAAGGAAGCAAAAAAAGCTGCTGAAAAAGATAAAATTGAAATTAACTCTTATAACATAATTTATGAACTATTAGATTTTATTAAAGATAGATTATCGGGCTTATTGACTCCTGATGTAAAAGAAAAAATTATTGGTTCAGCAGAAATTCTTGAAATATTTAAAGTTTCAAAAGTTG
>Ga0187827_10005758_pt1 | contig 14512 bp, 12 predicted proteins | sample ETNtaG_39_FD_167969 | JGI IMG/M metagenome (GOLD analysis project Ga0187827, IMG submission 167969) | Marine microbial and viral communities from oxygen minimum zone, Eastern Pacific Ocean - ETNP2014_SV_150_PacBio MetaG (Illumina Assembly) | ecosystem: Environmental > Aquatic > Marine > Hypoxic...
AGGCGGTCACACGTTCGAATCGTGTCGGGCGCGCCATCTTCTTCCCTTATATATCAATAAGTTAAAAATCTACGCCTTTGTAATTTTTCTGTCCATCAAAACGATTGTCGGACTTTTGCCGGACTCAGGTCTACAAACCTTGTTCACTGCATCCAAAAGCTCCTTTAATTCTGGTGTAGAATAGTGTGGTGATATTCCCATTTCTATGCTGTAACAAAACATATCGTGTGTCATAAAGGCACGTTGTTTTGGTTTCTGGCAGGGCACTTGCTCTGCCAGAATACTTCTGTCGTACGGCTTGAATGCTTACAATCCAGCTAAGCAGGTGTATTTGGTTTCCAGATAGTCTTCCAGACCCTGGCTGCCGCCTTCTTTACCCATACCACTCTCTTTTAACCCACCAAACGGCGCTTCAACGGTGGTGATTAATCCAGCGTTGATGCCGATCAGGCCGTACTCTAATTCGTTGTTGATACGGAAGGCCCTTGCCAGGTCTTTTGTATAAGCATAGGCGGCTAAGCCATATTGGGTGTCGTTTGCCGCTTTGATGGCCTCTTCTTCAGTTTCAAACTTGAATACAGCTGCCAATGGCCCAAAAATTTCTTCTTCAGCAAAGAGCATGTTTTGTGAAGCATTGGTGACAATGGTGGGCTGGAAGAAACTGCCCCCACGTTCCGAACGTTGTCCGCCTTCAATAATTTCGGCTCCTTTGTCGGTTGCATCGGCGATCATTTTCTCTACTTTTTGCACGGCTTTTTGGTCTATTAACGGCCCTTGTTGTACATCATCTTCCATACCATTACCCATATTCATTGCGGCTGTCGCTGATTTCAATTTAGCAACAAACTCGTTATGTACACCGGCTTGTATGTAAAAGCGGTTGGTACAAACACAAGTTTGTCCCATATTGCGGTATTTAGCGATCATGGCGCCTTCCACGGCAGCGTCGATATCGGCATCATCAAATACAATAAATGGGGCGTTACCGCCTAATTCCATAGATACCTTTTTTACTGTGTCAGCAGATTGGCGAATAAGGCTTTTTCCAACTTCTGTTGAACCTGTGAATGTCACCTTTTTTACCGTTGGACTAGCCATGATGGCACCGCCTATAGCGCTGGAACTGCCCGTAAGAATATTAACCACACCACTTGGGAAGCCAGCTTCTTCTGCCAGTTTGCCCCATGCTAAGCCAGAGTATGGGGTGGCGGTGGCAGGCTTGGCGACTATCGTACAGCCAGTGGCTAATGCAGGGCCAATTTTTCTGGCAAGCATTGATGAAGGGAAGTTCCAAGGGGTGATGGCGCCCACCACACCAATAGGGTGGTGCGTAACTAACAAGCGCCTATCCTGAGAAGGTGCCGGAATGATTTCGCCTTTAGTGCGGCGAATTTCTTCTGCAAACCATTTGACATAGGCAGCGCCGATGGCTATCTCTCCTCGGGATTCAAATAGTGGCTTGCCTTGTTCTGAGGTTAGTAGCACGGCGAGTTCTTCTTGGTGGTCCAGCAGGGCATCATGCAGATTGGCTAGTAGCTTTACACGTTGGCTTAGGTCACTGCGGCTATAATCATCAAAGGCCTTGCTGGCCGCATGGATTGCTTGTTGGGTTTCTGCTTGTCCACAATTGGGTACCTGCCCAATAACTTCATTGGTGGCTGGGTTTAAGACGGCAATGGTATTACCACTGTTGGCACCAGTCCACTGGCCACCAATAAGATTACTTTCAATGAGAAATTTATTGTTCATGCGTGTCGTTCGCCTTTGAGAAGATGTATTGAGTATTGTGATAGTAAGTTTTTTCAGGGGTTAGGATGGCACTAGGGAAGTGCTCGTGGTGATTGGCGTCCGGCCAGAGTTGGGCCTCCATGGCTAATCCCGCATAGGCGCCCATTTTGGTTCCTTGTAATCCTGGATTATTGGTATTAACTTTGCTGCCAGCATAGATTTGCAGGCCCGGTTCTGTGGTTTTACAAATCATTTTAATGTCGGACTTGGGGCTATATAGCGTTGCCACCTGCTTCAGTATTTTGCTGTCAGATAGACAAAAATTGTGATCTATTAAATGATTTTTAGTCACACTTGCTAAGCTTTTCGCAGCCCTAAAGTCAAAATCGTGATCCGTGGTGGGCTTCACTTCGCCAGTCGGAATGAGTTCGTTGTTGACAGGCAGGAAATGGTTGGCATCGACCTGTAAAACGTGTTGCCGCACATCGTGTTCACCAGAAAGATTGAAGTAGCTATGATGGGTTAGGTTGCATAGAGTTGGGCTGTCGGTGGTTGCTGTATAGGTGATATCGAGTGTGCCAGACAGTAGCAGTTGGAAATTCGCCTCTACGATCATATTGCCAGGAAACCCCATTTCTCCGTCTTGCAAAGCAATTTTCATACAAACAAAATGCCCACCATATTGAATCACTTCCCAGTTTCTTTTACCTACGCCCAGATTACCTCCATGTAAGCAGTGTTTACCCATAAAATTCTGATCAAGCTGAAAGACATTATCATCCAGTTGTAGGTGGCCATCACGGATACGGTTGGCAAAGCGCCCCGCGGTTGCACCAAAATAAGGGGAATCATTTAGGTAATTAGGAAACTCTGGGAAACCGAGCACCAGAGGGCTTGCATGGCCCTCTAGTTGGAGGTTTTGAAGAATGGCACCATAGGTGAGAAAAGAAGCCGTTAAGCCGCCTCCAGTGATGACAATGCGGTGTACCTTAGTACCGTCAGGTAAGTTGCCAAAGTGTTCCATTACATATCCTTAAGATCCACAGCTCGACCTGTTTTAGCGCTGAGTTCGGCGGCTTCGCCAATAAGTACTGACCATAAGCCATCTTCAATACTCACTTCTGGTTGATTCTTGCCACTTATGATCAGGTCGCGAAAGCGTTGATGTTGATAAAATGTTGAGCCGTGGTGGTCGCCTGCTTGGAGTATCTTTTCATCAACTTCAATGGTTTTAATGGTGACCTCTTTGCTGTGTCGATGGGATACCTCTAATTTTGAATAGCGTTCTTTACCATCAGTCGAGAATCTGGCGGGGCCTGGTACCTTGGCCTCGATGCGTGCTTTTTCACCCGTTACCGAAACCACCTCTTGCCAGTATGAGCCTTCAGCAAACATGCATAAATCCAGCATGCCACGCGCTCCATTTTCAAAATCTAAAACAACAAATGCATTGTCGAAAATATCAGGCTTGCGGCCGTGGTAGGATTCATCAAGAAAGTTGACATCCATGCCGCCAGAAGCGTACACCCTTGTTGGAGGGCTTTTAATAATTAGTCTCATGAGATCCCAGAAATGACAACATTTCTCTACCAGGGTGCCGCCAGTTTTACTTTCAAACCGGTTCCAATTATCCACTTTGTGAAGAAAAGGGAAGCGGTGTTCGCGAATGGAAATCATGACTGGATCGCCTACAGTGCCACGTTTAATTTCGTCCATTAATTTGGCTATCGGCGGCATGTAACGATACTCCATCGCTACCCAGATTGGCGCCGTTCGGTTCTTGTTTAATTGGATGATTTCGCGGCATTCGACTGCGCTGGTGCACAAGGGTTTTTCACATAAAATGGGTAAACCTGTTGGCATAACATCTTTAAGGATCTGGTGATGGGAATCGTTTGGGGAAACAATGATCAGTGCGTCAAGGTCCATTGAGGACAACATATCCCCATGTTGAGTAAATGTCTGGATGTCACTGTCTGCGGTCTGTCTAGAAAGATCTCTCATATACCGATTAGGGTCGACCACCGCGACTACCTCACAGCCATCAAGTAAATTGAGGTTGCGAATGTGTTCTTGACCCATCATGCCTGAGCCAATTAAGCCGTATCGAATCGCCATATGGTTAAACCTCTAGTACCGGTAACCCTAGGGCTCCGGCGGCACTAATTAAGTCTGCTTTGTGGTCACCGTAGGTTAGTGCAATGTGGTGTTCTAAGCCACTGGATATTATGTCGTTAAGTACAGATTTAGCCTCTCTGGTAAAACGAATTACTCCTGAAGTGCCGGTGAAGGCCATGGGACGTTGCAGCATTTCTGCACTGCCAACAACAAGCTTTAGTTCGTTGTGAGCCTGGCTGATTCTAGTAAAAGTGATCAACCCTGGTTTTAGCGGAAATTGGTATAATAGGGGCTGTTTCCGATTGGTATGCACTGTAGCCGTGGCTGTAAAATCAGGATCCCGCATGGATAAAGGTGCCTGTCCACAATGCCAAACCACCGCACTGTTGTCGACGACATCTACGTCAACCAAGTCTGTTAAGAAAATGGGTGAATCAGATACTTCCTGCAGCAACATTTGGGTAAGGGAACCATAGACATCGGCTTCACAGGCACAAGGAATTTTACTTTCTCCAAGCATGGCAGCTGGTCCACAGACCGCACCTCCATATTCAGTAAATGTTTCCGGCCAGCAGCGTACTGCAAAGGCATCTAATTGCTTTGCTTCTCTGATGTCATCAAGGCTACACTTCAGTCTTAAAGATCGTTCCAATTGGGGTTGGTCTAGTTCATGGGTATTGGGGACTTGGGCGTCCAGCGTTGAACGTAGTGCTGTGACTCGGTTTTGTTCGATAGCACGGGCACCGTCAAAAAGAACATCCATCGACATGGCCTCAACCGCCACGCCGGTCACCTCAAATATTTTTTCTTTCTTATAGGCCGACGTGTCAAAACCCACAGGGTGATTACCTATTCTTCCAATGCGTTTGCCCTGTATGGCTTTGGCAATGGCTTGACCATTTGGTGTGGTGTCAGGTATCTGGGTAGAGGTTAGTTTCCTCGCCAGCCGTTCTCCATTCAATAATGCTTTTAATTCCTCTAAAGCAACCCGTTCAGGGTCAGCATATATCCAGGAAAAGTTCTGTTCGTTAAGGCTTAAGGCATGGGAGGCTAAGTTGAGCCCACAAAATGAATTCAAACGCAGGCGCCCACCTTGCCTTGGCTCAGGGATGGCCCAAATAGCCAGGGGAAGTTTAAAGGCATGACTGGTTACAACGGTCATTGATGCATCGGTAAAGGTCACTTGCAAGATGAGTATTTGGTCAATCTGTTCTTGCTTGAGTGCTTCAATCGCCTCGCTGGCTTCTTTTTCATCAAACAACAGATCATGAGAACCGACTAACTGATGGCCTGTGCTTTCTAGTTTTGCCAACATAGCCTGTAGCTTTTCAATTGCATAGGGAGTATCAAATGTTGGTCGGCCTAGGGCTAAAATTCCTATGTTCATTAGTCCAACTCCATTGCTTGATATTGATGGCGGAAACTGGAATCAGCTGGGGTAAACTGCGCCCCTTCGGCGCCAAAGCAGGCGTGCTTTTGCCAATTTTTGGCATGCTCATCGGCCAGCAGTGAAATTGATTTAAGGTAGTTGATGGCGTCCGATGACAATGCTGTTTCAACTTTTTTCCAGTCAGGGTAGCCTTGGAAGGCATCCTGCCAGATAGCTCTACCTGCAAGGAAGCCGGAAGCGCCCGCTGCAAAGGCATGTTCCAGCACCTGCTTGAATTGGCCCTTGCCTGCACCTGCCGATAACATGACCCAGGGGCGTTTAGCGACTTTTCCCATTTCATCAAAAATGGCTTGCACCTGTGTTGAGCCATCTGCTTGGTCGGCGTTGACGGGGCTTTCTAGTTTAAACACATCTACACCATAATCAGGGTTGGCAAATTCCTCTACAGACAATAGAACCTGGTCCGATTTTTTGTTTTGCATTTCTATGTAGTCGGTGGTTTGGTGTTGATCCGCAGCCAGTGGATAAACCAAGAGTTCAAACAAAAATGGAATGTCATAGAGTGCACATTGTTCGCCAATTCGCTTTACATAATCTTGCTGTAGCTGATTTACTTTAGCTCCCGCATCGGGACGGTACCAAGCTAGTACCTTGACAGCATCACCCCCCATGCGTTTGATTTTTTCTACGGACCAATCATCAATGTCCGCAGACAGACGGCCAGCCTCAGTGTCGGTAAATAGACTGTCCTCTAGGGTGACAATCAGCCCTTTGCGAGGGTCAAGTTTATCTAAACTATGCGGGATGGCATAATGTGGGTCCAGCAACAATGCCGTGCTCTCACACTGCAGAGATTCAATAAGCATGCCTTTAAAGCGCGCGACTTCTGACCATGGCGCTTGATCAACCCCAAGGTGTTGTGCGATAGGCTGTTTGATAGGCGGACGTTGATCGACAGCAGCCATCTTGAAGATGCCATTGGCATCAGCCATGCGACGCAAACCCCATAGTTTACCTGGCGTTAGGTTCATGGATTATTCTCCCTTATAAAAGCGTTAAGTTGTTGTCTACTGGGTGTTCCTAGACGGCCACCAAGTTGTGTGCATTTGTAAGCGGCAGTAGCGTTGGCAAATTGCATGGCCTTTACTTCGTCTTTGCATTCTGCCAGCGCCAAGGCAAATGCACCGTGCCAGACGTCACCTGCGGCTAGAGTGTCCCTTGGCTCAATTTGGTAGGCCGGCAAGCTTTGAATGCCATCATCAGTAGTGTAGAGGATGTGATTTGGCCCGTCTGTAACGCAAGCCCATACCTGGTAGGTGGATGCTATTGCAGCTAGGGCTTGGGGGCTAGGCAGGTCGGGATGCAATGAAGCCAATCCTTGACTTGAAAAGGCCACATGGCTGGCTTTGCTTAATAGAGAGGTATCGATGGGGGCTTCCGCGTCGACTATAGCAGGGACTTGATGGCTGGTGGCCATGTCTAACGCCTGCGCAGCCGCCTCGGGTATTCTTGTGTCGACTAATACGGCATCAAATGTTGCTGGAGAGCGTGTCCATGCCGTGTCCAAACGTAGGTTTTTGCCTCGGTAGTTAACGATTTGGCGCTCGCCATTAAGGTCTAGGTAAACGGAAGAGTATGAAGACTTGGCTGCTTTGCTGCAGGTGACATAGTCGATGTTTACACCTTCAGAGATTAGATCCGCAATGATTCCTTTGCCGATAATGTCATCGCCGAGTTGGGCAACAAGAAAAGCGCTACCGCCAAGTCGGCTGATCGCTACGGCTGCATTGGCGGCAATGCCGCCCCCTATTGTTTCGGCGCTTAAGGCGGAGTATTTTTCAGCTTCTGTGGGTAACGAATCCAAGGAGAACATGATGTCCATAACAGCTGAGCCAACACATAATATCTTTGCCATTTGTCCTCCTGTGGTAGAATCGGCTTGCCGTTGAATTGCCTGTTTGTTGTAGGCAAATAGCGCGTCGATTGTCGCTTAATATTTGACTCATTATGACAATTAGCACATACTATATCAATAGTATATCAATTATATTTTTAATTATTGGATGTAAATATGAACCCCACGAAGCTTGCCGTACTGCCTGTTTATTTACAGATTAGTGAGGTGTTGATAAGGGAAATTGCAGCTGGACACCTGGTGGATGGGCAGCGACTACCACCGGAAAAGCAGTTGGCAAAACAATACCAAATCACTGTAAGTACATTGCGTAAAGCTTTGCTTGAATTAGAAAAAAAGGGTTTATTGATACGGGTTCACGGTTCAGGCAATTACATCAAGGCTTGTGCTCAGATTGATAGTGTCTATTCCATGTTTCGCCTTGAATTGCATCATGGGGGTGGTTTGCCTAGTGCTGATGTGATTGATATTGAAGAAGTCGAAAAGCCTAGAGGGATGGTCAAATTTGGTACTTCACATAGTGCTACACGTATAAGGCGATTGCGATTTCTGGACAAGTTGCCGGTGGCTATAGAAGAGATATGGCTTGATAGGGATGCCGGTCAAGTTGATAAAGATAAGATTTCCGAATCCTTGTATCGCTATTACAAAATGTATCTTGGTTTCTGGATTGATCAAGTTGAAGACCGTGTTTCTATCGCTGAGGTACCTACCTGGGCGTTAGCGGAGTTAGGTAAAAAGCCCACAGAGATGGTTGGTTTCGTAGAGCGCTTTGGTACAGCTGGTGATCTGGGTACTATCGAGTATTCGCGTACTTGGTTCAATACCGATAGAGCCTTTTATGTGCAGCGTTTGCAGTAGATTATTGTGTAATTGAGCTTCTATATTGCTGATTATATAGCGTTTTTATTTGTTTTGATAAAAATCAATAGTATAACAATTATAGGTTTTTATTAATAAAAATTGGGTTTGTTTATGCGTATACTTATTACTGAGTTTATGGATGAGGCTGCTTTGCAGAGATTTCCAGATAGTTACTCCATTCATTATGATCCCGCCTTGGTGGACAATCAGGAAGCATTGATAGTCGAACTAGCCTGCGCTGATGCGTTGATCGTTCGTAATCGCACTCAGGTGAATCAGTCTCTCATTGCCATGGCGCCAAAACTAAAAGCGGTTGGTCGCCTAGGAGTGGGTCTGGATAATATTGATGTGCAAGCCTGTGAGGATAAAGCTATTGCCGTATTGCCTGCCACTGGCGCGAATGCCTTGTCTGTTATGGAATATGTTATTGCTGCTACCTTGATGTTGGTGCGCGGAGCCTACCTAGCCAACGGCCAGATGTTGCAAGGTGGCTGGCCAAGGTCGGAATTGGGCCAAGGTGGTGAGATTCAGGGTCGTGTTATGGGTTTGTGTGGCTTTGGCGGGATTGCACGCCTTGTGGCCGATAAGGCTATGGCCTTGGGAATGCGTGTTGCGGCCTATGATCCCTATTTGGCAGCAGATGATCCTGCATGGGGAGGTGTGATTCGTTGTGACTTTTCTGAGTTAATTAGGCGTGCCGATGTCCTTAGTTTGCATTTGCCCCTCACTTCGGAGACCAGTCATATGGTAGGTTCCGAGGCCATTAATTGCATGAAGCCTACGGCCATATTGATCAATACATCTCGGGGAGGTGTTGTGGATGAAGAGGCCCTGATAGAGGCCTTGCAGAGTAACAGGCTAGCTGGTGCTGCGTTGGATGTGTACGCAAAGGAGCCTCTTAGCGAAGAACAGGCTCATAGGTTCACGAATTGCCCTAATTTAGTTCTTACACCACATATCGCTGGTGTTACTAGAGAGGGTAATACGCGTGTTAGTTATGTGACAGTTGATAATGTAATGAGGGTGTTAGAGGGTGGGCAAAAATAAAAAATTTTACTGAGAAAGTAATAGTGATTAAAATTGATATACTATTGATATATATATTTTGTCCTGCTAAAGTAGATTTGCATTGCTAAGATAAGCAAATATTGGCAGCTGTTATTAGTGGAAAGTCCATCTTTTGACGGTTAAATCATGAATTCGTCGCCTAGTACAATGTGAGGATGCATTGGCCAATTTAAGTCGCAATGTGTACTTAGAAGGCTGTTTTTCATCGCTATGTAAATACATGAAAATTGGTAAATCAAAATAACTGGAGGATGACATGAAAAAGCTAACAACAAGAGTTGGTCTTTCAAAAAAATTATTAGGTGGTGTGGTAGCACCCACTTTACTATTTAGTTCAATGGCTGCTAATGCCGATAATATTAATTTTCTTTGTTACCAAGACGGTAACGAGTGTGAAGTGATCGGCTCAGTGCTTGGTGACTTTACCAGTCAAACCGGCCATACAGTCAATATGAATATTGTTGGTTATGATGTCATCAGAGACCAGTTGGAAAACCAATTGCAAACTGACTCCGCTCCAGATGTAGCTCGCGTGACTAACCTGGGTGGTTTAAATCAATATTATCTAGATTTGACCCCCTATGTTGATGCCAATACTTGGCAAGCTGCCTATGGTGCGACTTTACCGTGGTTCAGAAAGCCAGGCGGTGACGACAATGGCATTTATGGTTGGATGACTCAGTTAACCGTCACGGGGCCATATGTTAACGTTTCTCTATTTGAGGATGCGGGAGTGGATATGCCCGGCGCAGGGGCAACCTGGAACGATTGGGCTGAAGCTTTGACCCAGGTGAAAGAAGCCACTGGCATTACCGCTGGCTTGGCTATGGATCGAACTGCTCATCGCATGGCTGGACCTGCGTTTAGTTTTGGTGCCAAATTCTTTGATGATTCGGGTGAACCGATTCTGGTCGATCAAGGCTTCCGTCGCTTTGCCAAAACCTTTGTGGAATGGCATAAGTCTGGTTTAATGCCTATTGAAGGCTGGCCTGCGGGATCTGGTACCCAATATAAAAATGCTGCGCCAATGTTCCTTGCCGGAGATGTGGCTATGCATATGTCGGGCTCTTGGATGATCAACAACTACAACAACAACATCAAAGATTTTGAGTGGCAGGCTGTGCCTGCGCCTTGTGGTGTTGGCGGTTGTGGTGCCATGCCTGGCGGTGCGGCCATTACAGCATTCAAATCATCCAAATCTCCTGCGGCAGCAGCGGCTTTTGTGAATTTCCTTTCAAGCGAAGAGAATGCAGCTAAGTTCGCGGTGGGCACAAACAATATCACTGCTCACCAAGGATTGCAGGCATCTGGTATTGATTATAGCAATGCAGACCCTGCTGTATCAGTAGCTCTATCTGTGTTTGCTGCTAATGCTGGCAAGGCTGCAGAGACCACGCCTCAAGCCTATACGTTCCAAGGTTACTCCAAGAACTTTGTTATTTATGGCGTAGTGCCTGATTATATGACTAAGGCGATTACTGGCGAAATGTCCCTGGAACAAGCTCTCGCTGCAATCGATGCGGATGTGGCGGCTAAGATAGCCGAATAATATAAACCACTTCCTGAGTTGCTGAGTAGAGGCAGTAAAGCAAATGTTACAAGCGTTATCAAATGCATTTTCTAACTCTGCTTGGCCTCTCGGGTTAATGGTTTATCTGCTTATAGGCTGGGTACTAGTCCGTCCAAATGGCCGTATTTGGGACAGACTGATTAGTCTCTTAGGTTGGCCCGTTGAGCTGGCGCAACGAGTTTCAGGCGCCACAGGGCTACCATACTTATTCCTACTGCCAAATCTGCTTGTATTTGGACTTTTTACTTTTGCTCCCATGTTTATTAATGTGGGGTTTTCTTTGACTGATGGGCAGTCTATCTTATTTGAAGATCGTGTCTGGGCTGGAAACGATAATCTGGAGCGATTGCTTAGCCCCGTGCAGATTGATACGGGCATAGAAAATCGTGAAGACGACAAGTTTCTTGCGGCGGTTTACGACACCGCTACCTTTGTGATTTTTCAGGTGCCTATCATGGTGCTCATCGCGTTAATCACAGCCCTAGCCCTAAATAGAGATATTGTCGCCAGAGGTTTATGGCGAGCGGTATTTTTTTACCCTGTAATGTTATCTCCTGTTGTGGTCGGTTTTTTGTGGACGCTGATTCTTAAGCGCCAAGGCTTATTAAGTCAGTATTTGTTGCAATGGGGTATCATTGACGTACCTATTCAGTGGCTCACTGATCCATCATGGACGATGTTCTGGTCGGTGGTGGTTTATACCTGGGCTCACTTAGGCTTTTATATGCTGATTTTATTGGCTGGATTGCAAGCTATACCACGAGATGTTTATGAAGCCGCTGACATGGATAGTGCTTCACCTTGGCGACAGTTGGTCAAGATCACTATTCCCCTTTTGGCACCAACCATTCTGGTGGTCACCGTGTTGGCTCTTATCAAGGCTTTTCAGGCATTTGAAGAGCTCTATGCAATGTCTGTGAGGTGGATATCTTTGGTTGCTTATATATTTGACGCCTCAGGCTTAAGGGGGCAGCCAACTTCCCATGGGTTAGGAATTGCAGCAATGGCTTCGTTATTGGTGGCAATGTTATTAATTTTGCTTTCCTTGTTACAAATTTATTTATCATCAAAGGGTAATCGGGCATGAATGTTGTGGCGACATTCTTAACGCGAAAATCGGGTGGCAAAAAAGCTAACTGGTTGGATTACTTGACCTATGCTTATCTAATTTTCGGATTTGCGATAATTTTGGTACCCGTCCTTTGGCTGGGGATTAACTCTCTAAAACCCAGTTTTCAGTTAGAAAAACAAGATATATCCCTGTTGCCAACCGAATTTGAAAGGGTTGCCAGGGCCACTGTTAAAGATGAGAGCGGTAACCATATTTTTATTATTGCTGATTTGCCAGATTGGGCTTTACATTGGAAAGACCTCAGTCAAAATGAGCGTGATCAGGCCGATGTAAAGGGCTTATTGTCTGCATATACAGGCAAGGAATTAATTGCGCTACGTTCGCACCTTGGGCAGGTCCCAGTTCTGGTTCGTGAAGTGATTGAGGAACAGTCTTTACCTGCTTGGCTACTGCGCTTCGCCTCTATGTCAGTTGCTAATAAGCAGGCTTATGATGTGGATTCGACAATCTCAAACTTATCACCCCACGATCAGCGCTTAATAAAAGAATTTTTGGGTATTCCACCCTATAAGCCAGCTAGGCTGGTTAGCCAGATACTTGCTCAAGCCCCAGATCCGCAAACGGGGGAGATGACAGAGTATGCCATTTCCAATATCAAGCCTAGCAAACCCACCACCATAGGCCGATATGTAGATAATCGTTCCAGCAAGGTGGTAAAACTTCCTACGAATAGTTTGCAAACCGTGCGTTACTTTGCCCCCGCTTGGGAAAACTACACAGATCCTTTGACGGGTAATGCATTTGGGGTGGACATCGATTTTGCGGCGTGTTTTACCAACTCTATCTTGGCGACAGTAATTGCTACCTTGTTAACATTGATGATCAATTCGATGGCGGCATTTGCCTTATCGAAGTACAGATTTAGAGGCCAAATCGTTTTTTCACTGGTTATTTTGGCTACCTTAATGGTGCCGCCCACCATTACTTTGGTTGGCTTGTTTAAAGCCATTAATGCTACTGGGCTTATGGGTTCTATCTGGGGGGTAATTATCCCCGGAGCAGCTACGCCAACGGGGGTGTTCTTGTTGCGTCAATATATGCTCACCATACCTGATGAATTGCTTGAAGCGGCACGCATGGATGCCGCCTCTGAATGGAAAGTATATTGGCGCATTATGTTGCCATTGACTTTGCCTGCCTTGGCGGCCCTGGGCATCTTATCCGTCATTTGGCGCTGGAACGATTTGATACTACCTTTGGTTGCCATTGCGACCACTAAAGAAGCATATACTATTCAACTGTGCCTCCTAGAATTTCGTGGGGAGCATTTGAGTCAAGAGCATTATCGTCTTGCTATGACGATGGTAAGTCTTATTCCGTCAACGCTGGTGTTTGTATTTTTACAGAAGTACATAACCGCTGGCATTGCTAATACAGGGCTAAAATAATTATGGCTAAGTTGGTCCTTTCTAAGGTTAAAAAGCACTTTGATCAAGTCAAAGTTATCAAAGAAGTAGATCTAGATATCAATTCTGGAGAATTTTGCGTCTTTGTTGGTCCATCTGGTTGTGGTAAGTCAACCTTGTTGAGGATGATTTCAGGTCTGGAAAGTATTTCAGATGGTACCATTGCAATTGATGGTGAGGTGGTTAATGGCGTACCAGCGGCACAACGTGGCTTGGCCATGGTGTTCCAATCATATGCGCTTTATCCGCACATGTCCGTGCGCAATAATTTAAGTTTTGGTTTGGAAAATCTTAATACCCCAAAAGCAGAGATTAAGCAGCGGGTATCTGAAGTGGCTAAGATGTTGCAGATTGATCAATTGTTAGATCGTCGTCCTGGGCAATTGTCAGGAGGGCAAAGGCAGCGTGTAGCTATTGGCCGTGCCGTAGTGCGAGAACCTAAAATTTTCTTATTCGATGAGCCATTATCCAATCTGGATGCTGAGTTACGTGTTGCCATGCGCAGGGAAATTGCTGCCCTGCATAAACGTTTAAAGAACACCATGATTTATGTAACTCATGATCAGATTGAGGCCATGACTATGGCCGATAAAATTGCAGTACTTCGAGATGGGCGAGTAGAGCAGTTTGGGACGCCATTGGAGTTGTTTAATAAGCCTGCTAATCGCTTTGTAGCAGGCTTTATTGGCTCCCCTGCAATGAACTTTATTGACGTTGTTGTCACTGATAGTGGTTTACAAATAGACAAGGGTGGCAAAATGGCGTCATGGCCTACCACAGACAATATGGCATCTGGTATTGCTTTGGAAATGGGTATACGGCCAGAAGATCTCGTCATTAATGATGATGGTCCCATTCATTTAGAGGTAACAGAAATAGAGCAGTTAGGGTCTGAATGTTACATCTTTGGAAACATGCAGAATGGCCAATCACTGGTCTTGAGAAAGAGTGGGCAAACGGACGTTGCAGTGAAATCTAAGATCCGCTTGACCATCGATGAAGAAAAAGCCCATTTGTTTGATAAAGAATCTGGTCTTGCTTATTCCTAGGTAAGCTTTTTATTCAGCAACTGCTGAGTGATGACCACATCATGAGATGGTCTCTGATTTTGTTCTTGCCAAACTTATCTCTTAGCTGAGTTGTTAACTCTGCTTGGCTTCTAGGTCCTTCTGACAGCATACAAAGAATAGTATCAACTAGTTTGGCCTTCTGAACTTTAGCAGGTGCATGCTATGATTTTTATTCTTCCGCGCAATATGACAGATCTGTCATAGCTACTTACATACTAGAGCATTTTTTACTTAATTTACGGCGTTTGTTA
>Ga0187827_10005759_pt1 | contig 14511 bp, 12 predicted proteins | sample ETNtaG_39_FD_167969 | JGI IMG/M metagenome (GOLD analysis project Ga0187827, IMG submission 167969) | Marine microbial and viral communities from oxygen minimum zone, Eastern Pacific Ocean - ETNP2014_SV_150_PacBio MetaG (Illumina Assembly) | ecosystem: Environmental > Aquatic > Marine > Hypoxic...
TACCTATCTTTGAATGCTGAATACTCCATTATTGTCATTATCTAAAACAATATAACCGGTATCACTGATAGTTGAGAGAAATACTATTTATTTCTGAAAATCATTCGAGTTAAAAAGGTAAACTTACCTTTTATTAACTATTCTGAACACATCCCTGTCGTTCAACAAACGGTTATCAATGTTTCTCTTCTTAAACGCCCGTGGGAATAAGGGTATTGCCTTCAAGAAACCATATACAAACTCAGTCTGCCCTCTCAGGCACGCAAGTATCAGCCTTGGAAATAACAGCACTATATGTTCGAGCAAAAACAGTGGAGATGAAATATTCTTCCATGTGAACAAGAATACATTTCTGAAGTTTATCACCAGTGTACCATTCACTCCAAACCTGCCTTTAAAGCTTGCAGCTCCTTTATGATACACTATACTTTTCGGTTCATAATAGCATTTGTAACCCCTCTTCCACGCCCTGAAGCAGAGGTCTGCATCCTCCAGTCTGCCGGGAAGATAAAGGTCGTCATAACCTCCCAGTTCAAGAAATTTCTCCCTGTCAAAGGCCCCATATCCTGATGCAAATGTATAACTCTTCTCATTAGCCTGTTCACAATCTTCCTTGTAATAATGGTCTGTCCCGAATACACCATACTTCATAAACGTATAGCTCCTCCCACCTTCATATCGTCCATCAAAAAAATACGATTTCGGGCATACCATGAAAACATCCTTATTTTTAAACACTTCGACCAAGGGATCAACAAAATCATTCTCAACCTTAATATCATTATTCAGCAATATTACGATGTCATCCTTTATAGACTTTAATACATCATTATAGGAACATAACACCAGATTTTCTTTTACTTCGACAATATGAACATTGGAAAAATTTGCCCTCAGAAACACTACGCTATCATCAGTACTGACATTATCAATTACTGTAACTTTACAGGAGTATCTTGACACATGAGAGGCATCAACAATAGAAGGCAGGCATTCTGCAAGCAAACTTTTCCCATTATAATTAAGGATAATGATGTTTACGGTGGGTTGAGATGATCGCTCCATTTACCAATAGACTAACTACAATACTCTCACAAGGAAATACTTCTCTAAACATATTACAATGCTACTGGACCGGAAAGGCATCCCTGCAAATAAAATGTTCAGGAGGTTGTAAACGCACATCTCATGACACAACTATCTTCTATGGAGGGATAAAGCAGTTTATCTAAATCAAAGAACATAACAATATTCTCTCTATAACGCACTAATATCTTGATTATTCCAGCAGGAAAACAGAATAAAGACCCGGCTCCTCTTTTACTAATACATAATTACTTCGTAGATAGCGTCGGAAATCAGTACTTTTCTTCATGAAATCTTCTCGAACAGATACAAAATATTTTGCACCCTTTCGTTTCAAATCATTCAAATGAGCAATAGCTTCTTTCATTTCTTTAGGGTCATTACCTGGCAGGCCAAAACTCCATCCTTTGTGTTTGGAATAATAAATAGTTGCACACCCATCAGGTATGCTGGTTACCAGGAGATCGTCCTTGTTTGTAATTTGCTCTATTGTCTGAGCAAGTTCAGGAATATGTTTATAGCCACGTGGAACAATATAAGCATAAGCTGCATAACGACCTATCATTACAACCATAAGAATTATAGCCAGAATTCTTACCCATCTGTTATATAAGAAAACCATTTCCTTGGATACATAATGCAATATCAAAACTGCTGCTCTAGCGGCGAATATAGAGGTTATTGGCAAAAACAATAAATTGTAATATGGATCTTTCATATGTGTACCAAACATAATCATATAAACAATTGTACCACATAGCCAGGCACCCAGAATTCTTCCCTGATGGGATTCAATTTTTAAAAATAGCCCGAATAAAAACAATACAAATCCAACAGGAGTCAGCATCTGCATCCATCCATGTTCAAACATTCCAATGTAAAACTTTGGTGTAAAGAAAAGGCCGGGATTAAACCAATATGCAGCTTTAAAAGCATGTGCTCCATATTGTGTGTGAACCTGATGTACGCTATGTCCATGCATATACCACAGAGCTACAGGTATTAGTACAATCAAAAGATACGCCCAGGCACGAAGCTTAAATAGAAAGCTAAAGCGTTGGCACTGCCACATCATAACCAACAGAGGAATGCATATACAGAAAGCTTGGATCTTTGTAAGTAATGCCATCATGGCAAAGATAGCAGATACCCAAAAGTATTTATTGTTCCCCTCTCCTGACCATAAATACATAAAATAGAGTGAGCCAATAAAGAAAAACATCATTTCAAAGTCAGGCATAAAAGCCCTGCTATATATCAACCCAAGGGGAGAGATAGAAAAGATAACAAGCGTAGTCAAGGCCATTCTCTCATTAAACAATTTCTTTACAAAATAAAAAAGAAAGATAGCTGAACCGGCAAAGAATGATATACTGATTAAGCGTCCTATGCTTTCATGTACTCCTCCACATAATTTATATAGCACGGCAGCAATAAGATTGAGCAAAGGAAATTCCAATACAAGATAACCTGGCCCAGGCCCCAGGAAGTCAACCTGTGGATATAATATACTAAAACCATTAGTATAAAAATTCCTGGCTATCATTGCTGTCTGTATCTGCCTGGTAGCAGTTCCTTCTATGATAGGTATATTTATGCATACCAATCTTATAGCAACGCTAATGAACAGTAATGTTAGGAATACCTTATTTTCTTTATAAAATTTACCCATCTTTACAAACTTGATCTCTTAATCATCGACTCTGGAACAAACTTAATAATCTTCATTATCAAGCACCAGACAGGTGAAATATGGACTATACCCCGTCTCATAGACCCCTTAAAATTTTTACTGCAGTTAGCATTCGTCTTATATCCTCAAAAGATCTAATTGTCCTTAAGTGGCGAGTTATCATAGGAAGACTAAGATAACACTTTTTATATGCCTCTTTCCTCTTTTCTATTAATATTTCTTTTGCTAAACCATGAGGAATAAATGGAGGATTTTCGCTTCCTAATGAGAAACAATCATAATTACTTTTGTCAATTGCTCCATATTCTTCAGCTGTTCTCCAAAGCTCAGTACCGGGATAAGGCACCATAATAGTAAAAAGAGGGAAATGGGTATGAAGTTTATTTGCAAAGTTTATGGTTTGATTTATTGTTTCTATAGTCTCACCAGGATGACCTATTATAAAACTAGGATGAAACATCAGGCCTACTTCTTTGCACCAATTACTCAGTTGCTCAGCTTGTTGAAGCTTGATTTGCTTTTTTACCCTATTAAGTATTTCCTGATTACCACTCTCTATTCCTACTAAAACCATCCAGCATCCTGACTCTTTCATATACCTAAGCATTTCCTTGTCTACCAGCCCTATTCTAATATTAGAAGACCAAACCAATTTCTTCTTTCTCTTAGCCAACTCCTCGCAAAGGCTATATGTTCTCTTTTTGTTGATGGTCATTACATCATCTATAAAAGTAATATCCTTTATGCCATATTTTTCAATAAGCTCATCTACTTCTCTCATAACATATTCAATACTATGGCAACGAACTTTCTTCTTGGAAACTGAGCTCACACAAAATGTACATCTATACGGGCAACCTCTGGCAGTCATAACTGCAGCTGAAGGGCTGCGTTTATATTGAACAGACGATATGCTATAAGATTGCAAAGGAGGCAGTAAGTGACGAGCAGGTATTGGAATTGTATCAATATCCTCTATGAGTGGCCGTGGCGAACTTTGTAAAACAGCCCCATTCTTGCGATACAAGACACCTTGTATATCTGGGACAATATCCAGAAGAAAATCAACCTTATTATGCCGCTCTAACCCTTCTACAATTTCTAAAACAGTTTGCTCTCCCTCACTAACAACTATAACATCCAAATGCAATTTCTCTAAATCCTCCAGAGGATTATCTGTAAAATGTGCACCACCTGCAACAACTAGTATGTCAGGAAAATCAGCCTTTATCTCAGCAGCCAGAATTTTGACTGAATTGTAATAAGGTGTGGGAGTGTGGAAACCAACTACGTCCGGGGAGTATTCTGATATTTCTTTCTTGGCCTCACTTATGGATAAATTTAACTTGGCAGCATCAAGTATTCTTACATCTTTACCGTATTTTAAAAGATAAGAAGCAATGTAGCACAAGGATAACGGTGGTTGGTTGGATCCGCCTTTAGCAAACTTACCATATAAAGCCTTAGTTGAAACCGGCGGATTCATTAATAACGTTTTTACTTTTCTCATGTTGTTCTTCTTATCATTTTATACAAAAATATCAATTTTACCTTTTTTGTTCTACTAACTTGTAATCTTAAACATATACTCTTTAAGGAAAACAAGTAACGAAGAAGAAAATAGATTATAAAGTACTTTCTCGACAACCCAAATTGGCAGAAAAATACTGCTGAACACAATCTATTCGCTGATTTCCCAGTCTTACAAATTTAGTCTCTTAAATATTGCTTCTGGGATCAACTTTATTATCTTCATAATCAACCACCAGACAGACGGAACATAAACAATATCTTTTTTATTTTTAGTCAATTTGTAAATTTTCCTGGCAACATAGTAAGGTGAGACCGCAAACTGGCTTTTAACTTTACCATATGACATGAGGGTGTCTACATATCCAGGTAGTACTGTAATCACATAAACATTGTGTTTAAATAATTTTGATCTGAGACCTTGCAAATATGTGTTTAATGCAGACTTGGAAGCACCATATATAAAATTGCTCTGCCGACCACGCTCTCCCGCTACTGAACTTAAGCAAATTATCATTCCAGAATTATTATTAATCATACGTCGTGATATTTCATTTAGAACTGAAGCTATGCCGATAAAGTTTGTCATAGTTGTGTTTATCAAACTTTCTTCATCATAATATTCCGTTTCATTGCCAGGCATTGTAGCCGCCGTAACAACAACACAATCAATTGTCTTGAAATCTTCATAAAGTCTTCTAACAAAGCCTGTAATTGAAGATATTTTTGTCAAGTCAATAGGAGCGGCACATGGCTTCCTTCCATACCTTATCTCCAAATCGGATATTAAGTAACCCAATTGCTCCTCATCACGGGAACTGCAAATTACATTGTACCCTTCTTGAGAAAACACCTGAGCCACCGTACTCCCAATGCCGGAGGTTGCACCAATTATCAGAACATTCACACCTAATATCTATATTTTATAAAATCTGTTAAACATTAATGATAAAAACTTACCCCTAGCATTACATTTTTCTCTTATAAATTCCCACGAATCCAATGATTCAGAATACATTTCCCTGAAATTCTTTGCACTTAAACGGGCATCCTTTGCAAGGTATACTCTACCTCCTTTTTCAACTACAATTCTATCCAGTTTATCAAGAAGTTGTAAAACCTTTGTACTATATTGAAAATCAATTGCCAACGTATACCCATTAATGGGAAACGATATTAATCCTTTAGATTTAACTATCGGCTTTATAGCCGCAACAACTGACGCTAGTTTTGACTTAGATACTATTTTAAGAATACTAACAATTGTTTCATATGCATCTCTAACTGGAATGGCAATTTGATATTCTATCAATCCTCTTTTGCCGTAAATATTATTCCAGTTTATGACACCATCCAATGGATAGAAATATTGGATTAAATATATAGTTTTCTTACTCTTTCTAATTTTGGCCATTGTATAGTTGATGGAGTTAAATGCATTTACTGAATATTTGTTAATTGCAAGGCTGGGCATGCAAAACGGCACGGAAACTTTCCAGTTTTCTTTATAAAACAAACATTCATTATTATTATGATTAGCTCGCTGCAAGACTCCTCTTCCCAGGTTATAACCCTCTTTATGAGAATCAACCCATGCAAAATTGTATTCGTAGGACTCCTTTGATTCACATAGAAGATCAAATAATTCTCTCAGATTCTCAAACCATAATGTTTCTACATCAACATACGAAGACCTAACTTTTTTCAATTGAAGTTGTACATCTAAAATAATACCGGTCATTCCCATTCCGCCACAGGTAGCATAAAAAATGTCTGAATTGTGATTATCGTCACAACAGACAATACTTCCATCATGAAGCATCAGGCGCAAACCTTTAATATGATTACTAAATGATCCTGCTTTCCAATTCTTACCATGAGAATCACAAGCTATACAGCCTCCAACTGTGGCAAATTGAGTTCCAGGTGTTACATTTAAAAACCACCCTTTTACAAGAAATGTCTTAATAATATCTTCCAGCGTAACTCCGGATTGGCAATGCAAAATTCCATCTTGTGGATCAAAATGAAGCATCCGGTTCAACCGCTTTGTGTCAATATTAATTCCATCAACATTTATTGATGCATCGCCATAACTAGTCCCACCCCCTCTTGCCAATAAGGTTTTGTCACCTTTGTTAATCACTGCGAACAAATCACCTACACGTTCAGGCCTAAAAACTTTCCCCTCCGCCTTTGGGAAATTTCCCCAACCTTTAATCTGCTCAATTCTGCATTCTTTAGTATACAATTTTCTCCTTGTTGCTAACTAATCCTTGCTTTCCACCTCTATGCCTTGCTTAAATATACTTTTATATACTCTCAACATATCACGAATACTGGCAATAATATTACTCATTGATGTAGAGCTTGATTCACCAAATCTTCTTGGATAAGTCACAATACCCACCTCGCCAATAGGATAACCCTTTACCATTGTCTTTATGATGATTTCAGCACCAATAAATGGACTGGTTGATATTAGTTTTATATCATTAATAACACCTGAACGAACTGCTTTTAAGGCACAGCTATGATCCCTGAAAGGTGATTTGAATATCTTCCTAATAATATAATTATAGACATAGGATATAAATATCCGTACTGTTCCATATATTTTTGCATAACGGAAAGTTACAATCATATCGTAATGGTGAAACAATTTTGACAAATGGTACAGTTCATTAATGTCATACTGGTCATCTCCATCCGTAAAGCAGATCCAGTCAAAATCTTTGGCATATTTGAATCCTGACTGTAGTGCCGCCCCATAACCACGATTTTCCTTATGATGTATTGACACGATCTCAGGATATTCTGATGCCAATTCATCAGCAATTTCTCCTGATTTATCAGGACTTCCGTCATCAACTATTACTACCTTATAACGTGAAGCAATATCTGATAACACTTTAAGTGATTTCATGGCAACAGTCCTTATTGTTGCCTCATCAAAATAAACCGGAAAGAAAATTACTACACTCGGTTTTTCCATAGTATTATCCAAAAAAGCCCACTCTATTTCTTTTTGTTAATCTTGAACAATAACAAACTATTTCTTATCAAACTTATATTTATTATATTGAGAAACTAACTGTCTCCCTACTCAATTTACTTGTTTTATAATTCATAGCTCTAAATATTACCGCATCGCGATAGCCCTCTTCACAGTTCTCTAAAATATCTATCAGTATATCTTTTCCTTAAATAATTCAGCGTATGCTGAAAACTCCTTATCTGGTATTTTCTTCAGTATTCTATATGTTAGTTTAAAGAAAACCACTATAGGTATCAAACAGGCATAAAAGATCAAGAGCCACTTAAAGATCTCTCCTTCTTTTATAAACAGATTTAGAATAGCTGCTAAGGTTAAAATGTTCATCAAAACATGTATCTCCATACTCTTGTGCATATAAGAAAATGACTGACGTAGTATTTGCCAGGAATGCTTCCTATCCTCTCCGACTTTGGCATGTGCACCGCTGACCTTGACTCTATCATTAATTACGATCCACGCTTCATAAGCCTTTTTTTGAGTATCATAAATAAGGTTCATAAACATCACTGAAAACGCCGTGATAATTCCATAAAGTACATAAATAACTTCCTGTTTATCCCAGAAAATACCCAACGCCAGACAAATATAAACCCCTGCATGTATAATGTGGTGTGTATAGTAGTCTAGAAAAATACCGGTAACACTGGATTGCTTTCTATATCGAGCAATATGGCCATCCACATGGTCAAGTAAATACCATATCTGTAACAACATCACGCCACCGAGAAATCCCCATGTGCTATGTATAAGAAATAACATGCAGCCTGCCAAACCAATGAACAAGCTAATGACAGTAACACAGTTAGCTGTTATTGGTGTATGTAGCAACAGCCAGGATATGGGAAGCGCCATATCGCGGGTAATGTTTCTGGCCATCCAGTTACCCACCTTCTTATAGTCCTTCTTCTGGCATATCTTATTTAGTTCTCTTAATGATTCCACAAGTTTTCTTTTCCGTCTCTCTCTACTTTATTCTAGTTGCTTATAGCAAAGTTAGCAATACGATCATTAACACCTGGAATTAGATTATTTGCATATTCCTGAACTACCTTATCACATTGATTCAGGAATTCCCCATCATGCTTATTATTCAATATTTTGTCTACTGCGTCTTTTAGGGATTGATAGTTATTCACCTTTATTGCAGGCCCTTCCTTTATAATATCATATGCGTCATTTCTGCCCACAAAGTCAATAACAATTGTAGGCTTTCTTAGAAATACGCTCTCCATACACACATTAGACCAATGGCTCAATACTATATCACTTATTTTAATCAACTTTAATGTGTCAGACTGTGAAAGAAATGCACAATGCTTATCTTTCAGTTTACTCACTGTTATCAACCCTTGTAAACGTTTCATGTTTTCAGCGTTCGTTCTCTGATGTGTCTTGATAATAACAAAAGTATTCTTAAGGCGGGATAAACACTCTAATACATATTCAATGGATTCGTAGAACTTCGAGATTATTTTCTCCTCAGAATACCAACCTACCTTGGTAGAGGGTTTTAGTGATAAATTTGTAAGAGCAAACAGGATAACCCTGGTGTCCTCTTTAATATTACAGGAGAATCCAAGTTCCTTCACGAGAGATTCCCTGTCTTTATTCATAATAAATGGAACTCTTTCATAACGGGGATCACCCATCACATGTATCCTGTCGGCTGCCACACCCTGCTCTACATATATTTCCTTTGTAACTCTACCACCTACGATCAAGCTGTCTGCCGTAAGTGGTGTCGATGCTATTGCATAATGCCTTGGCGGGATACCATGAGATATAACAGTTGTCTTGATTCCACGTTTTCTTGCTACAATTGTAAATGTCTTCTTTACTTCATCCAGATCCTGATCAAGTATAATCATATCAGATTTAAGTTTATCCAGGAAGCTTTCGATCATCAAAACATAATCTTTTATAGACCCAATCCTTGTAGATAAAAGCAAACACCTTTCCTGTAATGAATGAGAAAACTTGTTTCCCCCAATAGCACAGAATGCATTAAACACCCTAGGTGAAAACAATGAACGGTTAAGTTTTGTTGGCAAGGTAATAACATAATATCGTATATTATGGTCAATGCAGAACCTTAAACTCTGTAACTGCACGGAAGAGTCTAATAGTACTATGTCATTAACACCTTTCCTCCTTAAACTGAGAATGATATCCTTAACATAATCTAATCCGGCAAAAAACATGTAAGTCTGCCCTTTGCAATGTCTGTCCCCAATCAACCTGAATCTATAAATATGATATATGAACTTCTTGCAGAAGCTTTTTACAAGGCCTTTTATCGATACCCCGGGTAACTTTAAGAATGCAGGATCAGAATATGTAACCTCCTCCACATTTATATCATCTCTTGTTAACGATATATCCATCAATAATCTGTTAGCTAAGATATCTTCTTCTGATGGTTTTAAGTTATCCCTTATCAATTTCCTGAATTTAGGCTCCAAGATAACAAAACTGTTGATTGATTCCTTCTTTATAATCTTATTAATAAGAACATTAAGCTTGTTAAACCAGGAAAAATACTTCAAAAGCTGCAATGAATATACCGATCCAAAATTAACCCCATGAAAGACAAGCTCTCTTTCTACATCTAAAGAAGATTTATACCAACTATTTGTCTTTACCCAGGCATCGTTTATTATGTTTTTCAAATCCCTGCTGTTTATATAATCAGATTCACGCTTGTATTGTATATGATGAACTCTCAGAATGTGTTCTGCTTCTCTCGAAAGACATAAAATTACATTACCATAATAGTCTTTCTTATTAATAAACTCAGTGGCAATCTGTGCTTGCCTTTTGTCCTCAACTATTATTAAGCGATTCATGATTTACTTATCAACTTAGCTTCCTTTTTAACCAATTCTCTGTTAGCAGCATATACGTGGCAACTATAATCATTCTTAGACCTGCTTATACAATAACTCCCTCCCGCAGCATGTAAGATTGCCAGACCGGCAGCAACATCCCAAATCATTACACCTTTTTCAAGGTAAGCATCTCCACGTCCTGAGGCAACATATGCAAGAGATAAGGCTGCTGAACCTAACCATCTGGCCTTCCTATACTGACGAATTTGCAATACCAATGACTGCAATGCTTTAGTTGAGGTGTTAGCCTTTACAGGAACCCCTGTAAACAAGATAGCTTTCTTCTTTTCTTTTATATTTGACACAGAAACACCTCTTTTGTTGAGCCATGCACCATCATTTACTATACCAGTAAATAGTTCTCTTTTGTTGAAATCGTAAATGACTCCAATAAGAGGGCTCTCTTGTTCCCAAAGGGCAATTGATACACACGAAAAAGGTATACCGCGTAAGTAGTTCAAGCTACCATCAAGTGGATCCACTATCCAGAATAAGCCGTCTTTTATATTTCCGCCCAAAACACCACTCTCTTCAGTCAAGATAGGAAAGCGAGATTTACTTTTAAGGAAATCTACAATAATTTCTTCTGATTGTGTATCTGCTGAGATTTTGACCTCTCTTTTGCTATCAAGCTTAATCTTTTTGCTCTCTTCTTTAGTCTGCACTAGAAATTTACCAGTGCGACGCGCTGCCGACTCTGCAATAGACAACCATTTTCTTAGATCACCTATAGGATAATTTGTCATTCATTTCTCAAAACAGTAATAAGGTTATTAACTGCTTCCGTCTCCATGCGACTTCTGCATTCTGCTGTATAGGAACCAACATGGGGTGTAAGTAATACTTGCGAATATTCAGTTAAAGGCCCACGATACGGCTCTTGCATAAAGGTATCGAGCCATGCTCCCGCTACATATCCATTTTCTATAACCTTAATTAAAGCGGCTTCATCGACTAGGTTGCCCCTTCCTGCATTCAGCAAGAAAGTACCTTTCTTTATAAGACTTAACTCCTTTTCACCTAGAATACAGGTTTCTCCACTGGAATGTATGGTAATAATATCCGCCTTCGGAAGCGCTTCCTCCAAAGACACCAAAGACACATTATCGTTATTATAAAGAGAACCCTCAAAATATGGATCTACTGCCATAATTTTTGTCTGAAAAGGCATGAGCAGATCTGTTAAACACTGCCCAATACGTCCAAACCCGATAATAACTACAGTCTTGTTTTTAAGTTGTATCCCTATTCTCTTTACCCATTCTCCGCTGTGCAAGTCCCTATCCATCTGATGAATATGTCGCAGAAGGCTAAGCATGGAACCTAGTGTCAATTCAGCTACCGCTTGCACCGGTGCTTCTGGTGTTGAACAGACCGTTATATTCATTTCTGCTGCTGCCTCTAAGTCTACATTGGACAACCCTGATCCACAGCGAGATATGACTTTTAGTTTAGACATTTTTAAAACATCGAAATCTAATGGCTCCAAACCTGCTATTAGACCGCTCACATTATCCGACAGCAATTCAAGTAATTCAGGTTTTGTTATCTTACGTTTATAGGGATTCTCTATTACTTCACATCCTGCCTCAATCAAGTGATCTAACGGCTTGTTATCATGCAGCGCAAAAGTAGATGGTCCTAATAAAACCTTTATTCCTTTTAAAGACTTCAAGATACGCGACCTTCGTTTTCTTCCAGCATAACCCTATACTGTAACCAATTAGCCAACAAATGGTCCATAATCATATGAGTGTCTTCAACAGGTCCATATTCTCCTGCCTCTGTTTTTACGTGTATAACCACATCTGAAATCTCTTTCAGTCTGCCGCCATCAAACCCTACAAGTGACATTACTATACCACCTCTCTCCTTGACCCATTCTGCGGCACAAACAATATTGGCAGAATTTCCACTTGCGGAAATCGCTACAAGTATATCACCAGGTCTGTAATGAATTCTAAGCTGATTGACAAAGAGATTATCGTAACCGTCATCATTAGCAATTGCCATCATAACCGCATTATTATCAGTCAATGACAGCGCACGAAAAGGCAAATCACTGCCACCTTTCTTGCGTATATCAGTACCAAAATCGTTTGCCATATGCGATGCAGTGGAAGCAGACCCTCCATTACCTATAAAGAATATTGTATTCTGGTTTTTACGAGCATTTTCCATCTCATCAGCAAACGCAGCAATCGCATTAGTATCAAGTTCATCTAACAGACTAGACAAATAACTAAAATAACCTTTGGAAAACTGCTGTACGTCAGAGGCTTCATTAAGTAAAGATTCAATTGTTTTCATAACTATTCCTTTGTTTATGTGGTTTTTGGTTCATCCGGATTAGCAATATGATATGCTTCACGCCACTCTGGATCAGCATAGTATATACGATATACGAGTTTCATTGTGGTAAGCGCATCAGCACTGTTTCCGTTCTTAATTGTACCGTTGTTTAGAACAGCATCGGCAAATTCGAATATCTCGTTTTTCCATGAGTTGTCCTCAAGATATGTCGTTGTCTCATCTCGCTGAGTACCTACATCAGATTCACTACGTCTGACAACTACAAGTTTTTCCTGACCGTAACTTTTAGAACTGGTAAGGATACCTTTGAGTTCCAGACAGCCCTCAGTTAATGCAATATCCAGAAGAAAGCGATGTTCCCACTGAGTAGCACTTGAATGAAGCATCGCCACCCTACCTTGTTTATCACGCATCAGCGCATAAGCATTATCCTCAACATCATGATTCCAATGAGAATTTGATACAAAGCATTTTACTTCAACAAAATCCCCACAAAAAAGCTGCATCAGATCAATCATGTGAATACCCTGGTCAAGCAGGATACCTCCACCAGAATATTTTCTCTCTGCGCGCCATTCACCCGCAATGGGGTGAATTGCACTCTTCCCGTAAATTCCCCGTAAATTAACAATTTCCCCCAATTCACCAGACTTAATTATCCGCAATGCTTCACACACAGAGTCGTGATATCTATGATTAAAACCATATTTTAACAATTGTCCGGGACGCTTTTTTTCTATTTCTATAACTCTTTCAATATCAGAAACATCCCGTCCTGGAGGTTTTTCACAAAACACATGTAACCCCTGCTCTAAAGCAACAATGGTTACGTCAGCAGCCAAATAATTAGGTAAAGACACGAATAGTATGTCCAGCGGGTGTTTCAGGAGTTGACGGTAGTCAGGATAATAGTATATACCATCAGACATTGTACCTGGTTGTTGGAATTTCTGATCACAAACTGCTACTGTTTTCAATTCTGGATGTTGGTCTATACACTGACGGCGCCGTTTACCAACTACACCAAAACCTGCAATACCGACCTTAAGCTTATCCCTTTTCATGTTAAAACATTTCCTGCCTTATTTTGCCAACCTTACCATATCCTACGATGCCGACTTTAAGTGGTAGCATCATTTTGCACATAGACATTTTTAAGCCTTGCTCTTATTAAAATATTTATCCTGATAATCTTTCTTCAGTTCAGAAAAAATCTGATTACCTTCTTCATCAAATTTCTCAGCCATTCTAATCCTTGACCAGTCTTCTTTCGGCATCTTTGTATATAATGCAAAGGTCCTCTTCAATCCCTTGATTTCCTCACGTGACAACTGAGGCATATCCAATGATGCACCAACATTTAGGGAACCAGGGGTGAAATCTTCAGTGATATAACCTCTCTCAACACACAACCTGTGCAGAGAGGTACCATGAAATGGAGCATAAGGGAAAGCGGCAGTCGTATCATATGACAACTTCCTGTTTAATTCAATGGTATCAAAGATAAGTTCTCTGGTTTCGTCAGGAAATCCAATAATATTGTTTATAGTCAGAGGAATACCTGCATCCGCAAGAATCTTGGACGCCCTTATCATTTGTTCGTTGTCAAATTTTTTCTTTAGCACTTTCTTCCTGAATTCATTATTACCATGTTCTAATCCAATAGATATTCTGTGACAACCAATCTCCTTCAGCTTCCTGGCCCTATACGCTGTAACTGTTTCTGCCCTTGACTGCAGCCAAAATGGAAGTTTATATTCACTGTATATTTCTACAAATTTATCGAATTCAGCATCGTTAATAGATAGAAATGTATCCGAGGTAAAGTAAATATACTCTACATCCCATCTTTCTGTTAAATATTCCAATTCCTGTCTTATACGAGACATAGTCTTCTTTCTAAAAAAATTCTCAGAATTGTCTTCTCTATACAATTTCGCAGT
>Ga0187827_10005760_pt1 | contig 14510 bp, 10 predicted proteins | sample ETNtaG_39_FD_167969 | JGI IMG/M metagenome (GOLD analysis project Ga0187827, IMG submission 167969) | Marine microbial and viral communities from oxygen minimum zone, Eastern Pacific Ocean - ETNP2014_SV_150_PacBio MetaG (Illumina Assembly) | ecosystem: Environmental > Aquatic > Marine > Hypoxic...
AGGAGCCGGGGCGGATTGTGTTTAGCGTGCAACAGGAGATTGGGATTCATATGGTGATCGAGTCGACGAATCCGGACAATTATATTCGCAATATTCGGGTGATTATGCCTGGGTTTGAGACGGTGTACGAGACACAGCCTTTTCATCCAACCTATGTGGATTTTTTGCGCAATTTCAGCATGTTTCGGTTTATGGACTGGGGGCAGACAGTGGAAAGTCCGCCGGGGGTGTGGGCGCAGCGAACGACGACTGCTTCGGCCACGCAAGCATCACTCAAAGGTGTGGCATTAGAATATATGATCGAGATAGCCAATACGGTTGGTGCGAATGCGTGGTTTAATGTGCCGCAGACTGCAACGGATGATTATGTAGCTCAAATGGCGCAGTTGATTCGCGATCAGTTGCGGCCCGATTTGAAGGCATATATCGAATATTCCAATGAAGTGTGGAATCCTTCGTTTTCTGCAAATGCTTATGCGCGTGAGCAGGGGCTGGCATTGGGGTTGGATGGTGATCCATATATTGCGGCATTGCGTTTTCACTCACAGCGGTCGGTTGAGGTGTTCAATATTTTTGAACGGGAGTTTGGATCAACGTCTCGCATTGTGCGCGTCATGGGTGCGCAGGTCGATGGTGAACCGGGTGCATCAGAATGGTTTGCACAACAGGTGTTAGATTGGCAAAATGCATTTGAGAAGACCGACGCGTATGCTGTGGCACCGTATTTTGGTTGGTTTATGGGCACACCCGAATTTGCAGATCAGTTTGCATCTATGTCTGTGGAAACGGTGTTGGATTCTGCAACGGCAGATATGCGTCGCATTCTTACAGCTTCTGAAAGTTTGGTGTCGATGCTGAATGAGCGCAATGTTGAGCTGGTGACCTATGAAGCGGGGCAGGGGATGGTGATATTTATACTGAATATTTAGAAGCATGGGAGCAGTTTGGCGGGTTGATGGTTTTGTACACAGATATCCGACGTTATGATCAGTGGAGCAGCTATGGTTTGTTAGAACGGTGGGATCAGCCACTTGCAGAGGCGCATAAGTTTCGAGCTGTGGTGGATTTTTTGCAGACAGGTGCACAACCTGCACCAGCACCGTTTTTGTCGTTTCCAACGTCATCGTTGAATTTGGGTTCGGTGAATATTGGCGATACGGCAACGGCAACATTTGAGGTGGGTAATGAGGGGACGGATACATTGCGGGTGAGTGGGTTTACGGTGGACAATGCGATGTTTTCAGTTGAGCCTTTGCAGTTTGACGTCATTCCCGGAGTGAGACAAGTCGTGACGGTGCGTTTTGCACCAACAGCAGTGGGCGATCAGAATGCGACGCTGACGATGAGGAGCAATGATCCCAATGTGCCTGCTGTAACGGTTGCACTGTCGGGATTGGGTGTGGCTGTTCCGCATGTGACAGTTTCGGAAACGACTTTGGATTTTGGTGGCGTAAGGGTCGGTGAGACCAATACGTTGTCGTTGACGGTGACGAATACGGGAACAGGAACGTTGACTGTGTCTGAAGTGCGGAGCGACGAAAGTGTGTTTGCAGTGTTGAGTTCAGCAACCGGGGTGACGATTGCGCCGGGGGAAAGTGTAATTGTAGATTTGCGATTTGAACCACAAGCAGGTGTTGGCTATGGTGGCACATTAACGCTTGTGAGTGATGATCCGGATCGCTCAAGTGTGCAGGTGTCATTGCTCGGTGCGGGGTTTCAACCGCAGGTGGGGCAGTTGCATGTAGCGGTGGATATATTGAATTTTGGGGCAATGGTGATGGGGCAGACGCAATCTGTTGATGTGGTCATTGCCAATGCTGGAGATGGTGTTTTGCAGGTGAACGACGTTCATTCGGAACTCGATGGGGTTTCGATTTCTGAACGGGTGTTTGCTGTGGCACTGGAGGCGGAACATTCTGTGACCATTAATTTTGAGGCTCAGCAGGAGGGACTGATTCACGGGGTTCTGACGATTGTGAGCAATGATGGTGATACACCCGAGGTTCAGATTCCCATTCGTGCGGCGGTGCGTCTGGCCGATCCAGGGGAAGCAATTGCTGGACCGGTTGCTGTAGATTTGGATTTGGCCGATGGCAATCAGGCGGTGTCACTTCGTTCTGGTGTGACGGCTGGAGATGTTGTGACGATGCAGGTATTTGCCAATGGCTTGCCCAGTGTATCAGGTGTGGGTTTTTTGCTGATGTTCGATCCCAATGCGCTGGCGTTTGTGGTGGATGGTTTTACTGGAGGCAATTTTATACCAGGCGCAACCTATCTGGCAACCGATTGGGGCGGTATTTTGGATGTGGGTGGTGTTGCGCTTTCGGGTGATCGGGGTGAGGGGAGCGGATTGATCGGGCACGTTCGCTTTGAGGTGAAGGAGGGGTTTGCCGATTCGACGTTTTTGGCGGTTACACAGATTGGGTTTACTGGTTCGGATGGTTCGTTACAGGAAGAACGGGTTCGGATTATTGCACGGTTAGAAGCGGGGCAGGTTGTTGTGGGCGATTTTGACGGGGATGGCGCAGTGGGTTTTGCCGATTTTTTATTGTTCGCGGCAGCGTTTGGTGGTACCGATCCGCAGTTTGATCTCAATGATGATGGTGTGGTCGGATTTGCCGATTTTCTGATTTTTGGCCAGGCATATGGAGCGTCAAAACCGGCGATTCTGGCGAATTTATAAACAGTTCCTATCCAATTATATGATCCAACAGTCGTTCTTGTAAGAACGACCGTTTTTGTTTACCTTGGGCACTATGACAAATAATACATTGCGGATTACCGAGCAAAATCTGTCGGCTGTTTCATGTGATGATGCGCTGAAGGATTTGGAAGCATTTTGGTCTCAAAGAAAAGAAGATAATATTGTGCTGGATCTGTCAGGTCTGGGTTTTGTCGATCCTTATGGGATGGGTATGTTGTGTCTGATTGGTCGACATTTGAGTACGAGATATTGGGACATTACATGTCGTTTACCAGCCGATCCAGATATTGAAAGTTATTTGACACGGATGAAGATTTTTGAAGCATTGGCGTCTTATGCAACGGTGGCCGGTACGCCGCAAACAGGACGACCGCCTGTGCATAATGAAAGTTTGTTAGAGGTGATGGCGATTGAGCAGCACGCAGATATCGAGCAAATCTTAGGTGTGATTGAGGCGCGTGTGGTGTCTATTTTGAGCGAGGAGTTGCACTATACCGTGCGGGAGATTACGGGGTTTAAGAATGTGGTGGCCGAGTTGTGTCACAACATTCTGGATCACAGTGGTGATAAAGGGTTTGTGGTGGCGCAGCGTTATATCAATCACAAGTTGCGCAAAAAGTTCGCTATTATTGGCGTGTGTGATCTGGGCATGGGCATTCGCGAGAGTTTGTCGGTGAGACACGATGTGTCGCAGTGGTCACACGGTCAGGCGATTAAGATGGCCGTTCAGAAGGCATTTTCGCGAGGCGATACACGTGGCCTGGGTTTGTACATTGTGCAGCAGATTTGCCAGGAAAACGGTGGAAGTCTGCACATTCGTTCGGGAGATGAACGGGTCTATATTCGAGGGGATCGGACATGGATTCACCCGTCTGCTATGTTCCCCGGAACCCAGGTGAGTATTACGCTTTATGAAAAGGGGTAGAAAAATCACGGTCAAAGGCCAAAGGTCAAAAAACTAGTGGAACTTGATTTTTAGTCCGAAGAACTTTTTTGATGCAGCGCGGGAATTTATTCCGGCGCAATGGTGTGATATTATCGATTCATCTGTCAATCTCATTATTTTGAAAAATTTTGATTACGAATACCCGCACGTCATGAAATGACTGCGGGTTTTTTGTATGTGCATTATATTGTCACATCCTATTTCTGGGAGATTTTCAATTGTCCGAAGGAGGCGTGTTTTTCCAGCGCCGGGAATTTATCTCGGTGATATTCAAAGGAGGGATGTTATGAAACGCGGTGTATATATGATGGTGTGTGGTTTGATATTATGTGGTGTGTGCGAAGCACAGGAGAAATGGTGGCCGTCAGAATGGGGTGCAGAAGATCAACGCGGTGCGACAAATCGGTTGACGCCCGCAAAGGTGATTGAGGCGAGCAAGTTGATTAAGACGGGCAAGGTGTATCAGTTGGGGAAGGTGTATGAAACGGGGATACCTTTATTTGGCAGTCGGCATTACAGTTTGACGATTGTGAGCAGCCCGAGTGGTGGGCCGCTGGGTGAGAATAATCTGGTGTGGCACGATGAGATGTTCAGTGGAGAGATTGGTCAGATCGGTACACAGTTTGATGGATTGGGACATATTGGCACGCGGGTGGGAAACGACGATGTGTTTTACAATGGGTTTAAGCGGTCGGAGTTTAGCAAAGCCTATGGGCTGGAGAAATTGGGTGTGGAAAATGTGGGTGCATTTTTTACGCGGGGTGTGCTGGTGGATGTGGCGGGATATAAAGGTGAAGAACGGTTGGAGGTGGGGTATGTGATTACCGTAGCGGATGTTGAGGGAGCGTTGAAGAAGCAAAATGTGACGGTGGGGGAAGGAGATGTGGTGATATTTCGGACAGGACATGGGACGCTGTGGATGGTGGACAATGAGACGTTTAATTCAGGTCAGCCCGGTATTGGAATGGCTGCGGGGAAGTGGCTGGTGAATAAAAAGATTGTTATGGTTGCTGGAGATACATGGGGCGTGGAGGCGGTGCCGGGAGAGGATGCCAATATGGCTTTTCCAGTGCATCAACTGCTGATCAATCAGCATGGAATTCACATTTTGGAGAATCTGGATTTGGAAGAACTGGCGGAGGATCAAGCGTATGAATTCGCATTTGTGTTTTCGCCATTGCGATTGAAGGGCGCGACTGGTTCTCCCGGAAATCCGATTGCTGTACGATAGATTTTGGTTTTGGTAGGCGCCGTTTCCAACGGCGAACAATCGCAGATGGAATCTGTTCCTACCGTGTTTCGTATGAGATCGGGTGGGGGTGACGTTTCGTGACCTTCATGGACGGATTGTATTTTTTCGTGTTCTTCGTGATCCATCTGGAGGGATTATGGCAGAATCAAAATCATTGGAATTCCCCGAATTAGCGGCGGCATTGCGATCACGCAAGGTGGTAGATTTTTTGAAGTTTTTTGGACCAGGCGCAATTATTGCCTCGGTGACGATTGGCAGTGGCGAAACCGTTTGGGCGTCTCGTAGTGGAGCGATTTTTGGGTATGCGATGTTCTGGGCGTTCAGTCTGTTTTGTATTACCAAGGTTGTGCAGGTGTATTCCGCTGCGCGATACATGACGCTGACAGGTGAACATCCGATGGAGCGGTGGGCGCAATTGCCCGGACCACGGGGATTGTTCCCAATCGTTGTGGGAGCAGTGATGGTAGTAAGTTTTCCGTTCTATTTGTCGAGTTTGCCCATCATGCTGGGTACGATTTCGTCATGGGTTTTGTTTGATAATCCGGCGGCTTATCCGCATCTGATTGCGTTGATTTTTATTGCGTTCTTGATTGTGCTGACTTTAAAGCAAAGTTACGGATTGTTAGAAAAGGCGCAGACCACGCTGGTGGGGTTGATGTTGCTGGTGATGTTGATTGCAACGATGGCGGCAAATCCCAATTGGATTGCGGCGTTGATGGGTGCGGTAATTCCAACGATGCCAGCGTACCCAGAGTGGGTGTCGCGCAACCCGATGTTTGCGGATCGAACACTGATTGTTGAGATGGTGGCATATATGGGTGTGATTGGTGGTGGCGTGCAGGATTATGTGGGGTATGTGGGCATGTTGCGCGAAAAGGCCTGGGGGTTGATTGGCAAACGCGTGGATGGGGATGAGGTGATTTCAGAATCTGCGGAAAATCTCCAGCTTGGAAAAGCCTGGTTAAAAGCCCCGCTCATTGATACGCTCGTGTCATTTGGCAGCGTGTTATTGTTTACGGCCGCATTTTTAATTTTAGGCGCAGCGCTTCTGAATCCAAATCAAATCGTGCCGTCAGGAATGGATTTGTACAATCATCAGGTGGTGTTCTTGACCGGGTTGCATGAGAGTTCGGGTGTTAAAGTATTCTTGGCGGGATTGTATAAACTCGGTGTCTTTTTCGCAATTTTTGGTACGGTCTATGGCGCTTATGAATTGTACGTGCGAACCGCACACGAAAGCATTCGAGCAATTACACCCAAATGGCGTGATTTGGAATTGACCAATGTTCGAAAATGGACTCTAACTTATACAGCTGTTACAGGCAGCGCACTGGTGCTATATGCCTGGTGGACAGCAACACAAGATCCAAATGGCGTAGGCTGGAATCCGATTTCAATCATGACAATCCCACTGCATATCACAGGCGTATTCCTGGCAGGCCCCTGGTGTTTTGCGATGATTTATATTGACCGAAAATTCGTACCTTCCGCATTGCAGATGAATTGGTTTTTGGTAGCTCTGAATGTAGTCTCTGGCCTGGCATTTACCTATTTTGGTGGCCTGGCCGTGTATGAAGATATTTTAGGATTGATGAAATAAATCAGTCCAGAAGATCTCCAGGATTCTGGGGTTGCGTGTTCTGTAATGTTCTGTTGAGAATCCTCCCAATTTATTTTTGATTCTGAAGGCTACGAACGACCATTACTTTTCCAGCGTGAACATTCATGTTCACTTTCTTTCTGGGTTGCGATCGTTTTTAGGAGAATTCATGAAAATCACAAATATCAAAACATTCCCGGTTTTTGTTGGCAGACGGAATCAATTGGTTGTGAAGGTGGAAACAGATACGGAGATCTATGGCTGGGGCGAAGCAGGTTTGTCCAAACGTGAGCTGGCAGTGGCTGAGTCGATCAAACATTATAGCGCGTTTCTGATTGGCCAGGATCCTATGCAGATTGGCGCGTTGTGGCAGATGATGTATCGCAGTCAGTATTTTGAAGGTGGGCGTGTGTTGACGGCGGCGATTTCGGCAATTGATATTGCGTTGCACGATATTGTGGGGAAGGCATTGGGTGTGCCGGTGTATCAGCTGTTAGGTGGGAAACAGCGGGAGTTTGTGCCGTGTTTTGCAACGATGCGTTCAACATCGCCGGATCAGATGATTGAAGATGCAAATTTGTTATTGGAAAATGGTTGGGATGTGATTCGCACAACGATTCCACCGGGCAACCCGAGCGGTGAACAGGGCGTGTTTGAACCGCGCGCTTCGATTGGACTGGCGGGCGATTGGTTGACGCAGTTGCGCGAAGCAATTGGCCCAGGTCCTGTGCTGGGTATTGATTATCACCATCGACTGAGTGTGGCTGAGGCCGCGTCGTTCTGTCAGCGTATGCCTTCGGGTACGCTGGATTTTGTCGAGGAGCCGATTCGAGATGAGACACCCGAGGCGTATGAATCATTGCGACAGATGGTAGATGTGCCGTTTGCAATTGGCGAGGAATTTTCGAGCAAGTGGCAATTCCTGCCTTATTTGGAGCGAGGCATTACGAATTTTGCGCGGATCGATGTGTGCAATGTCGGCGGTTTGACCGAGGCGATGAAAGTGTCGAGTCTGGCCGAAGCGCATTATATCGATCTGATGCCACACAATCCGCTGGGTCCGATTTGTTCGGCTGCAACGGTTCATCTGGCAGCTGCCGTTCCGAATTTTGCGTGGATGGAAATCCGAGAATCGCCAACAGAGAGCACCGGATTTTACGATGCCGGATTATTTCCGACGAAGATTGAACAGGATGGATCCCGTTTGCCCATTCCCGATGCGCCGGGATTGGGTGTGGAATTTAATGAAGAGCTGGCCAATTCCCGCCCCTACCAACCCTCGCCTGAACGATTTTTGAGACGCCAGGATGGGTCAGTGACGAATTCGTAAAACATTGCAAATTGGGATAATGGAATTTTCGGTTTTTGGGAATTATCCACACACTCAGACGCCAACCCCTTACCCGTTCTGAATATCAACCCTCGCTCACCCTGTGCTTTTCCAGCGCGAACATTTATGTTCATGAAACATATCGATAGGATATCAAACAATGCCAAATACCAAACCAAACATATTATGGATTTGCACCGATCAACAACGATACGATACGATTGGAGCGTTGGGATATGATTATGTTCGGACGCCGCATATTGATCGGTTGATGAATGATGCCGTTGCGTTCACCCATGCGTTTTGCCAAAGCCCGATTTGCACACCGAGTCGGGCGAGTTTTTTGACGGGGATGTATGCAAGCAGTGTGCATGGGTGTTCAAATGGGAATGATTATTGGGATGACGGTGGGCCGCTGGTGACGAAGATTTTGGCCGATGCGGGGTATGATTGTGGGCTGGCGGGTAAGTTGCATCTGGCAGGTGCGGCAGGGCGGATTGAGCCGAGGCGGGACGATGGGTATCGGGTGTTTCATTGGAGCCATGATTCGAGAGATCAGTGGCCCGAGGGACATGCGTATGCAGATTGGTTGAAGGAGAAGGGATATGATTTGGGAGAATTGCGGGAAGATCCGGGCGGGATAACACCGGAGTTGCATCAGACGCATTGGGCAGCGGATATGGCGATTGATTTTATAAAAGAAGAACGCGAGGGGCCGTGGTTGATGAGTGTGAATGTGTTTGATCCACACAGTCCATTTGATCCGCCAAGGGAATTTTTGGATCGTTATGAGTTGGAAAAAATGCCGCCAGTTTTGTTGCGAGAGAGCGATGCGGATTTACATGGCCAGTTGGGTAAGGTGGATGGTGGCGGAACGATTACGCCGGAGAAGACGCGAGAGGTAAAGGCAGCGTATTATGCAATGATTGAGTTGATTGATGTGAATGTGGGGCGAATGCTGGATGCGTTGGAGGAGACGGGACAGCGAGAGAATACGATTGTGATTTTTATGAGTGATCATGGTGAGTTGTTGGGCGATCATGGATTGGTGGGCAAGGGGGCTCGGTTTTACGAGTGTTTGGTTCGCGTGCCGTTGATTGTGTCGTGGCCGGGACATTTCGCAGCGGGGTTGGTGCGTGATGATTTGGTGGAGCTGATTGATGTTGCGCCAACGCTTTTGGAGGTGGCGGGTGTAGGATCGCCTGAGAAAATGCAGGGGCGGTCGTTGGTGCCAATTTTGAAAGGCGAGGAAAAAGCACATCGCGATTTTGTGCGGTGTGAATACTATCGGGCGTTGAATCCCTACGCACCGGGGCGAGAAGATATGACGGGGACGTTTGCGACGATGATTCGCGACAGGCGGTATAAGCTGGTGGTGTATCACGATCGGGAGATGGGGGAGTTGTACGATTTGGAGAATGATCCGGGGGAGTTTGAGAATAGGTGGATGGATGCAGAGTATTCGGATGTGAGGTTTGAGTTAATGAAAAAGAGCTTTGATGCTTTGGCCAATGCGGTGGATACAGGGTCAAAACAGGTGACGCAATTTTGATGGAATAACAATGAATAGCGTGGATCTATCACAATTGTTTGATGTTTGCGAAATGGTTCTGAATTGGTATCATGACCGGGCGATTGAATAGAGAATGCGTTTGATGTTTGCCAAAAGGAGGGTGCGATGGCCAGTGTTTATGCAATTGCAACAATGGATACGAAGGGTGATGAGATCGGTTATGTCGCTGAGTGTGCTCGGAATGCGGGGGCAGAGGTGACGGTGGTAGATGTGGGGACACAGAGCGATGCGTTGGGGTCACCAGATGTGTCGCGGGAGACGGTGGCAGCATGTCACGAAGGTGGAACGGATGCTGTGTTGGGGCATACAGATCGGGGTGAAGCGGTGACGGTGATGGGTGAAGCGTTGTGTGCGTATTTGTTGAAGGAATATGCGGAAGGCAATGTGGCGGGGGTGATTGGGATTGGGGGAAGTGGGGGAACGGCTCTGGTGACACCGGCGATGCAGGCGTTGCCGATTGGTGTGCCAAAGGTGATGGTATCTACGGTGGCCAGTGGGAATACAGAGCCGTATGTGGGAGCCTGTGATATTACGATGATGTATTCGGTGGTAGATGTGGCGGGTATTAATCGGGTGTCGCGACAGGTGATGGGCAATGCCGCACACGCGATTGCGGGGATGGTGGTGAACTCGGTGGCAGAAGCGGAAGATAAACCGACGTTGGGGATGACGATGTTTGGGGTGACGACACCATGTGTGACGATGGTGCGGGAGACGCTGGAGGCCGAGGGTTATGATTGTCTGGTGTTTCATGCGACGGGGACGGGTGGTCAGGCGATGGAGAAGTTGGTTGAAAGTGGGATGATTGATGGGGTGCTGGATATTACGACGACGGAAGTGGCCGATGAAGTGGTGGGGGGTGTGTTCCCTGCTGGGGCGGATCGGATGGATCGCATTCTTGACCGTGGCATTCCGTATGTGGTAAGTTTAGGGGCGCTGGATATGGTGAATTTTGGGGCGCAAGATACGGTGCCCGAACATTTCCAGAACCGGAACCTATACGTTCACAATGCACAGGTGACGTTGATGCGGACGACGGTGGAAGAGAATCGACAGTTTGCCGAATGGATTGCAAATAAGTTGAATCGATCGACACGACCCATTCGGATTCTGATTCCCGAAAATGGCGTGTCGTTGATTGATGCAGAAGACCAGCCCTTTCACGATGTGGACGCAGATACAGCATTGTTTGAAACGCTGGAATCGCAAATTGAACAAACCTCAGATCGTCAGATCAAGCGATTGGCCCATAATATTAACGATCCAGAATTTGCAGCAGCATTGGTCGCCAGTTTCAAAGAAGTCAATGGTTAAAGGTTTTTGATTGTGGAAAGGTGCAGAGCGATTGTATATCCTCCACCAGCGGATGGTGAAGCGAATCCCGCATAACCTGTGCCTTTCCAGCATCGGGATTTATCCCGATGATTTTTAATCGCGAAGGAGACAACAATGGCAGCAGAGAGCAGAGCGTCAATTTTGGAACGGTTGCGCAAAAAAATTGCCGATGGGGTGCCGATCATTGGCGGTGGTGCAGGCACGGGGATTTCGGCCAAGTGTGAAGAGGCCGGTGGTATTGATTTGATTGTGATTTACAATTCGGGTCGGTATCGCATGGCAGGGCGAGGGTCGTTGTCGGGTGTGTTGGCCTATGGCAATGCGAATGAGATTGTGAAGGAGATGGCGTATGAGGTGATTACAGCGGTGGAACATACGCCGGTTCTGGCGGGAGTGAATGGGACGGATCCGTTTATGTTGCGGGATCATTTTTTGCAGGAGTTGAAGGATCTGGGTTTTGCGGGTGTTCAGAATTTTCCGACGGTGGGATTGATTGATGGTACGTTTCGAGAAAATTTGGAAGAGACGGGGATGAGCTATCAAATGGAGATCGATGTGATCGCGGCTGCTCATGACATGGATATGTTGACAACGCCCTATGCGTTTAATGTAGATGAAGGCAAAAAGATGACCGAGGCGGGTGCTGATATTGTGGTGGCACATATGGGGTTGACGACAAAAGGAACGATTGGTGCACATACGGCAAAAATGCTCGATGATTGTGTAGAAGAGGTGAAGGCAATTTGTAATGCCTGCAAGTCGATTCGAGCCGATGTGATCACGCTTTGTCACGGTGGTCCGATTGCAGAACCGAGCGATGCATCTTATATTTTAGAGCGCGTTCCTGAGGTGGATGGCTTTTATGGTGCCAGTTCGATGGAGCGGTTGCCGACAGAGGTTGCGATTACAGAGCAGATTAAACGGTTTACAGATATTCGGAGATGACATCGTGCTGTGCAGGTCTGTTTGGTGTCGTGAAGTGCTGAATTGCGACATGATTCAAATTTCCCCAATTAGGGTTACGGGCTGAGGCTTGTAGCCCTTTTTTTTTGCTATCAGACTGTGGTGTCCAGAAGTGTTTTGATGTAGGCCACTGCTTTTGCCAGGAGGTCTTCGCCTTCGTAGTCGGGTTTTCCCAGGTGTTCTGGATGGGCAATGCAGTTCGCTTGCTCGAGCGCGTTTATTACGGCCGCCAGGTCTACGATGCCTTCGCCGGGAGGGACTTCACGACCTGCTGGCCAGCGGGCGGTATGATCCCGTAGCTGACAGAAGTGGATCTTTCCGGCAAACCTTCTCACCAGCGCTGGCACGTCGCCTCCGGGGATGTCCATTCCTGTGCAGAGGGTAACACCGTTGGAGGGGCTGGGTACAGAATCAATTAGACGTTTGAGCGCATGCCAGGTGTCTACGAGAAATGGGCCGCCCCAGCCCGGGGTTTTGTACGTGCCGTAGTCTTCGAGTTGTGCGCCGGATGCAACTGCTTTTTCGCGCACACCGTCGGGCAGCAGGCGGTGCAGGCTGTGGTTGCCGATTCCGATGCCATGACTTTCGGCTATGGGCATGAGTTCGCGGTAGATTTCGATGAGTCCTTCCCAGCAGGCGTTTTCCTGTGCGGGATCTTCGGGCTTGGCCAAATCCACATAGTGCAGCACGGAGGTGATTCCGGCTTCTCCCAGGACTTCCAACATACGCTTCATGGCGTCGATACAGCGTGAATCCCGGTTGAGCAGCACGTCGGGGTTTGTGGATCCGTCGCGGATCCACGGCCTGTTGGGCCATTTTGCAAACCAGTAGGTAGCGCTTGGAACGTCGAGTCCGTTGGCTTCGAGTTCATTTTTGAATGCTTTGAACGGCCCCGGATCGGGGTATCCGTTTTCTACATAACCCGGAAACCGGGCGCAAGACAGAAAGACGGCGTTTACACCGAGTTGACGGCATCGGTCTACAGTGGCCTGCACATCTGACAATGCACCTATTCCTATTTTCAAAGCGTCCTCTTTGGTTAAGATTCTCGGATAAGATACAGGTTCTAAGGTAGGCATAAACGGGTTGCAATTGAAGCGGTGTTTGAGAGGAGCTAAAAAATATTAATTTTAGTTATCAAGTCTATGTGTTAAGTAGAAGAAACACTTGACAAATTTGAACCTTTGTCCTATATTTTTAGTTGAATTGATGATTTTCATGTCTAATTAGAAAGAACACTAATAATTTTAAGGTACAAGATGGATACACGAACCATAGATATTGAGACCAAAAATCAGAACGATCTGGCTTTTACAGCGCTGGCTTTTGCGATGGTTGAGGATGATAAGAATGCCGAGCGTATTCGTTTGAAAATGCGCGCGCGCTACGATGCGACGCAAAAGGCCAAGGAAGTTGCATAAATTGTAAAGATTTACCTCATGTTTGAGGGCGGGGCAGATCCGGGCGTATCCCTCCATACTCGGATGCTGCCCCTTTTTTGATCACGAAAAGCACGAACCCTTTCCAAAAACGACCCAACCCACACGAAGGTCGCGAAACGCCACTCTTCAACCCCGCAAAATAATCGCGAAAAATACGAACGCCTTCCAAAAACTATCCAACTCACACGAAAAACACGAATCCACCGAGGAGCTGCTTCCACCTCCTTGTAAATGTGGGCATGGTTCAAAGTGATAGGTAACAGGGTAACACGATTAGGATCGCTTTGTGTAGATTGTGGAGCAAATAGCTTGTTGTTTTCGCTTGAAGTGGTGAGACTCTTCGCTGCGCTCAGAGTGACTGAATGTGTTACCCGATTTTGAACCGTGCCTAAATGTGTGAAGTTCTTAGCCTCATCCAACCTTGCTGAGAAGTGGGCAAAGTGCAGCTATAGGGCTCGGTTGTGACGTTGATCCCATATTTCGATTGTGGTATATTAGAAAAGTTTAAATTCCTATATCCAGTGAGTGACATATGATGTATTTACCTTTGAGTGAGGCGATTCATAGATATACTGTTCCGTGGCTGTCGTTGGATTGGCCGGTGGATTGGTCGCAGATTTTTGGGCGGTCAGGCGATCTGGTGTTGGAAATTGGTTTTGGCAATGGGGGGTTTCTTGCCGATTTGGCGCAGGTGCAACCCGATAGATGTTTTGTGGGTATTGAACGAGCGTGGGGGTCGATCAGTCGGTTGTTTAAAAGGTTAGAGGCGCATGAACTAAGTCATGTGCGGGCCATGGAAGGTGATGCTGCATTTATGCTGGATCATTTGTTTGCGCCGCAGTCGTTGTCGCAGGTGTTTATCAATTTTTCTGATCCGTGGCACAAGGAGCGCCATCATAATCGCCGGTTGATTCAGGATGGGTTTGTGAAGATGCTGGCCGAAAGGTTGGTGCCGGGAGGAGAGGTGACGATTGCGACTGATCATGCAGATTATGCAGAGTGGATTGCCGATGTGCTGGAGAGGCAATCGCTTTTGCAATCTTTTTATGAGACGACGTCTGTTGATGCGTTGCCGGGGCGCAAACCGACCAAGTATGAAAAAAAGGCGATTGTTGAGGGATTGCCAATTCATTTTTTTGTGTGGCGCCAAAATGCGGATTTGTGTTTGAACGCGCCCAATGAGAAGGTGGATGATATGCCAAATGTGATTTTACAGGGTGAATACAATAGCGAAGATCTTCTGCGGGGTGTTGATGCGCACGTGTGGCAGGAGACACATCGCGATGTTTCTGTGGTGATTAAGTTGATGGAGGTTTATGGGCATTTGAAAGATGGGCATCGGTTGGTGGGGATGATGGTGCGCGA
>Ga0187827_10005765_pt1 | contig 14504 bp, 9 predicted proteins | sample ETNtaG_39_FD_167969 | JGI IMG/M metagenome (GOLD analysis project Ga0187827, IMG submission 167969) | Marine microbial and viral communities from oxygen minimum zone, Eastern Pacific Ocean - ETNP2014_SV_150_PacBio MetaG (Illumina Assembly) | ecosystem: Environmental > Aquatic > Marine > Hypoxic...
AACAGCAGCTTTCACCGCAGCAATCTCGTTCATCATCTGCTCGTCTATTGCTAAACGACCCGCAGTATCAATAATAACTATATCATTTCCGTTTTGCTTTGCATGCTCCACAGCGGCTTTAGCGATGGATACAGGATCTTTACTTTCTCTGTTTACGAAAACCTCTACTCCAACTTGTTCAGCAAGAATCTCTAGTTGATTAATGGCTGCTGGACGGTATACATCACAGGCAACCAATAAAGGATTCTTAGATTTCTTAGTCTTTAGAAATAATGCAAGCTTCCCAGTAAAAGTAGTTTTACCAGAACCTTGAAGTCCCGCGATAAGAATTACAGAGGTTTTAGCCTCTAGGTTAATCCCTTCAGTTTGACTTCCCATCAAATCAGTTAACTCATCTTTTACGAGTTTCACCATTAACTGCCCTGGTTGAAGAGCTGTTAATACATCTTGACCTAAAGCTTTATCCTTAACTTTTTTAGTAAAGTCTTTGGCAATTTTATAACTAACATCAGCGTTTAAAAGGGCTTTACGCACTTCTTTAAGCGTTTCTGCAACGTTAATCTCAGTAATCTTACCGTGACCTTTTAATACCGAAAAGGCTTTATCTAATTTCTCTGATAAATTCTCAAACATCTTCTAAATAATTAGCTTCAAAAATAATCAATTTACATTCTTTCAGGAACTGTAATCCCCAATAGATTCATTGCCGAAGCAATTACTTTTCCTACTAAACCAGACAATCCAATACGGAAAGCCTTGTCTTGCTCACTATCTACACCAAAAATAGGCACTTGCTGATAGAACTGATTGTACTCCTTTACCAAGTCATAAGTATAGTTCGCAATTACAGCAGGACTATAATCGTTAGCTGCTTCCTGAATTACCTCAGGATAACACAACAAGACTTTTAATAACTCTTTCTCCTTTACATGCAGAGCCGACTCTGGCAAAGTCTCAGCATTTAAATCTGCAGCTCTTCTTTGTAATGAACAAATACGTGCGTACGTATACTGAATGAAAGGTCCTGTATGACCATTAAAGTCGATTGACTCCGATGGGTCGAACAACATTCTTTTCTTAGGATCTACTTTTAGAATGAAGTATTTTAAAGCTCCTAAACCAATCATCTCATAAATAGATGCCAATTCTTCCACGCTAAAACCATCTAACTTTCCGAGCTCTTCAGAAATCGATTTAGCTGTAGAAACCATCTCTTGCATTAAGTCATCTGCATCTACTACAGTACCCTCACGTGACTTCATTTTACCACTTGGTAAATCTACCATCCCGTAAGAAAGGTGATGACAGTCTCTAGCCCAAGAATAACCTAAACGATTTAAGATTTTAAATAATACATCAAAGTGGTACTCCTGCTCATTTCCAACAGTATACACCATTCTATTAAAGTCGAAGTCTAAGTATCGCTGAATAGCAGTACCAATATCTTGAGTCATATAAACAGCCGTTCCATCGCCACGTAAAAGTAGCTTATGGTCAAGCTTATCATCAGTTAAATCTACCCAAACAGAACCATCTTCCTTTTTATAAAAGATGTCTTTTTCGAGTCCAGAATCTATATACTGTTTCCCTAATAAATAAGTTTCACTTTCATAATAATGCTTATCAAAATCAACTCCCATACGTGTATAAGTAGAATCAAATCCTGCATACACCCATTGGTTCATCATTTCCCAAAGCGCAACAACTTCTTCTTCTTTGGCTTCCCATTGACGAAGCATATTTTGAGCTTCCACTAAAAGTGGAGCTTCTTTCTTAGCTTCATCTTCAGTTTTACCTTCTGATAATAAAGTAGCAATCTCCTTTTTGTATTCTTGATCGAAACGCACGTAGTACTTCCCTACCAAGTGATCACCCTTCATTCCAGTAGACTCAGGAGTTTCACCCCCACCAAATAGTTTCCAAGCCAACATCGACTTGCAAATATGAATACCACGATCGTTAATGATTTGCACTTTTTTAACACGCCTTCCACTAGCCTTGATAATCTCAGCAACCGAATAACCTAATAAGTTATTACGTACGTGACCTAAGTGCAAAGGCTTGTTTGTGTTTGGTGACGAGTATTCAACCACAATTTGTGGATCGTTCTCAGTAGCGTCTACTCTACCAAAATCATCAGCTTGGAATGCTTTTGCATAAGCATCCAACCAATACGATTCTGAAATCACCATATTTAAGAAACCTTTCACTACGTTGAATTTCTCAACAAAATCTATGTTCTCTACAAGGTAATTCCCTAAATCTTCGGCAGTTTGCTCTGGTCCTTTCTTTGCGAAACGAACCATGGGGAAAACCACCAAAGTAATATCTCCTTCAAACTCCTTACGTGTAGTTTGGAAGTTAACTTGGTTTTCAGGTAAATCAGCTCCAAACAACTCTTTTACGGCTGTAAGTATTGGATTTACTAAAAGGATTTCTAAGTCTTTCATTCTATATTATGCGTTTTTAGGCAAAAATATTTCTGCCATCATACAACGAGCACTACCACCACCACAAGCTTCAATAGTATCTAAAGAGCTGGATAGAATTTGACAATGCTTTTCAATTTGCTCTACTTGTTCTGGACTCAAAGACTGATGTGCGGATGCCGACATCACCAAATACTTCTCTCCAGTTTTACTTTGCACTTGCAGCATATTCCCTGCAAAACGATGCTTTTGAGATTCGGTAATATAAATCACTTCTTTCCCTGTACACTCAAGACTATCCACTAAAGCTTTTCTTTCTGTATCATCATCTACTGTATCTGCACACAGAACCGCAAAACCTTCGCCTAAACACATCATCACGTTTGTGTGATAAATTGCTAAACGTTCAGTTCCTACCGTTTGATTTGAGGTGAAAGCAACGGCTTTATAATCAAATTTCTCACAGAAATCTTCTAAGATTTTAGCATCCGTCCTCAAAGACAAAGCAGCGTAAACAATCTTGTTTACCCTATCGAGTAACATAGAACCAGTACCTTCTAAAAAGAGATCTTCACTTTCGTAATGTGAAAAATCAATCACTTCGTTAATCGTGAAATTGTGTTCTTCCTTTAAGATAGATAAGATATCATCTCTACGCTCCAAACGACGATTCTCAGCACACATAGGATACAATCCTATGCGACCATCTTCGTGAAATGAGATCCAGTTATTTGGAAAAATAGAATCTGGAGTATTAGGCTCCAAAGTATCTTCAACCACAACTACCTCAACACCTTTAACCCTCAGCTTCTCTACAAAAGAATCAAACTCATTTTGAGCTTGTGCTTGCACTTGATTGGCAGTAACGCCTTCCAAAACCTGTTGGTAATAATTATTCACCGCAGTTTGCTCGTTAAAACGAAAAGCAACTGGGCGAATCATCATAATGCTTGAAGTAATCTGCTTAGTCATTGTTTTTTCTTCTTAGTGGTAATGTAGAACATCTTAATAAACCTTCCATTTTCGCAATTTCGGCGTATGGAATTTCCTCAACTGTAAACCCACGCCTACGCAACTCCTCGTTTAAGCGAGTAAAACCTTTTTCAGAAACAATCACTTCAGGACTAATAGAGAAAAGGTTGGAATTCATATTATACATCTCGTCTCTAGTAATTTCGATGATGTTCTCTGCACCAAAATAATCCACTAAAAACTGCACATCATCTTCGTGTTTAAATCCTCCAGGATAAATCACAGCTTGATCTTTTCCTATTGGCTGGAAGCAGCAATCTAAATGCAATGCATTGTCGCGTGGCTCCACATCCGATTTATTCAACTCAAAAGAAACAACGGTACGCGCAGGGAATGTCTTTTGTAAAAAGGCAACTCCATCGTAATTGGTACGAGCACAAGTATATTTTTCGAAATCTTCCTCATCAGAAACTCCAATAAAAATACAATCATCCCAAGGCATTACATCACCACCTTCTACTCGCGCTCCTTCGGGCATCTTAACCACTAAGTTAGAATCAATTTGCTCGACATCTTTTGAAATCGCATCAAACTCTCTTTCTCTATCCTCTAAAATATTAGGAACGATAAACTTATTATCAATCACAAATGCGATGTCCCTTGAGAATACTTGATTGTAGTCTTTTATGTTATCTGGACGATAAACTTCGATATTATATTTCGCTAAAACCGCAGTAAAAGCCTGCATCTCTATTATGAGATCATTTTCTATTGGAAAAGTCCCTGCTTCAATATGTTCTTTAGACTTAGGATCGTAGGCTTCTTCTAGGCTAGGCATACCACCAAAATCCCTAGCAATACCGAGGATTACAGCTTCTAAAGTAGCTGTTTCATCTTTAACTAATATTGAGAGTCTTTTCATTTCGTTTTTTAATAAATGCAAATTTAGTAGAATCCGTTGGTATAGCCTAAAAATTGATCGTAAAACGGGAAGCTTTAATCGTAAAACAAAACGACATATATCAAACGTTTTATGCTTTCGGTCTCAAGTTCACAAAATTGTGCATATCCTCGTGAATAAAAGCTGACTTAGGTATGTGTAATAAAATGCATTTTAGCTATTTTTGAGTTTACACAGATGGAACTATGGCTAAAAAGAAGAAGAGTAAATATCCTCAGCTTACCTTAAACTTTGAGAACAAGACTGCGCAAGTAGTATTTGGGCTCTTGTTATTATGTATGGCCACTATACTATTCCTTTCTTTCTTTTCATTCCTACTAAATTGGAAAAAGGATTTTGACTTACTACAACTCGATGCGTTTGAACTTATTTTTGACAGAAATATAGTAGTTCATAACTGGCTAGGTAAATTAGGTGCTGCCTTCGGACAGTTTTTCATTTACCAACAATTTGGGATTGCTTCTTTTATACTTCCATTCTTTCTATTTATTGCAGGGCTACAAAGTTTCACCCAGCAGTACATCATCAAACTAAATCGTCTATTCAGAAATGCTTTATTTCTATGTCTTTGGCTAACTACATTTTTCGGATTGTACTTTGGTTATACCACAGTCTTAAGTGGTTATAATGGAATCATTTCTGCCTCCTGGCTAAATAGTATACTTGGAACTACAGGCACAAGTTTAGTACTAGGATTTTCAATGTTAATTTTCTTGGGTATCTACTACAAATGGACTCCAGAGAAAATTCAAAAATTCTTTAAAGGAATCTTTAGCATTCTTAAAAAGAAAGAAAATGAATTTGATTACAATGATATCTCTGAAGGCACTATTGCTTCAGAACAAATAGTTGAAGAACAAATTCAGGAGTCTGTAGATTTAAACACTAATCCTAAAACAATTGAATCTGCAACTAATGTAGTCGAAGAAATGACTATAGAAACTCCGAAGAAAAAGAAAACCATTGAAACGAGCCCTGAAGAAGTGCAAATGGATGTAGAAGTTAAATCGGAAGAAGTTTTAAGTGATAAAGATGTTAATAAAGCTCTAGAAGAATTTGGTGAATACGACCCTACTCTTGACTTAGGGCGTTATAAACATCCTATAATCGACTTGATGATAGAGTACCCAAACTCTCAAGTTACTGTTGACAAAGACGAATTAGAAGCCAACAAGAATCAAATTGTTGAAACACTTAATAATTATAAAATTGAGATCTCTAAGATTAAAGCTACTGTTGGACCAACGGTAACACTGTATGAAATTGTTCCTGCTCCAGGAGTACGTATTTCTAAAATTAAAGGATTAGAAAATGATATAGCCTTAAGTTTAGCAGCTCTAGGAATACGTATTATCGCTCCTCTCCCAGGAAAAGGAACGATAGGTATAGAAGTTCCGAATAGCAAACCAAGTATAGTTTCGATGAAATCTGTTATAGCTTCGGAGAAATTCCAAAATGCAGACTACGAACTTCCTATCGTTTTAGGTAAAACAATTTCTAACGAAACCTTTGTTGCCGATTTAGCCAAGATGCCTCACTTACTGATGGCGGGTGCTACAGGTCAAGGTAAGTCGGTTGGACTAAATGCTATATTGGCTTCTTTACTCTATAAGAAACACCCATCGCAACTAAAGTTTGTTTTAGTAGATCCAAAGAAGGTAGAATTAACTTTGTACAATAAAATTGAACGACATTTCTTAGCTAAGCTACCCGATGCTGAGGAAGCTATTATAACGGACACTACGAAAGTGGTGAACACAGTAAATTCTCTTTGTATTGAGATGGATGCACGTTACGACTTGTTGAAAATTGCACAAGTTAGAAACATTAAAGAATACAACCATAAGTTTGTAAATAGAAAATTGAATCCTGAAAACGGACATCGCTATTTGCCATATATCGTGTTGGTAATTGATGAATTTGCCGATCTGATTATGACGGCTGGAAAAGAGATTGAAATGCCAATTGCCCGTTTAGCACAGTTAGCTCGTGCAATTGGAATTCATTTAATTATTGCCACACAAAGACCAACTACTAATATTATTACGGGTACGATTAAGGCTAACTTCCCTGCTCGTATTGCCTTTAGAGTTACCTCGGCAATAGATTCTAGAACTATTTTAGATGCTGGAGGAGCGAATCAATTGATTGGTCGTGGAGATATGTTAATTTCTGATGGTAGTGAAATAACACGTGTGCAATGTGCGTTTATAGATACGCCTGAAGTTGAAAAACTCACTGAGTTTATTGGAAATCAGCAAGGATACCCTATAGTTTTTGAATTACCAGAATTTGTGGGTGAGGAAGCTAAAGCTTTAGGAGCAATCGATCTTAATGACAGGGATGTACTCTTTAGAGATGCGGCTTCTGTAATAGTAATGCATCAACAAGGCTCAGCTTCTTTATTGCAACGTAAACTTAAACTAGGTTATAACCGTGCAGGTAGAATTATTGACCAATTAGAAGCTGCAGGAATTATTGGCCCTTTTGAAGGCAGTAAAGCTAGACAGGTTTTAATTCCCGATGAATATGCCTTAGAGCAGTTATTGAATACCGAGAGTGAACAAACGAGTGATTAGTAGCTATCTTTAAGTACTAAATTTTTAGCTATATACCAGATACTAACATCTTTAACTATTTCCGTCCCACTTATCACGTATTACATACTTATTTACTAATTTTGCAATCCATTATATTAAACACATCTTGATGAGTAGATTACTAGTTTTATTAAGCTTGTTTGCTTTACCTCTAATATCATATGCACAAATCTCTAGCGACCCTGAAGCTAAAACTCTTCTAGATGAAGTAAGTCTTGCTACAGATGCTCACGAGGCTATTCATATCGTTTTTGAATACCACCTTAATAACAAAGCTGAAAATGTTCAAGAAACTGCTGCGGGAGAACTTAGTTTAAAGAGAGACCAATATATCTTGTCCTTTATGGGGATAGAACAAATTAGTGACGGCGAGAATGTATGGACGATTATGGAAGATGATGAAGAGATACAAATCTCTGAAATTGACTTAGAGGATGAAGGTGCACTTACTCCTTCTAACCTTTTAAAACTTTATGAGAAAGGATTTATCTACCAAATGGGTGAAAAGGTTGGGAACCTACAAATGATTGAATTGATTCCTGAAACTCCAGACGATGTTGATTTTATTAAAATTCACTTAATAATTGACACCAAATTAAAGCAAATTAAAAACTTAAAACAGTTTGGTAAAAATGCTACGGAGTCAGAATACGTAATCAGCAACTTCGCATCCAGTATTATTGAAGATTCAGCATTCATTTTTAAAGAAGCTGATTTTCCAGATTTTGATATTATAGATTTGAGATAAAGCCTCTATTAAAATCCAAGCCACTCTAGCGTTTTTTTACTTTAAACTTCCTGTGTCTAAACTTGAATAAATAAAACTAATGTTCACGTGAGCCTCCATATAAATTAGGTTGGTTTCTAACTTTAAATAGATTCTAAAAGAGTAGATTTACTATTAGGTTTAGCCTACTATTAAAAATTACTGATTAATGCTTCACTACAGTACTTTTAAGATTGACGACAGTGCAGAATGGGTAACTTTCATCCACGGAGCTGGAGGTAGCAGTTCAATCTGGTACAAACAACTGCGCGATTTTAAAAAGAAGCACAATGTCTTACTGATTGACCTTAGAGGTCATGGTAAATCTAAAAACAAAATTTACGAGCAACTACGCTCCTACACCTTTGACGTTATTAGTGACGAGGTGATAGAGGTTTTAAATCATTTGGAAATTAGAAAAACTCACTTTGTAGGAATTTCTTTAGGAACAATAGTTATTAGAGAAATTGCAGAACGCTTCCCAAACAGAGTTCACAGTATGATAATGGGTGGGGCTGTAATGAAACTAAACATTAAAGGGCAGATTCTAATGCGCTTAGGTTTTCTTTTAAGATCTATTATCCCGTATATCCTACTATACAAGCTTTTTGCTTTAGTCATTATGCCAAGTAAAACGCATAGAGAATCACGGAACCTATTTATTACAGAGGCAAAGAAACTATATCAAAATGAATTTAAACGATGGTTTAGCCTGGTCTCAAAGGTTAACCCATTACTAGCTATGTTTAGAATTAAGGACTCCGGTATTCCTACACTATACATTATGGGTGCCGAAGATCATATGTTTTTACCCTCTATAAGTAAGCTGGTAGAAAATCATATTTCTTCTCAACTCTATATTATTCCTGAATGTGGACATGTAGTAAATGTAGAACAACCTATGACTTTCAACCATCAAGTATTAGGTTTTATCCAAAGCTTAAAAAAGCATTAAAAAGAGTATTAACCTTTATTTTAGTCGTTGCGAAATAGATTATTTATCTACTCGAATAATTTCTAGATCTTCATACTTAATAACGTGCACCGACTGATTTCTAGAACCATTTTTTTCGTTGCGTTTATAATTATAGTCAAAATTTAGGTTAAGTAATTCTTTAGGCTCTAAATACATGTTAGCAGAAATACCACCATATGTATTCAATAAGTTTAAAAAGTAAAAACTTACATCAAAACCAGAAAAGGCAAAACGTGCACTAGGATCAGCTCCAGTAGTGGCTTGGTAGCCCTTAACAAAATATTGTGTTAATTCATCTTCATAAGACAAAACACCACTGTTAGGCATATGAACATTCAAGTTCATCAAATAATCAAAGTCTAACTCACTAAAGGTATACCATTCTGGCATACCGAACACAACAATAGAACTATCACGAGTTGCATTAAGCTTTGTCAATAAATCTGTTACAAAATCTTTCTCTGAAGAAGGGATTAAAATCACATTTGTTTCTGCTAAAGAGTCTAATTCATGGTGAATTGAATCGATTACAGCACCATCAACTAAAATCTCTTTATAGTTAATAGAATCTAGTTCAAGTGAAGAGGTCATCCAGTTAGCAAAAGTAGATTCCTGCTCAGAATTCCTACGAACTAGAGTGATGTTTTTATCACTATAATTATCCCTTATATAATCTGATAAATAAGCAACCTGTCTTTTTGGAGTAGGAATCACTTGAAAAGCATTTGGAATATTCTCTAACAAATTTCCTTTAGTGGATAGAGGAGCTACAATAGGTACATCCCTTCTACTAAGTATTTCTGCAGCAATTTTGAAATTTTTAGAGTAAAATGGTCCTATCACTAAGTCCATATCATCAAATTCATTTTTAGTCACTAAATCAAATGTTTCGTGTGGGTCATTCTTTGTATCATAAACATGAACATTGATCGACATTCCCGCTTTATTCAAGCTATCTATTGCCACTTTTGCTCCAGAATAGAAATCTAGGGCGTAACGTGTTTTCTTATAAATACTCGATTCATCTTTTAGGTTTTGATAGGCTTCAATAGTATCATTTTTATCTAAATACAAAGGCAACATAAAAGCGATATCGTAAGATTCTTTTTTCTTAAACTTATTCTTTCTACGTTTTAGTTCTTCAAAAACATCTGATACACTTTCATCTTTCAAGAGCTCAATTTCCTCAGTGACATCAATTTCCTCATGTTGAGGCACCTTAATTAAGGTACCAGAACGAAAACCATCAATAAGTTGAGGGTTGTATTCTAAAAGCTCCTGCTGCTCAATACCATATTTATTTTTAATGGAATAGAATGACTCTAAGGGTTTCACTTTATGCATGATATACACAACAGTATCAATGCTCTCGTGAATAATAGGAATAACGATACTCATACCATTTCGCAGACCTCTTCTAGCCATAGGATTAGCTTTCACTAGATCACTAATGCTTACATCGTATTGTTTTGAAACACTGTAAAGTGTTTCTCCATTTTTCACATCATGAGTTTCTTGTGCTTGAAGATTAAAAATCAAGCAGATAGATGCGAAAAGGGAAATGAAAATACTTTTATACATAACTTTCAATATAGACTCACAAAAATAGACAAATTAAGCAACGAGAAAAATCTACTAAAACATAATTCTATTTCTTAACATTAGTAAATAAAAAATGCCGTCTGTAGAGACGGCATTTTCAATCCATTGATGACGGTTATTTTACAACAGTCATTTGTTTTGTAATCTTTTCTTTACCAGAAATAAGCTTATAGAAGTAGATGCCTGGATTAACACTTAAAGTTTTCATTTCAACCTTATGAGAGCCAGAATCGTAACGTCCATCAGCAATTACTAAAACTTCTTGTCCTAGATTATTATGTAAACTAAGGTGAATTTTACTCGCTTTTGGTAGGTAAAAGCTAATTTCAGTATAATCAACTACTGGATTAGGAACATTTTGAAAAAGTTCTAAATTTTGAATTAAGGTTTCATTCATAGTAAGGCCTGAAATTACGGTAAGGCCATCTTTATCATATAAATCATTTCCTCTTTCAAAATCAGAAACGGTTAAGGAAACCATTTCATTAGATGATTTTTTCCACCATTTAATATTGAATTTCTCACCTTTAGTCAAACCTTCTTTCTCCTCTGTATACTCATCATCACCCCAAAGAGCTAAACCAGTATGGTGACCTACATAAACAATGCTAGCAACCATATTCCCTTGTGTATCGTATGCTGCAACCTCATCCCCTATCTCAGGCTTCATTTCACCCCAAGATTTATCTAGGATTAATAATGTGTGGTTTGAGCCAGTATTTACAGGGCGTGCAAAACGTTTTGTATCATGAGCCTTCTTTAGATCTTGTGCATTAGCATTTGTAGTAAACAAACACATAGCAAAGACTAAAGCTATTCCTTTAAGTAGTCCTGATTTTTTCATGGTTTTCTCTATTTAGATAATCTTTAGGCTAATTTAATAAAATTCGTGGAATATAGCTTCAAGTTTAAGTCTTTAACAATACTAGAACCTATATTTAGCACCAAAATTTAACTGTCTACCCAACACTGGACACTCTTGCCACAAAATAAAATCTTGATTTAAAAGGTTGGCAGCTTCAAAATAAAAACCCAGTTGTTTACTATAAGCGAAATTCACCTTTAGATTTACATCAAGCACTGGACTCAATTGCGCTGCAACTTCTTCGTAACAATAAATCCCTTCTGAATACGTAAGTGCTTCTCTATCGCCAATATACCTTGCTGCGGTACTTATGAACCACTGATCATTATAGTGGTAATCAACATAGAGTCCTAACTCCAACTCAGGCACATAAGAAAGATGTTTATCCATTGAGATATAATCTGCTTTCAACCATAGGTGAAACTTCTCTGTCCATTTGGCATCTAGCTCTGCATGCAACCGTACAGAATTTAATTCTATGTATTGGGGAGCTACCCATTGTTCTGTTTCTTGCTCATCTATGTATTCATTTTGTAAATGCACAAAATGCATGAAGTTACTTTGCTTTTTAGCCTTAACAGAAACTTGATAACTAACACCTCTAAATAAATTTCCATTGAGCCCAAGAATACTGTAATATGATGTATTATTCTGAACACCATAATTATGTACTAAGGGATTTACGATATAAGGATTATGTGAATACAAGGTTCTCCACGAATATAGGTCTCTACCACCACCGATTTCAGTATAGGCATACAAACCCTTCTCTATTAACTGATACTGAGCTCTGAGCTCAGGAAAAACTTTCACATCTCCCTCTAAAACATCGAAAGCTAAAGCTAGTTGAACGTCGGTACGTTCAAAAGATTTTTTCGATTGTAATTTTGTATTCCATTGGAAGTAAGAATAAGAATTTGATGTTTGAATGTTTACTGTATTGCGAAATGACCATTTTTGCAATCGTTCATGAAACCCTTGATGCTCCATTTCAGCGATTACTTTACTTTCTACAAATTCCAGTGCTCTATAGAATAAGTCAGTAGACAACTTTAATGTTTTTGGAATCATCACCGCACTACTGTCAGTAAATTCTAGCTGAGTATCAAAACCGAAACTAGAGTTCCTATAGGTCGTATTAAGGCTGTCGTATCGAAATACATCTTTCATATAGACATCAGATTCTAATGTAGAACTCTCAAAAACTTGCTTATAGGTAGTAGATAGATCCAGCTTACTATAATTGTCTTCTAAAGGAAGTTTATTAAAAAATGCTGCATCATAATTTACCAAGGCATGATACATACGTTTTGTATCGCGAGCATTGCTAATACCAAATGAAAAATGAGGATTCAAAAGGCTTCCAAGACCAAGCTCGGTATGTTTTGTATACAATGTACTTAGCTCAGGTCTAACCAATACATTCGCTTCAAGCGAGTCAACCTCCTGACGAACTCTAAATTCTTCGAAACGAATTAGATATTTTAAATTTTCTGACACCTTAGTGGTATCAATAAATATAGGTTGAGATTTGATTTTATTCGCCTGCATTACCTTAGGGCGAAAATCCTTTACTACATCTATTACTTCTTTATTTAAATTCTCTTGTGCCTGAACAGCCAGTAAGGAAAAACAAGAAATCGCTAAACTTAGTACTTTCTTCATAGCTCTATTCTTCGGTTGTTTGTAGTGTATCAATTTGCTGAATTGAGTCTAAGCCCAAGCTCATCTTTTGTGGAATATCTTCCTTGGAAAGGATTTCTGCTTTTAATCTCCTCGCTTCTTTCAAAGTTACTTCGTCATCAATATTCAAGATCAATTGTTCTAAAGTATGTGTAGCTTGAAATACATCTTCCTCTTCCCAATAATTTTTAGCGAGTACTATAAATGATTTTCCCAACCAATTTTTATAAAGTGGCAGTAATCTAGATTGCTCAAAAATAATTTGTTTTGACACTTCATAATCACCCTCGTAAAAAGCTAAATAAGCTAAGTGATACATGGCTTCTGCTTTTAAATCACCCTGACTAACACCTTCAACAAAAAGATATTTTTCTGCAGCTAAAGATCGATCAAGGTTTAAGAAAGCAGCACGAGCAACAAAGGTGTTAATTTCTAGAATTAAACTTTGATCTACCCTAGCTGAATTCAAGATTAATTCTGCTTGCTCTATTGCATGATCATATTCTGCCAATTCAAAATAACAAGTCATTAAACCTTTTTTTGCAAACAACTGAGACTCTACATCTTCTGCTTGCATATCCAACTTTGAGTACCTTTCTATCGCTTTATCAAAAAGCCCTTTATCTTGAAATAAAATAGCCGCTTGTTTTAAAGAATTAGAAGTGAAATTATTATTGTGGTATGAGTTGACAACTTCATAAGCTGCCAGAGCCTGGTCTAAGCTATCAATCTCTTTAGCAGACTGTGCAAAATAATAGTGTGCGGGAAGCTTAAACAAGCCTTCTTTATAATTAATTAAATAGGATTCAAACCCAGTATAAGCTTTACTATAATTTGATTTTAAGTATTGTAATTCAGCCGATTCATAAGAGGTAGAATCTAATGCAGAAAAACTAATATGAACAAAGCTCAAAGTCTCAATCCAATCGGCATAAGCTTGTACATCGCCAAGGTCTACATATACAGATCGAGCATTACTTATAGCTTCTCTAGCTATACTTGTAGCCGGATAAGTAGCTACAATAGATTTAAACTCAGCTATACTTTCTTGATAACTTTCCTTATTATACAAAACCAAACCTATTTTCATTCTAGCATTAGCAAGGTAGGCTGAATTAGGGAATAGGCTTTCCACTTTTTTAAACATGGCTATAGCTTTATCGGGTTCATGGAGTTGAATATAAGATTCTCCCATTCTATAATAAGCATCATCGCGATAGGTAGAAGAAGTAAACTGAACTCCGAAATCTTCTAAACTCTCTACAACATTTTGGTGTTCATTTAATTGCTGATACGCTAAAGCTATTTGATAAGCAGAGTAGTCTGCATCTACACCCCATAACTCTACAGCCATGCTATAATGCTCTATAGCTCTAGAGTAATCCTTTAGCATATAATTTGCATCTCCCATTCGTGTATAAGCATCATGAAGACGCATGTCAGAATCAGATACATTACCTGCAAAAGCTTCAAAAGCTTTTAATGACTTTGAAAATTCCCATAATTTAAAATATGCGTAAGCTATATGGTACGAAGCCGATTCAAATTCGGGCATTGTACTAGCCGAAGCTGAGTTTTGAAATTGACCATAAGTGTTGATACTAGTTTCAAACTGTTCCAAACGATACTCTGATTCAGCTTTCCAGAAAT
>Ga0187827_10005766_pt1 | contig 14504 bp, 17 predicted proteins | sample ETNtaG_39_FD_167969 | JGI IMG/M metagenome (GOLD analysis project Ga0187827, IMG submission 167969) | Marine microbial and viral communities from oxygen minimum zone, Eastern Pacific Ocean - ETNP2014_SV_150_PacBio MetaG (Illumina Assembly) | ecosystem: Environmental > Aquatic > Marine > Hypoxic...
GATTTTCGATAATACCTAAAAATCACATAAAATAAGAAAAAATGGCATAATGCAAATATATCAAGCATTATTATATGAAATGGAAATTCACCCATTACAAAAGGATTATTTGCAATTGGCGGTTCAACAGTATAAAAATAGTTAGCCTTGCCACCAATAAATCTATTAACTCCATGGATAAATAATAATAATATTTGCGAATAAGAAAAAACTTTAAGCCAGGAATGCTTTTTCAAATGGAATCCATAATATCTAATACAAAATAGTACAACAAATAAAATTCCGCCATGAGCAACATAATAATCATAATAAATAAATCCTTGAGTACCATGTGTATATTGAGGAGTTAATAAAGCATAAACAGCTCCAACACTCCAATAAAATAAAAAATGAAATACTATCTGTTGTATCTTTTTATTAATATTGAAATATATAAGCAACGGAAGAATTCCTGATAATAAAGAAGTAAAACTACACATTTGAATCGGAAGGCTCCATTCTGTATCCCATTGACCAAGATAATTCTGATACCACTGATTCCATAATAATCTTAAAACAAAAAAAACACCAATAATTAGAGTATATTTTGATAGATATTCTTTATTATCCTTAATTTTGCTAGCAATAAACAATAATAAAAAAATAAAAAAGATAGATACTATATTGTTAATCCACCATTCATTTGAAAATACTTCTATTGCATAACTCATAATTATTTACCTAGTTAATATATGTTTCAAACTTCTATAAAAATATAAAACTACAGATAGTGCTATTAAAAATAAGCCAATATAAAAAACTCCATATAATATTAAGACAAATGCAGCAACCAGTAAAACAGGCTTAATTATTAATAATATTGTTTCTTTAATTCTTTTTACAAGGATTTCAGATTGAGTTTCATATTTAACTTCAACCTTATTATCATCATGTTTGGAATTCATTTAACTCAATTAAGAGAGTCTACCACTCTTCCTCTTCCTCTTCATCAGGTTTGTTATCATCCAGCCATTTATTAAAACTATCTTCTTCATGAACAGTCATGTAACCTCTCATTTTATAATGAGAGTTACCACAAAGCTGTGCACATGCTATTTGATAACCTCTATATAAATTCTTAGATGTCTCAGGGAATGAATTATAAGTTTCTTTATCCAATTCTAAAGATGAATTATAACGTCTCTGATCGTTTTCTTTTAAATAATCAAGGTATTCATCTGATGTATACTTTGCTTTAAAGAAAATAGCAACTTCCATTCCTGGAATTGCATCCTGTTTTACACGCATTTCAGGTAAAGCAAAACTATGTATAACATCCATAGAGGATAATTTTATTTTAACTAATTTATCTTTTGGTATATGCAGTTGGTTCATTGCAACTATATCATCTGCACCGTGACCCTCTCTACTCAAACCTATAAAATTTTGATCTCCCTGGTCCACTGAATCAGCATAAGTTTTACCAAATATTCCATCTTCACCAGGATAATGTATATTCCATTGAAACTGCTGAGCAACTACCCTTATTTCTAAATCTGCTTTATCATCATCTGGTATATTATACTTCAAATCATTAAATCCTGGAATAGCCAAAGCAAAAAGAAGAAATACTTCAAATAAAATAACGCCACCCTCAACATACTTTGAAAATTTACCTTTCATACCATCATATTGAGCTTTAGGGTTGTTTTTATCATAGAATTTAACAAGCACATATAAAAGAAATATTCCCCAACAAACAAATAAGATTAACATTAAAATATGTACCCAACCATTTAATATATCTGTTCTATAGCCTTCATATGATGCATCATATGGAAACATAAGAAAAGCATCGCTAAACCATTGCCCAATTCTATCTATCATCTAGACTCCTTGTTAATTCAACTTTTTTTGTTTTTTTAATCAACATGAATATGCTGCTTCCAATACATAATAAAATAAATAACGTAATAAATAATAAAAATATAATAGCATTGTTTATCCCTTCAGTAACAGGATGATTTGGAGCTCCATAACAAACTGCACAAGGATAAATACTATTTATTAATATTATCAATAAATAAAAGTAACGCATATTAAATATTTTTATATTTTTTAATAAACTTATTTCCATATATAAATAAACTAAATAAACTAATGATACTAAAGCATAAAAAACTCAAATAATATGCATCCTGATAATATGACCATTGACTGTATGACCAATATGCCATATAAATCATTAGCAAACTACTTACTATAACAAAAATAATATGAAAAGTTCTAAGTGACATAATTTAGTGATCTTCTTCTCCATGTTCATGGGAGTTATCTTTTACAACTTTATATTCATCAAAAGCATTATTTCTATCAGTTTTTACATCAAAACCATTCATATTCCAGGATAAAGGGATAGACATTAACACAATAAAAAATACAACTGCCAACAATAATGTTCCATATATAAATGATTTTTCATTATTTAAATGCATGAAATTTGCAGCTACAAGATAACCTTTAATGCATGCTATTAAAAGTCCAATAAATAAACCTAAAGTAACTGCATTAAAATCAATAGTAGAAGCATATACGGTTAATCCTGTACATATAAGCAGTATAATAAAAACATTTCTATATATTTTAACATGATGTTTAATATCTTCACTCATCTTAAACTCCTTTTATAATAAGTATAGTGCAGGAAATAAAAATATCCATACAAGATCAACAAAATGCCAATACAATCCTGCAACTTCTATTCTATTAGTAAATCTATCTGGTTCACTATTCCACATTTTAATACCAGGCCCTATAAAATATAAAAATACAACTATACCTCCAATAACATGTAAAACGTGTAATCCTGTCATAGTAAAATAGCAGGCAAAAGATGTACTATATGCAGGTATATAGCCATGGGCAAATTTTGCTGAATATTCAAAATATTTAACAATTAAAAATCCAAATGAACATAAAAGTGTTAATCCTAAATATATTTTAAACTTATTAAGGTCCTTTAATTTCAACGATACCCATGACATAACCATGGTCACACTTGACGTTATAAGAAACACTGTATTTAAAGTTGCTAATGGAACATTTAATTTAGGTTTTATATCAAACCAGAAGGGATCACTTGTTCTAAGCATTATGTATGCAGAAAAAAGTCCTCCAAAAAGCATCACTTCTGATGCTAAAAAAAGCCAAATACCAAGTTTAGCATTATATAATCCGGTATCAGGTCTTAAATCTTCATTATATGGTATTTTCATCTAAACTTACTCCTAGCTTTTATTTTGTGGATAGTAATCATCTTCTTCTCCAGGCACACTATATTCATATGGACCTCTATAAGCAGATGGGACTTCAAGAAAATTTCCATGACCTATAGGAGGAGATGGGGCTGCAACCCACTCCAAGGTAGTTGCTTGCCATGGATTAGGATCAGGATTTTCATCTCTTTTCTTTAATAATGTCAAAATAATATTAAGAATAAAAGGAAGTTGAGCAACAGCCAGTCCCCATGATGCATACATCATAAATTCATTATAATGAATAACCCCTGATGCATGTGCATAAGAAACGCCTCCATCTGACATTCTTCTTGATAATCCTGCAAAGCCCTGTATAAACATAGGCATAAAAAATAAATTCATAAAAATAAAGGAAAATATAAAGTGTACTTTTCCTAAGATTTCATTTAAAGATTTTCCTGTCATTTTAGGGAACCAATAATAAATTCCAGCAAAAATTGCAAAAATAGTACCAGGTGCAACAACATAATGGAAATGCCCAATAACATAATAGGTATCATGAAGGGGAATATCAGATAAAGGAAGACCTAGAGGCAAACCTGTTAAACCTCCAATTCCAAACATAGGAATAAAACTTAATGCAAATAACATAGGAGTATTGTAACGAATTGAACCACCAAAAAGAGATAAAATAAAGCATGTCAACAGAATTACTGAAGGTACAGAAATTATCATTGTAGTAATTGCAAAGAAAATACTCATACCCTGCCCCATTCCAGTTAAAAACATATGATGAGCCCAGACAACAAATGACATAAATCCAAGAAAGATTACAGATTTAACCATCAAACTATATCCCCATAAAGGTTTTCTAATATTATTAGTTATTACTTCTGCAATAATACCCATTGCTGGGAGAATTAATACATAAACCTCTGGATGAGCTAAAAACCAAAAAAGATGCTGCCAGAGTAAAGGACTTCCACCGCCAGCACTTGCATGAACTTCACCTCCAACCACTAACCCTGAAGGCATAAAGAAGCTTGTTCCAGCCAAACGATCCATTAATTGAAGAATTCCAGCTGCTTCTAAAGGCGGAAAAGCTAATACTAAAAGAAAAGAAGTCACAAGCTGAGCCCAAACAAAGAAAGGCAATCTCATCCATGTAAGTCCTTCAACCCGCAATTGTACAATAGTTACAATTATATTCATTGAACCAAGTAATGAAGATGTAATCAAAAATACCATTCCAAAAATCCAGGCTGTTTGCCCAGTTGTTGCAATATTAGCTAATGGAGGATAAGATGTCCATCCTGAATTTGCAGCACCACCTGGCAAAAAGAAACTTATTAGCATTACTACTCCACCAACAAAATATGACCAATAACTTACCATATTAAGCTTTGGGAATGCCATATCCGGAGCACCTATTTGAAGAGGCACAAAATAATTTCCAAATGCTCCAACTATAATTGGAACGACACCTAAAAACACCATTATAGTCCCATGCATAGCTCCAAAAGAATTATACATATCAGGAGTTAATGTCCCAGGATGATTCATTTGAATTCTCATAAATATCATTAAAGCAAATCCAAATAACATAAATAATAATGCTGTTATTCCATACTGAATGCCTATAACCTTATGATCTTGAGAAAATATATATTTTGTCCAAAAACTTTCCGAATGATGTTCGTTTGTCAATTTGTCTCCTTTTAAATTAATCTATTTTAATATCAAATCTTTCTTCATATTCATCAGTATCAAGCATTCTAATTGCATCCCAGGTTAATTTCGTGCATACTCTAGCACAAATTTGACAACCAATACATTCATTATCTCTTACATGTACTGGAGGAATTGGTGGGAATACATGTTTATCCATAGCGACAGGTTCAATGCAATCCACAGGACAAAAAGGAACACATGCTTGACATCCCGTGCAATTATCCTCATCAACCCAAGCAATTTTTCTTGGACGAGTCTTTTTTACATTAATAACTTCAGGTAGTTCAGGAACTGACTTTAAATGGTCATATGGTTTCATTAAAATAACAAATTATTCATATGTAAAATTTAGCAATATTCAATCTTTTAATACAAACTTTTCTATTAAAAAACCTAAACTAAAAAAAGCTATTCCAATTATTAAATAATTATAATTCATTCTATCTGGAAATTGATATAAAAAACTAGTCCCAATTACAAGCATACCTGCAAATTCCATTCCTTTAGCTATATAATAAATAAATCTATCCTTTATTTTGATTTTGCTTTAAAAGTTCTTCACCTATTTTTAATAAAGTCTTATTATTTGCAATAAACGAATTATGCTGAATGATAATAACTTTTAAATAATGAACAATACTTAGAACAAAAAACCCCGAATGCCAAAATTTACTTACAGCACCAGTATGCACTCCTCCTCCAAGAATAAAAGATATCGCAACAAACAACATATTCAATGTTAAAGGAGAAAACAATTTTTTCTTTAAATCAATTACTTCCTGGTAAGTAACTCTATCTAAATTATTTTCTAAAATTGTTTCTTTAATTTTCTTACCGGCTCCAATGAAATAAAACATTACAAGAGTTTGAGTAAACATGTATAAAATTGTAGAAAAGAATGCAAATGCAATATGATTGGCTTTATATATATTAAATCCAAAAAAGCCCTGCAAACCATTTAATAACAGGAAAGTGAAAGACAATATCATTAGGATATAACTTATAATCATTTTAAATCTCTTTATTAAAATTAGCACAATTTAATAATAAATTTCAGGAGTTTCTTTATAGTTGTTATGGATGTATTTTTATTGATAAATTATAGTAAATCATTAATACAATTTTGGAGGTTTTAAACATATGTTAAAATTAATTATTTTATTTATTACTACATCAATGATATTAAATGCTGGAACTTTAAAAGGCACCGTATCTTATGCAGGAAATAATAAAACACCTAAATCATTAAAGATGGATTCTGATCCAGTTTGCGGAAACTCACACGAAACTCCTCCTTTAAAAGAAGATTTTATTTTAGATGAAAATAATAATTTTAAAAATGTATTGGTCTGGTTAAAAAATACAGAAGAATTTAATTCTGAGATTTCAAGTGATCCAATACATATAAATCAAACAGGCTGTGTTTATTCACCACATGTACTAGGTGTAATGACCAATCAGAAAGTATTAATAAAGAATAGTGATAAAACCCTCCATAACGTACACTCTATGCCAGATGAAAATTCTTCATTTAATTCTGCACAACCAGCAGGTGTGCCTGATATAGAACAATCATTCAGTGTTGCTGAAGATCCATTCTATATTAAGTGTGATGTACATCCTTGGATGAAAGTATGGGTTTTTGTATCTGATCATCCTTATTTTGCAGTAACTGATGATAATGGAAACTATGAAATAAACAATATTCCTCCTGGTGCTTATGAAGTAGTATTCTGGCAGGAAAAATTATCTAATCTACCTAAAAAGAAATATGTCCAAGTAATAAATATTGAATCTATAACAATTTCTGATGAAATACACACTTTGGATTACCAATTTCAAAAACCTACAAAAAAACCAAAAAAATAATTACTTATTAGTCTTGTGAATAAATTTAAATATTTATTATTCATTATATTATTTTTTTTTGGATGTAGTAGAAATACTACTTACAAAGTAACTGGCGTTATAAAAAAAATCCACATTGATAAAAACGAACTTTTAATAGATCATGACATTATTCCTGGATTCATGGAGGCTATGGTTATGTTTTTTAATATACATAAAAATGTAAATTTGCAACAATTTACCGTTAATGACAGTGTTGAATTTGATTTAGTTATAACTAAGGATAGTCATTATTCACTGAATTTTGAAATACTTGGTAAAGGAATCAAAGAAGACAATGATGATTTTCTAAATGATACAGATAATATTTACAGAGCATATGAAGTTGGAGAATCACTCAGCAATGTATCATTTTCAACTACTGACAATAAAATATATAATTTTTCAGAAAACATTTCAAACAAGCTGACTGTTATTTCTTATATCTTTTCACGCTGTCCAATGCCGGATATGTGTCCTGCTATCATTTCTCATAATCAATTTTTAGCTAATTCTTTTAAAGAAAATCCATATATTGACTTTATAATTATAAGTTTTGATTTTTTATACGATACTCCCGAAGTATTACTAAAAAAATATGGTGAAATTGAAAAGAAATATAAAAACATACAATTCCTTTCAAGCTACAGTCATTATAATGATTTAGTTTTGCTCACAAAACAATCTAACTTAAGATTCTGGGGTGTAGAAGAAAACAATATCGGTCATACTATGAGAACAATTCTTGTAAATAAAAATAAAACTATACTTAAAATTTATGATGGGTTAGACTGGAAACCCGGGGATGTTAAAAAAGACCTTAGAAACTTATTAACTATATACTAAACTACCATTCTTCATCTTCAAAATCATCCTCTTCTTCTGAATCAAAATCATAGTCATTATTCTTGAAATATTCTTTAATCACATTATCAATATCAATTTCACCATTTATAGTCAACACATAATCTCTTAAACCTTCTAACATTGCACTTCTATCTGCATTGAGAGCAAGTACATCTTTGCCCCAGGTTTGAAGAGCATTCTCCAAAGAAAGAGTTAATGAATCTGGTATGTAAGGAGCTGGCATTTTGGTTCCAGGCATGATAGCAGATGGATTATCAAGCCATTTTGTAATCCAATCAGGACGCAATCTTTCTTTTGAAAGAGCTAAATTAGGGGCCCATGTCTGTGCACCCTGTTTAGGAAGTATCTCGCCATAAAAATGGCAATTATTACATGCCCCAAATTGATGTAATTTTTTACCTGCTTTAAATTCTGTAGATTTATTATCTACAATATAATCTGATTCAAAGGAAAGATTATGATTATCCATATGTTGAAAAGCCTTAATTATTGCATTCCATTGAGAGTCAGTAAAATTAAATGAAGGCATTCTAACTTGTAAATTAGGTCTTATTATACTGGGGTGTTTGAAAAAATTAAATAGCCAGTCAGGTTGAACTTTTTCTCCCTCAGTATTTAAATTAGGTGGAGAATGTTCAGGATAGCCAATTATATCTACTATCTGTCCTCCAAAATTATCAATTTCATGACATCCTTGACAATTGTATTTATTTATCAATTCATATCCTTCAAATACTGTTTTATCATCAATTAAATTATAGGTGATTTTACTGTCACTTACTTTATCACTTGAAAAACCTAATAATGCTGTAGTTATCGCTTCAATTTCCTCAGGTTTAAAATAAAAATTAGGCATCCTCATTTTATCTTCAACATTAATAATTTTATCTCTATCAAAAATTCTTGGATTGGCTAATTTTTGTTCAAACCATGAATAATTAGTATGATCTATATCATGTATATGCGCAAAATCAAGCTTATCTAGAGGCTTTGAACCTTCGTGTGTTAGATCAGTTCCAATTGGTTTTCTATTCTCAAAACCATCAATTTCATGACAAGTATAACAACCATAATAGTTAATGCTTTTTTTAGCTACATAGTCAATTATATCTGAATCTGACATAGCATTTATTTTATCTTTAACATCAACTTCAGGAAATGACTTTAAAAGCCATTTTTCTGCAATATTTTTAATCTTATCATTATTTACTTCAGAAAACTGAATTGCATCAAATTCTTCATTCTTAAAAGATATTAAATAAGCTGTAATATCTTTAGCTTCTTTATCAGATAGTCTTAAGTTTGGCATTTTCGTATCAGGCCAATACTTAGTTGGATTTTTTATCCAGTTATATATCCATTCTGCGTCTGTTTTAGAACCAAGGCCAATTAAATTTGGGCCATTATATTTTAATAAACTATATCTTGATACTTTTTCATATCCTGTCCCACTCGTATCCTGTTCATATCCATACTCAGAAACATCCATTTCATAAGGTGTATCAATATTGGACATTAATACACTGTTTTCATCAACAACATGACATCCCATACATCCAACTGCTTTAAACAATTTTTCACCATTAGCAGAATCTCCAATATATTCCTTTGAATTATTGTTTGTGTATTCTGATTCTTGAAATAGATATTCTGTTATAGCATATATTTCAGCATCATTCCTTTCAACCATAGCATTAGATGAATTATTTTCTTGCGCAAAGAAATGAGGCATCCATGTATTATATCTAAAGCTTTGAGGATTTTTAATCCATTTATTAATCCAGTCTTTATTTAACTTTTCAGATATATTTGTTAAAGGTGGACCGCTTTTTCTAATAGATTCATATGTTTGTATAAGATGACAATTATTACATCCAGATTTATCAATAAGAGTCAAACCTAATGCTAATTTTTCACCACCTTCTAAGAATGGTTGAGAATCATGGCATTTAAAACAACTGGCCTGAGTATATTTTTTTGGAAGCATAGGTTGCAACCAATGATGCAATTTATGCCAATCATATTTCTCTACCCATTCCTTTTCCTGCTCTATTGAATTTGGCGTATGTACAGATGAAATAAAATCGGTACCTCTTCCCCTACCAGAATGACAACTTGTACATCCATATTCTTCAAAAGAATGTTTAGAAGAACTTGAAACAAACAAATCTAAATTAGGATGAGAAGTAAATGGCTGTGGTGCATTTTTAAAATCTACATTAGCAATACCTAGATGACAGCTAGTACATCTATCAACACTTGGAACTGAAGCAAAATTGACATCATATTTAATATCATCTAAAACAACCTGATTAACCTTATAATATGGTTGCATGAAATCTATAATAGGAAGGTCACGAACTAAATCACCAATTTGATTTAAAATTGTCATTTTCTGTCTATCAATTTTTTCTAATTTAGTTGCAAGCAAATTGACTTCTTTTAAATACTGATCCAATGCTTCCTTTTCAGTTTTAAGATTTAAACCTAAATTTTTAATTTCACTTTCTGTATCAGAAATTTGAATTTCATAGTTTTCTTTTATTATTTTTAAATCATTTGATGTGTTCAAGGAATTTTCATATTCATCTTTGTGCTGGAAATCATGGTCATCATTATGGCTATGAGAAGAATGAACAATCTCATCTTCATATAAATATTTCAATCCATCTAGTTCAGCTTTCTGGAATAAATAATCCATATTCGCTTTATAATAAATTCCTTTTAGTTTTTTAAGAGATTGATTAAGTGAATCTAAAGCATTTTGGTTCATATTGTAATCTTTCAATGCATTATTATATTTATTCTCATAGACAAGACGTTCTTCTTGTGTTACTCTAAGAGCTTCATTTAATTTATCTTCAGAAACTTTAATCTCTAATTTTCTAAACTCTCTTTGATATGTTTTAAATTCATCATCATTGTCATCATAAAACATCCATATAAATGACAATAAAAATAAGATGCTTGAAATAGCAAACCATTTATTAAGTAAATTTATATTCCAATATCTTTCGTCGTTTTTGTAATCCATAGAATATTATATATTGAAAAACCACTCTGGAATAGCAACAATATATTTTAAATTGATTATCCATCTTAAATACATTTTCACAGGTAAAGCAAGCATTGTTAAGCCAAAAATCATTATAAAAGTATATTTAATCGGACCGTAGGCTGAATACATTTTTTTAAATAATGTTTTGGCCAATAAAACTGGTACAATCATCAAATAAAATCCCGTCACAAAAAAACCTATTGATTCTCTTAGTAGAATATTTGATGGTAACGGTTGTTTTAAAAAGATTACCCAAAAATATTCAGATAAATTAACATTATTTAATGGCACAACTTTATGAGGATCCCAAAATTCGAATGGCCCAAAAAAGTTCCAATTAGGCCCTCTAAAAAAAGTGCCAACTATAATTAAATAAACCCATAAAACCAGCCAACCATACATAAAAATAAAATATCCAACTCTTCGTTCTTTAAATGAATAATATCCACTCCCTTTTTTATTAATATCCATATAAGGAATTGCACACATTCCTATAATAATAAATGTTGGAAATAAAACTCCAGCAAGCCATGGGTCAAAATATACAAGCATTTCTTGGAGACCTAAAAAATACCAAGGAGCTTTAGATGGATTTGGTGTTACAGATGGATTTGCAGGTTCTTCAAGAGGCGCTGCAACTAAAATTGACCACACTATTAGAAAAACCATAAATAAAATTAAAGCTATAAGTTCAATATATACTAAATCAGGCCATACAAGTACTTTATCTTCAGGATCATGATATTCAGTGGGTTTTTCTCCATTTTCTATTCTTGAATCATTAATATAAGCTTTTTTCATTGCATACCATGTAAAAAAGAACATTGTATATATCATTAAAATAATTGGAAAATTATCTGGCTTTAATAGGATAATACTAAAATTTTTATCATTAAATCCTAAATAGAAAAAAAATGTTACTAAAATAATTAAGAAAAATCCTCCTTTATTTGTCCATATTTTATAAATGCCAAGTTTTTTATTTATTTTATCAAAAAAATCAGTCGGAGGAAAAAACAATGGGAAAAAGAGTGTTAAAAAAGTAAATGACATTGTTGGTGCTGAAATATAATCTATAATATGTTTAATTTGATCAATCATATAACTATAAAGGTCCTGAAATACCTCCATCTTTTCTAATTCTCCAAAAATGTACAGCCATAAATATCATCGCAATAAATGGGATAGCAATACAATGTAAAACATAGAATCTTAACAAGGTAGCTTCTCCAACAAATCTTCCACCCAATAATGCAAATCTCACATCTGATGCAGAATGTATTAAATTAACATCTCCTATTGCAAGTAATGCAGCACCTGGCCCTTCGTGACCTAAAAATGGAGTAGCTCTTGCCATATTTGTTCCAACTGTAACTGCCCAAATTGCAAGCTGATCCCATGGCAATAGATATCCAGTAAAACTCAATAATAGAGTTAAAGTCATTAAAATAACTCCTACTCCCCAATTAAATTCTCTAGGAGGTTTATAGGAACCCGTCATAAAAACACGAAGCATATGGAGCCAAACTGTGAGCACCATCGCATGAGCTCCCCATCTATGAATCTCTCGCATTATACCAAGTGGAACCTGTTCACCTAAATCAATAATATCTGTAAATGCATATTCAACTGTAGGTCTATAATAAAACATTAATAAAATTCCAGTTATTGTTAAAACAACAAAAAGGAAAAATGATAACCCACCCATACACCAGGTATATCCAACTTTCACTGCGTGTCTAGGCAATCTCGCTGGATGAAGATGCAAAAAAACATTTCCTAATACAGCATACATTCTCTGTCTTCTTGTCCTAGGAACTCCAGATCTGAATATGGATTTCCAAACAGGGGAATTACCTATTTTTTCTAATAATGATTTTTTATTTTCTTTATCTGACATATATATTAAACCTTTAAGTATGACTCTGTTCTATTCCATTCGCCTTTTTCATATTTGAAATTTTTATTTTTATCGATAATAATCTGCCCATCATTAGCTAAATAAATCCTATATCTTTCCAATGGTCTTGGTGCAGGTCCTTCAAAATTAATACCTGAACTTCTAAAACCACTTCCATGACACGGACATTTAAATTTTTTATCAGTTTCAAGCCAATTAGGGGTACATCCAAGATGAGTGCAAACAGTTGAAAGTGCTATTATTTTCTCATCATCTCTAACAACCCAAATGTTATATTGTTTTTTAAATCTCAAATCAACTTTTCCAGATTCAAAATCATCAGGAAATCCAATTTTAAAACTTTGAGGAGGTTCAAATAATACATTTGGAAAGAGAAATCGAATCATTGCTGTAAAAAACCCCCCAGTAGCTGCTGCAAATGCTAACCATCCAATACTAAGCCAGCTAAGAAAGGATTTTCTATTTATCATTTTTTCTTTTAAAGCTGCCCATTCAATATATTTATCAACTGGAAACTTGTTTTCATATATATCAAGAACTTCTCTAGCTAGATAATTTGGATAAATAGCATTACGTCTATCTTTTATATCTTCAACTAAAGCATACCATTCTTCTTCATTTGCAGCTTTAATTAACTGTTCTTTTTCGTCTGATGTAAGTTTCATTTATTGGTCTAATGTAAATTTTATATCATTTAACATTATTATAAATTTAAATAATTATTTATAATATTCATCAATAGTTTTTAATGCGAATTCTCTAACTTTAATACTTCTATCATTCTTTGATAAAAATATTAATTCATTTTTAAATGTATTATCAATATATACTCTAGAAGCAGCTATAGCTACAAATAATGAATTTTCTATTTCTTCTAAATCTAGTCCACTTCCATCATCTTTAGCAGGAAATGCTTTATAATAGTCTCTTTTCAATAACTTTTCAACTATAGGGACTCCTGAGTTATTATTCATTTTAATCAATGCAATAGCCGAATCCCATCTTAAATTAGGTTCTTCACTTTCCAGCATTTCAACTAAAACATCAGAATATGCAGTGTCCCCAATCATACCAAGAGAAATAATTGCTGCTAGTTTTTCAGCATTTTCATCAGATTCTCTGATAATTTCTGCAAGCTTGTCACAGCTTGCTTCATACTTTAATAAACCTAAAGATTTAATTCCAGCAATCCTTACAAATTTATCCTCATCATTAAGTGCATCTAACAAAACATTGCCAAAATTTTCATTCTCAGTTTTACCCATTGCAAGTGCAAGATAAGTCCTAACTTTAGAATCATCATACTTTGATTTTTCAAAAAGATCTTTAAGTTTATTTTCAAATAATGATTTATCATTAATTTTGTCTGGTGTAAGCATATTTGAAAGTTCAAACGCAGATTGCCAACGTTTAGTTGCTGAGCCAGATTGGATATTATTTAACAAATCAATTGGAGTATTTTTTTCATATGTTAAAAATTGGAACATGAAAAAAAATAATGCTCCAAAAATTGCCAACATAAAAGGGATTAAAAAAAAGGAGTAAAATAAAGCATACATCTTACTTTGGTTTTCATTAGGTTCAGGATTATTTTCCATTTTTTCCTAATAAATGTTTAACAATTTTATTTAATTTCCTTACTTCTTTTTTTAAAAAAAATATTTCTTTTATTAAAAAAAAAGCGAAAAATAGAAGAAGCATGCTAATAAGAATTAAATTAGTCTTCATTTTCAACCATTTCTTCATCTTTTTTATATAAATCATAACCTAATAAAACTGGGGAAAAAAATAAAATAAGAATACT
>Ga0187827_10005771_pt1 | contig 14497 bp, 8 predicted proteins | sample ETNtaG_39_FD_167969 | JGI IMG/M metagenome (GOLD analysis project Ga0187827, IMG submission 167969) | Marine microbial and viral communities from oxygen minimum zone, Eastern Pacific Ocean - ETNP2014_SV_150_PacBio MetaG (Illumina Assembly) | ecosystem: Environmental > Aquatic > Marine > Hypoxic...
CCCTCATCCCCTACACCATCCGCGGTGTGATCTGGTACCAGGGCGAAAACAACACAAATAACCCCCATGAGTACCGGAAGCGGTTCCCCGAGATGATCAAGGGTTGGCGCAAGAATTGGGAGCAGGGCGATTTCCCGTTCTATTTCTGCCAACTCGCCAACTACCACCCCAAACAAAACGCGGTCGCGACCAAACACCGTTGGTGCCTGTTGCGCGAGGCCCAGGCCATGGCGCTCTCGCTACCCAACACCGGGATGGCTTGCTTGATCGACATCGGCAAGCTCGGCACCTACGAGCGCGACATCCACCCGGCCAACAATCGAGATCAGGGCCGGCGACTGGCCCTCATCGCTCGCGATAAAATTTATGGGGAAGACATTGTCAGCTCGGGCCCGATGTTCGATTCCATGACGGTGAAAGGCGGCAAGATCACAGTGAAGTTCAAATCGGTCGGTTCCGGCCTGATGCGCGCCGGCATCACCGGCTGGTACGACCACAGGATTATTCAGTTGCAGACCCATCCGCGAGGGCTTGCCATCCACGGCTTCACCATCGCCGGCGCCGATGGCGATTTCCGGATGGCCCACGCCCGCATCACCGGCAAGGACACCGTCGAGGTCTGGCACGGCAAAGTGCCAGAGCCGATCCACATCCGTTTTGCCTGGCACCGCAATCCACTCCATAACCTCTACAACATTGAAAAGCTGCCGGCTGTGCCGTTCCGGACCGATGAGATTGATCTCCTGAGGAAAGCGAAGAGGTCCCGCTGACGATCACCAACATGCGCAAGCAGGCGCGATCGATTCTTCCTTGCGATCACAGCGATTCGTCTGGAGGGAGCGAAAAAGAGAGAGAAGTAATCGGACCATGGGTGTTGCTATTCCGACCAAGTCTCGGCCATGCGGCAAGTCTGCGTGCCGACGAAGCACTTGGAGTCTAAGACGATGACATTTTGCCGGATTTCAGGGCAAAGCCCCGTCCGTTTGCCTGGCCCAGCCGGAGGGCTGGGAAGGAATGTAGGACAACCGAAGGGGCAATGCCCCGACCATTTGCGCGACTGAACTCCCCACAAATGGCAGGGGCGTTGCCCCTGAATGAAAGCCCTGCTCGAAACCCAGCCTGTGGGCTGGGCCAGGCAAACAGACGGGGCTTCGCCCCTGTACGAGAAGACTCCCATTCAAATTCCGTAAAAGCTCTCTCGTCTTAAAATACTAGCGTCGCATTTGAATACCTAAATTGGCGCAAACGGGCACTCATGCGCGAAGGCAGTCAGGTGATCGCAGGATAAACTTTAAGTCTCTGCCTCGCCGTGGTGGACTCACTCCGTGAGTCCTCAACCTGCTCACGGAGTGAGCAGACTACAAGCCGACAGCAAGTGACTCTAACGTGATTAATCAGGAGAACACGAAGCCATGAGAGCGAAGACAGTGACAGCTATCTGTATGACGGTGATCGTCACGGCGATCGCAACACCGAACGCATGGGCGGCCAAAAAGAAAGCGCCGGAAACGCCTCTCACCGAGGCCGGAAAGAAACTCGAAGCGCGATACTCCACGCAGCTCGAGGTGCTTCGAGCCGAGCTGACCAAGTCCGTGCCGGCAATGGACGAGCAGAAGAGAGCCGCCTATCTGAAGGCCCGCGAAAACGAAAAGGCGGCAGAGAAGGCGGAGAAGGCGGCAGAGAAGAATCGGGGCAAGGTCGCAACGGGACAAGCCTTGGTGAATCACGCGAAGGGAAAGTGGATCGGTGGCGCCGACAGGGGCATCGCAGCGGCGCAAGCGAAGTTGAAGAAAGCGACCACGGATGCCGAACGCGAAGCCGCGCAGAAAGAGCTGGTCAAATGGCAGAACAATCGGGCCGACGGGGTCAAGGCGCTCAAGGAGCGGCAGGCGGCGTGGGACAAGGCGAAACTCGAAGAGCCGAAACTGATCGAGGAGCTTGAAGCGGCCAAAGAAGCGCATGCCCAGGCTCAGGCCAATACGCAGAAGGCGATCAAAGAATTGAAACTCGAGTCCTTCCTGTCGAGCGACAAGCTGGACGCCACACTGGCGCAGTACGTCGTCCTGCTCGAAGCCACGCCCCGCGGCCTCGCGACATTCGCGCAACAGGGCAAGGACCAGGAAGCTCTCATCGATAAGCTGCTGGCGGATTCAGAGCTGATGATCCAGATGGTCGTGGCGGACGGCGCCAGAGACGGCAAATACGGCCGGGCCATGGAAGTCTACACCGCGATTCAAAAGGCGAGCACGAAAGCCGCGGAAGGCGCCTTGCAGCGGCTGGCGGTCGGTATCAGTCTGGAACATGCGATACCCGTAAAGCAGAGAAACGCCAAGAGCGAGACCGATGCGCCGGAGACCGTGGACCCGGTAAAGCGATACATCCACTTCGAGAAGGCTTTCCTGGACAACGAGCTCGATCCCGGCTTCGAGGGGCTGAGTGCGTGGGACTACCGGATGGTCGTCAACGGCGAAGAGCCGGATCATATTCTTGCCTGGGGGCGCGAAATGCTCAGGAACTACCGGCCCGATCACATCACCACTCCGGATCAACGCTGGCGTTACGTGAAGACCGTCAAGACCTGTGTCCGCTACGGGTCGCAGGACAACAAGTTCGACAAGCCCGAGTTGCAGTTTTTTCAAAACATCATCATGAACGGCGGCGTATGCGGCCGGCGCGCCTTCTTTGGCCGCTTCATCTTGCGCGGCTTCGGAGTTCCCACAACAGCACGCCCCCAGCGCGGTCATGCCGCACTCGCACGCTGGACACCGGACGGCTGGGCGATCTGTCTTGGTGGTGGCTGGGGTGCCGGCTGGGTGAAAGGTGGCAAAAGAGGACGTAATAAGGATCTCGATTTCCTGGCGATTACCCAGGCGCGGGCCACCGGGAATCCTTACCTGCAGGTCAAGCGCGCCCAGTGGATGGGCGACGTCTTGGGAGAGAATCGGACTTTCGGATTCCACTCCGGCGATCCCGCCTTCTGGAACGGCCTGGCCCTTTACCGGCAGCGCGCAATTATCGAAGAGGCGAAAGCGGTGGCGCTGGCCGCGGTCGGTGAAGACATCGGCGAGGCCAATGAGTCGAAAGTGAAGGACGTTATTGAAAAGATAGCCCTGACCGACGAGGACAAGGCCATTGTTGTTGGCAAGGACGGGGCGATCACGATTCCGGCAGCTTCATGCAGCAGTCCAACGAAAAGCACCGGAAAGATCATCTTCATGAAGAGCCATCTCGGCGGGAAGCAGTTGCACTACAGCCGCAACGGGGGGCCGCAGGATTTCGTATACACCTTCGACGCACCGGCAGCCGGAAAATACGCGCTCACCGCACGAGTAGTGACGACAAGCTGGAAGCAGCACCTCCAGGTCGCGCCCAACGGCGACAAAGAACCAATCGACATCGCGCTGCCGTTTACCGTCGGCAAGTGGGACAAGACCGAGCCGGTCGAAATCGCCCTGCTCAAAGGCCGGAATGTCCTTCGCTTCTCCCGCAACCAAGAGCGTCTCAAAGGCGTGACCATCAAAGATTTCACACTGACACCACTGGCTGAGTGAGCCAGGAAAGGAAAGTACCAAATGAACAGGTTTGCGGGCACACTCTGTGTTTTTCTCTGTATCTCCCGTGTCTTTGGTGGCGATGTGCCAGCCAATCTGCCACGTCCCGACAAGAACCCGCCGGCCGCGGACAAACCGGTCAAGGTCTATATCCTCGCCGGGCAGTCGAACATGGTAGGGTTCGGGAGGCTCTTGGGGGCAAGGCCTTTCTACCAGAGCATCTTCCTCTCCGCCGATCCGGCGGTGAAGCCGCGCAACCTGGGGACTGGCGGCTCGGCCCTGGCGCCACTTCGCGTGTACAAGTCTGCAACCGGCGACGAGCAGGGCGCCATGGCTTCTCTCTACAAGGGCGCCTTCGATGCGGCCGCTGACTACTCGACGAAGAAGCCGGCCAAAGAAACTACAGTCGCCCTCGGAACAGTTGCCGTGAACCTGCCGGCCATTGATGGGCCGCACACGGTTGTGGTCGAAGCATTCGTCGAGGTCCCCATGACGGGTTCCCACGAACTCCGCCCGGGCTTCGGCGACAGCACGTACGCGGTCGTCACGCTGGAGGGCAAGCAAGTCTATCGCAGGGATCCCGGCAAAGAGCCTGTCCTCGAAACGGTGAAACTGGAGGAAGGAAAGCGCCATCCGATCACGATCACCTACATGAAGACCGGCTCGGCCGCGTTCTGGATGAAGCTCGTGGATCTCAAGGGGAAGGGCGACCTGAAGACGCTTCTCAGTGAGGGGAAGTTCGGTTGGTTCGCGGATGACGAGGGCAACTGGACGGTCCGGAACGACGTCACCTACCGGGAGGTGCGCATATCGAAAGAAGAGCTCGGAGGGGGCGGCCCACTGAGCGCCACCTCGAACGGCAGGCACATCGGTCCCGAAGTGCCCTTCGGTTTCGTGATGGGTACGTTCCATGATGAACCGGTGCTGCTCATCGAGTCCTCCATGGGCAACCGTGCGTTGAAATTTGACTTCCGCCCGCCTTCCAGCGGCCGAACCGATCCCGACAACAAGTTCGAGAATCTCGAATACAAGCTCATGGTGGAAGGCGTTCACAAGACGCTCAAGAACCTCGACAAGGTTATCCCCGGCTACGCGGGGCAGGGCTACGAGATCGTCGGCTTCGTCTGGTGGCAGGGACACAAGGATGGAGGCAGTTCGAAGGAAGAATACGAGAAGCACCTGGTCAACCTGATCCAGGACGTGCGCAAGGAATTCAAGGTACCCGACATGCGGGCCGTGGTGGCGACGGTCGGGTTCGGGGGCTGGGAACTGGGCGATAATTACAAAGGAGTCCACGACGCACAGATGGCTGTCGGGGATCCCAAACAGCATCCTGAGTTCGCCGGGAAAGTGGCCAGCGTCGATATCCGCGGCTACTGGCGCCCCCAGGGGCAGTCACCTTCCGGCGCAGGCCATCACTATAATCACAATGCCGAAACTTATGTATTGGTGGGCGATGCTCTCGGCAGGGCCATGGTGAGGCTCCTTGGCGGCAAGGCGGAGCCGCTTCCCGGCGCTTGGCCGAAGCCTGAAGCCAAGCCCAAGACTCTTGATCAAATGAGTCTGTCTGAGCAGGCTGCACTTATCTACACAGACGCATTTGCCAATCTCTGGGTACAGGGGAAACACGAGCCGACGGCCGATGACATTGCTGCCATGGCTCCGGCTCTGCGTCCGATACTTCTGGACGAGATGCTGCCGGCATACATCGCGTCTCAGCAGGCAAAGCCGCCACGGAAGGGCAGCATGACGATCGGTTCCCTTCTGAAGGGCGGAGGCCCGAGCTGTAATGCATCCGACGGCAATCTGAAGCTCGAGCTGGATACGATTATCCGGTTCTACAACATGGCCGGCGTCAGCGACTATGACTGGAAGAGGCTGGATGCGATTGCCATCGGGTCCGAATGGAACTACTTCAACTTTGATCCGCCCGAGAAGCAGGAGCTCGGCAAAAGCAGGCGGCTCCGGAAGGTAACGGTACCTGCCGGCATGGAAGGATGGATGAAGCCGGGCTTCGACGCGGCCAAGGCTGGCTGGAAGAAGGGCGCGGCCCCGTTTGGTCAGAAGGGCGGCCAAAAGAAGCCGCTGATGCCGCGCTGCTCCAATCCGAACTGCGGCTGCGGTGCTGTCCCCGCCACGATGTGGGAGAAGGAAGTGCTGCTCCTTCAGCAGACATTTGACGTCCCGCCGCTGAAGGACGGGCATCTCTACAGAATCGCACTGGGCGGTTCCCAGCATGATCGCAAAGGGGAAGGCTACATCATTTACATCAACGGCAAGCCCCTTGCCCAGGCCCAAGGCGGGTACTTCCGTCACAATAACGGTCCCCGCGGCGGCTACATCACCGCAGACCTCCGTCCGGAATTCAAGTCAGGCAAGGTCACCATCGCGGTACAGGCATTTCTGCGCTACACCCACTTCAATAACGGCACCATGTACTGGGGATCCGATCCTGAGTATCGCGGCAAGCCCGTGCCACCCAACGGCAACCTCAGCCTCTGGATGGAAGAGGCGAAGCTGCCCGCACAGGTTCTGCAATCGATAGAGGAATAGACGGGAATACTGAAGGGCGAAATTGGCTGACGCCACAGCCACCAGGACAGGCTGTTGTCAGCCGGTTGCTCAAAGGCTCCCCAGACCACAGGGGCTCTGGAAGCCGCCGCTAGTGGTGTTGAAACGGAAGTGAGAAGTGCAACGAAACAAATACAGACGACCAGTCACAATGAAGAACCTTACACTGAAGTCATCTCCCCGTCTGTGGGTCAGTCGGGATACGGCGCTCAATCTGAAGGACAAACTCCACACCCCTTTCATGGAGAGTCAGGCCCTGCAAATACTGGCCGATGCCGATTGGCTCGTGCGGGCCAAACCGATCGCCGAAGGGGAAGCGGTTCAGTACATGCAGGGAACGCGTGCCATCGCCAGTCATCTCCAGTGCCTCACCGCGGCATGGGTATTGACCCGTGAGGCCAGATACCGCAGGACCGCCCTCCGCCATCTGGCCAACCTGATGAACTGGAACCACATCAGTTGTGAGGCACGTATTAACACCCCGCCCGAGGTGGAGCTGCCCTTCTGTCTGACTTACGGGGAACACGCCGCGGATATCGGGCTGATGTACGATCTCTTCCGGCCCGACATTACCCCCGAAGAGGAGCAGGTCTTCTTCGATGTTCTCGATCGCTTCTACCTCAAAGAGGCGCTCAAGTGCCTCGACAATTCTCCCTGGTGGGCCTTCAAGGAGTGGTCGAACTGGAACGGCGTCTGTTGCGGCGGCATGGGGATGATGGCGCTCGCCTTCCACGACGACCGGCCCGAGTGCCGCAAGCTGATACCGTTCGTGGAGAAGTCGCTGGGCGAGTATTTCAAGTCGTACATTAAAAACGGCGGCGGCTGCCACGAAGGCACCGGCTACTGGAACTACGGCATGCACTACGCTATGCACTACCTCCTGAGCTGGGAGAACGCGACCGGCAGGAAACATCCCGCGTTCAGAATCAAGGAACTGGGCAAGTCTCTCCACTTCCCGCTCGACTTCACCGGCATCACCTTCGGTGACAATGACGGCTGGCATCCTGCTGGTTTCTTCTTCATGCTGGCCAAGCGGCTCAAGCAGCCCGAGGCAGCGTTGCGGGCCGCCACCTACCTATCGGGCCGGGCCGCGCCATCCCCCAAGCGGAGGAAACGACTGGACCGTGTCGCAACGGGGGACACCCTCTTTGCGGCCGACTGTGTTCCCAACACTGAAAAGATGGAGACACTCCGGAAGGCCCGCGCAAGGAAGAAGGAACCGGTGGCCCGGATCTACAAAGGACTGGACTGGGCAGCCCTCGCGGATGATTCGGCCTTTCCTACTCTGCGCCTCTCCGCCCGTGGCGGCTCCAGTGAAATCACCGGTCACGGCATGCTCGATCTCATGAGCTTCAAATGCATGGTCAACGGTGAACGGATGATCACCGACCAGAGCGGCAGCAGTCCGGTCTCCTTTACCAGGTTTGGCCATCACATCTATGGCCGCAGCGTCGCATCAAAGAGCGCCCTTTTCGTCGACGGGCTCGGCTGCCGGGAGAACGCGGTCTGCGACGTCACCGAGGTGGTGAAGGGCAAGGACATTCTCGGCCTGCGGATCGATGGCTCTCACATTTACCTGCCGCGCTGGAAGAAACTCTTCATCGGACGCCTCTTCCTGCTGGTGGAGAACAACTACTGGCTTGTCGTCGACCGCCTCTTCGACCCCAATGTTGCCGCAGGACACTGGTTGGAGTCCCGATTCCATACCTTTGCCGACACCAGATGCGGCAAGGACTGGGCCTCCCTCAAGAGCGGCAAAGAACGGCTGACCATGACCTTTGCCGCCCTGGGGGACGGCGTGATGCAGGAATCCCGCGGCACGCCCTCCCTGCCTGGCAAGCAAACCAAAATCATCCGCTGGATGAGCGCGGCAGCCGACCACGAATTGCTGCACGTGACAGCCCTCAACCCCGGCAGCAGTAAGCTCAGCCTCAAGCTGAACAAACAGAAGCGCGGAGGATTCGCTATCGAAGTGACTTGCCCGACCGGAAGAAGCCGCACCGTTCGAGTGACCTCAACGCTCAAGTTGAAGGTGGCTCCAGAATAGAATGAGGTCGAATGGAAGACATGCCGATGGTTAGAAAAGCACGTTCAAGATCATCGTGGCGACAAGCTGGTGGGCCCCATGTATGACGCCATGATCATCAAAGGCGACAAGATCACCATCGCCGGCGCGGACGGCGATTTTAGGATGGCCTATGCCCGCATCACCGGCAAGGACACCGTTGAGGTCTGGCACCACAGGGTGCCAGAGCCGAAGCATGTCCGCTTCGCCTGGCACCGGAATCCGCTACACAATCTCTACAACAAGGAAAACTTCCGGCACCACCCTTCAGGACAGACGATATCGATCTTTCAACAAGAAATGTGAAATAGTGTTACTGATGCGATTAGAAATAAGAGCGAGATGCGCCCTCCGCTGCAGCCTCTCCCCGGGCGCGCCGGCTCCAGGCCGGTCCCCACGCCGATGGTGTAGGAAGCAGAAGTCGCCACACATGACTCCTGATCTTGCTTGTCATCCCCGATTTTCCTCTTCGCTTGGCATCATTTCTCTTTGTCTCGAATTCTCCAGTGCACGACAAGCCAGATTAGGAGACTCAGATTAGAAGCGGAGGTTCAAAGGTAGATGAAAAGCATGATTAGAAGTAAGAGCCACAAGCCGATCATGAACACGAGAGTAACTTCGGCATTGCCCCACAAGACTCTTGCGTGCGTGTGTGCATGGATGCTTCAAATCTCCGCATTGCCTGCAGCAGATCCCGTTGCGAGTGACACCAACTCGAAAGACGCAGCGCCCCTGGAGGCCCAGTGTCCTCCTGTCTTCGATAACCATGCGGTCTTTCAACAGGGAATTCCTGTTCCTGTCTGGGGCCGGTCTCTGCCGGGAGCGAAGGTGACGGTCAGCTTCGACAAGCAGACCAAAGAGACCGTCGTCGGGAAGGACGGCCAGTGGAAGGTGACGTTGGCTCCCGTGCCGGCGGACAAACTTGATTCTCTTGAAAAGGCACCGAAGGGCCGAGCCCTGACCATCGCCACGGAGCTTGACGGGAAGAAGGCGAGCAAATCGTTCACGGACATTCTGATCGGTGAAGTTTGGCTCTGTTCGGGGCAGTCGAACATGGCGGGCAAGGTCAGACACAACCGCAAAAACCAGGATCCCAAGGACGATCTCATGCAGTCCAACTTTCCAGCGGTGCGCCACATCAGTGCCCCCGGCGGCTGGCAGATGGCCACTCCCCAGTCTGTTGGTGAATTCACACGAGTCGGGTTCTGTTTTGCCCGCAAGGTGCACCGGGAGCTCGAAGTGCCGGTCGGCCTCGTCAATGCCTGCGTGGGCGGGTCGCGGATTGAGTCGTGGATGCGGGTCCCTGCGCGGAAACTTCCGCGGTCGGCCAATTCAGAAAAAAAGATCTCATACGGGGTACTCTATCAGCAGCGAATCGCACCTTTGGTCGGTTACGGCATGCGTGGGGCCTTGTGGTATCAGGGAGAAGCCAACGCGTCGGAGGGACACAGTTACTTCCTGAAGATGGAGTCGCTGATTAAAGACTGGCGTGCGTCCTGGCAACTCGGCGACTTCCCTTTCTATTCTGTGCAATTGGCCGGCATCGGCCGTTCCCCTGTCGACAAGCCGGCGATGGGAGACGGCCGGGCCCGTATCCGTGAAGCGCAACGCCACGCGCTCACCATCAAGAACACCGGCATGGCCGTCGCTGTCGATATCGGCGCGGATCGTGAGCATCCCGGCAACAAAGTCGAGGTCGGCATTCGCTTGGCGCACTGGGCGCTCCACAAGGACTACGGCCGGAAAGACATCCTTCCCAGCGGCCCGCTTTACAGGGGCTTCAAGGTCGAGGGCAGCGCCATCCGCATCTCCTTCGGTCATGCGCAGGGACTGATGGTCGCAACCAAGACCGACTACATTCCTCCCGTACCAGCCCCGGGCGCGAAAATCCCGTGGCTCTCCATTCAGGATAAGAAAGGCAACTGGCACTGGGCCGACGGAAAGATCGACGGCACCGACCTCATCGTATCCAGCAGGGATGTGGACGATCCGGTGGCCGTCCGCTATGGCTACACCAATCGCCCGCTCGGGCCCTATCTCTACAATTCCGCCGGCCTGCCTGCTTCACCATTTACGACGGTAAGAACAATGTATGACGACTCAAGGACACAATAGAATGAACCATGCAAAGGAGATCCAATGAGCAAAAGATTGATGGCAGGACTGGGCCTCATAGCCGTTGATATCGGCGTATTCGTGGCCACATGCGCATTTCTCCCCCAACGTGGCTCATTCGGTCACAGCGGCCCACTGAGTTACTTCGTTAACTCACGAGCGCGTTGGGACATTGCGTGGGCAGTACTCCTTGCGGCCATCTTCCTGTCCATCGGTGCATTTCTCCTGATGGATGCCCTGGGCGCCTTTCACACAAGAGACAGATCATCCGGCAACGAAGAATGAAATCCGTCAATATGAATCCGTTAGGAAAACATGGAGTTTTCCCCTTACCCCGCAGATTGAGGACCCGCAAGAGCAGGACTGATCCCCGGCAAAGAGTGGGGCGGCATGGTCTCGTACCAGATGAGCTACACACAGGAGTGGAAGACAGGGCTGGCCCAGAAGCGCATCGACGTGTTAATCGAATTGATTCCCGAACTGCTGGAAGGAAAAACCTTCCACATCGACGCCTTCCTCGGGGCGCGACCGCTCGACCGCGAGGCCCCCATCAGCCCCTGGCTGGGCTACCAAGGAAGAAGAGTTTCGCACTCAACGCAAGATCTACCGCTACCGCGGCATCGACGTCACCTCCGAATGGGTTAACGGTTTTCGCGATGACCGCTTTGTAGGGCTGCAGGCCTGGGCTTGGCACGGGGCAGCGCGGTTGAAGACCTGCCCGACGAACTCTACTGCACCAATCCCATGAAAGACGCGCGGCACCTGGATGGGAAGTGGGAAGTACTCCCGAAAAGTATCTCGAGGAGTTCTGCCTGCTGCTTCTGCCCTGGTATTACAGGAACAACCCAAACGGCACAGAGGATCCCCAGCCTAAGATCGACGGCACCGATATCTGCATGCCCGGGCTCCCGTGCGAGGAACCGACTCTGATCGCCTACAGCAAGGAAGGATACGAGAGCAAGGCATGAAAACTGCCCCCAGATTAGCAGGGCGTGGAAAATGTATCACTTTCCAATCTGACCTCGACAGAGCAGGATCATCAGATCGTGCCCATGCTCAAGCACACGGCTCGCCTCCCCCGCATGGCAGGGCCGAAGAAATGATCGTCAAAATTCCTGTCCTCGGCGCCTACAGCAAGGGCAGGTGTTTTCAGGGGTTGTTGTCATCGTGCAACAAGCCTCAGAGAATACCTGTCTGAATTTATGGTAATGATTACGTAGTGAACGAGAGAAACACATGAACGATAAAACATCCAGGAAACTAGCGCTTTGCGCCCTCACGACAGCCCTGCTGCTCTTACCTTTCACGCTGAACGCAGGCGAATTGCGGGTCAGCCGCCACTTTGGCGATGGAATGGTGCTTCAGCGCGGCAAGCCCGTGACCGTGACCGGTTTTGCGGACGAGGGCAGCGCGGTAACGGTGGAGATGGCTGGTCAGTCAGAGGCGGCTACGGCTGATAACGCGGGCGCCTGGCGGGTGACTTTCGAGTCGATGCCTGCCACCCGGGAACCGCAGACCTTGGCGGTGAAGTCTGGCGGCAAGACTGTAGCTCTCAAGAATGTTCTCATAGGTGATGTCTTCCTCTTTGCGCGCCAGACCACGATCGACATCTCGCTGGGGCGCGATGCGGCAGGGCGAAAAGCCGCGGCGGCACACACGAAGAATCCGCTCTATCGTGCCATTTCGATCAAGACCATTCCCGCGCTCGTGCCGCAGAGCGACCTCGACCTCAAGGCTGCCACGGGCTGGGCCGAGGTCAACAACTCGACAGCCCTCAAGATGTCCGCCGCCGCTTACTACTTCGGTCGTGACTTGGTCTCGGAAGTCGGGGTGCCGATCGGTATCATCGATCTGAACCTGGGCTATCAGTTCCCTATCAGTTGGCTGAGCCGCGAAGCCCTGCTTGAAACGGAGAAATTCTACGGCAAGACCTCGGTGGAGGGCCTTGTCGCCCGCATGGAGAAGCTTGCGGATCTGAAAAGCAAAGGTGAGCCGATGCCCAGGAAAGAAGTGGTTCACTCCGATCCTGTTCAATATCCCCTCTATCCCGCGGCGGGCTATAACGCGGTCATCCATCCCCTGCGCGGGTTGGCGCTCAAGGGGATCATCGTGCAGCTCGGCGCCAATTACCCGTTCATGGTTTATGCCGGACTCGAGAACAGCGGCACGAACTTCGATCGCCGGGAATTGAATCGCGCCTACATAGAGACCTACGACATTCGCAAGAACGGGTTCCGCATCGACGCATATACGACCCCTCGGATTCCGAAAGAATGGCGCCAGGCTTTTGCAGACAAGGAACTGCCCATCGCTCTGGTGATGCCACCCAGCTCGGCGCTCCACACGTTTGGCACTCGATGCATCGAGATGCGTGAACTCAACCGACTGACTGCGACCGACAACTTCGGCGTCGGACTCATCCTGTCTGGCTCCGAGAGTATCCCGTACAGCGCGCAGCCACGCGATGAAGTCCTGCTCGCCAGTCGCAGCCTGAGCTGGGCGCGCGGCTCTGTTTACAGGAAAGACGGCACCGATGCCTCCGGGCCTCTTTTCGATCGCGTCGAGACGGATCTGAACAGGGCCACCATCCATTTCAAGGAGGGCACGGCGAAGAGTTTGAATGCGAAAAAGGGCGCCCTCGATTTCTTTGAAGCCGCTGGGATCGAAGGCGAATACTCGCCTGCCGCGGCACGCATCGATGGCGACGTCATCCGCATCAAGAGCGACACGGTTAACCGGATCGCGTATGTGCGCTACAACTGGAACAAGTCGCCGAACCAGGGCCTGGGCAATGCTTCCGGCCTGCCCGCGATTCCATTCCGCAGCCAGCAGATCGAATACGTCTGGTTCATCCGAAACTCTGAAACCGACCTTCCCTCCGAATACTTCACCCCGGCGAATGAATGGAAAAGCGGAGACGTCACCCTCGTGAATGGTCAGCTCAAGACCCACGGGTATCCAAACTTCAGCGGTTGGATCGGGCCCGTCGGCGTCAAGACCGGGCCGTTCGGGCCGAACATGGGCGTGCGAAAAGTCCTCGCAGGTTCTCCCGCCGACGGGAAAATCTTTGAAGGCGATGTGATTTACAGCGCCAACGGCAACATGCTGGGGGATGAGGCATGGGTGGTCATGGCGGCAGCCATTACCGAGAGCGAAACCGAGGCGGGAAACGGCAGACTTCTGCTCGGCGTCCGCAGGGACGGTAAGAACATGGAGGTCAAGCTGACCCTGAAGGTCATGGGCACGTACAGCTCCACCGCGCCCTACGACTGTCCGAAGACCGAGAAGATCATTGCCTATCTGGAGGAGTGGCTGGCGGCCCGCGGCGGCGGGGCGACCCGTGGCGGCGGCTTTCTGGGCTCTGATGCCCTGTTCCTGCTGGGCAGCGGCAACCCGAAATACCAGGGCCTCGTGCGCCGGGTCATCTACAGCAAGATGGCATCGACAGACCCGACGAAACCCTTCGAATCGACCCGGGCAGGGAAGAGCTGGTACAACTCCGCCGATGCGATTCTCTTCGGCGAGTACTTTCATGCGACCGGTGACCGCAATGTGCTCCCTTATCTGAAGAATGCCTGCGACCGGCTGGCGGCCACGCAGCAGCCCATCGGTGGCTGGAGGCACAATTTCCCGGGCGGCGCGACCTATGGGCTGATCCCGAACGCCGGCATCCCGGGTGTCATCGGAATGAATCTGGCCAAAGCCGCCGGGCTGGACATCAACATGAAGGCATACGAGCTCGGCGTCCGTCACTTCCGCGAGAAGCGCGCCGAGACGGGCACCATGATTTACGGACTCGGCGGTTGCCAGCGCGAAACGCCGCCTCAGATCGATCCGGCAGTCATGGCCGCGGGCAAGCTCGAAACGTGCAACGGCGGCCTGTCCGCGGCCGGCATCCTGATGGGACTCGAGGGCCACACCCGCGCAGCCCACCTCTGTTCCCTGATCAGTGCCTACGCATTCAATAACACCTTTGGCGGACACGGCGGCAACTTCTGGAACAACTTCTGGACACCGCTGGGCGCGCACGCCCATGGCCGGGCCGCTTTCATCCATTTCATGAAAGGGCACCGCTGGTATCGCGAGTGCAATCGGATGTTCGACGGCAGCCTCATCAATAATGAGAACGAGCGTGTGGGCGGCGGGCACGGCCTTGCTCTCGTCGCACCCCGCGAACGCCTCCGCATCACCGGGG
>Ga0187827_10005772_pt1 | contig 14488 bp, 17 predicted proteins | sample ETNtaG_39_FD_167969 | JGI IMG/M metagenome (GOLD analysis project Ga0187827, IMG submission 167969) | Marine microbial and viral communities from oxygen minimum zone, Eastern Pacific Ocean - ETNP2014_SV_150_PacBio MetaG (Illumina Assembly) | ecosystem: Environmental > Aquatic > Marine > Hypoxic...
AGAACCACGATCCCTAAAAGTTTTTTCATTTAACTTCCTTTGGATTACATTTCTTTCTCTTCATCTTCTTTAAATATTTCTTTTTAATATCTTCTTGAAAATATTCGTAAGGACAAGCAAGAAATTTGTATCTTTTGGCTTCAACAGTATTTTCAAATTTCTTTAGTCTTTTTGGTAATTCATTATTTTTATTTATATCTACTAGTCCAAAATCCCAACTTCCTGCTAAAGTAGTTCCCTTTGTAAACGCAATAAGTTCACCAGCTTTTATCTTTATAGGAGGAATAACTGGGACTGTAGGAGCTGGATGCTCTTCGTAAACAGGAATGTTTCCTAATTTATTTAATATTTTTTCAGAAAGATTATCTACATGATCAAAATAAAAAACAATTTCACAGCCAACCTGAAAGAATAATCGCCACTGAACATTTTTCACTTTATCTGGTTGACGGTAATGTGAAAGCGTTATCAAATAAGAATCTATGGGATTATATATTGGCACTGGTTTATCAATGACAACAAGATTGTTTTTTCTCCCTTTATTTTTTACAAAAACATAGGTGTGACCTTTAATAACCCCAACTTTGATCTGCCCCCATCTTTCAATTTTACTAATTTTTGAATAGTCAGTAAATTCATGTGTAAAGATAGGATTTGGATTACTAATACAATTTTCTACCTTATTAGATGCAAAGATATCATTTTTGGGTCTCCAATAATCAGGGTTATTGAGACATTCTGTAATTGAGTTTAGTTCTTCTTCATTAGGTTTTTGTGTCCCAGTAAAAATAACTTCTTGATATCTTTCTTCACCAAGCATCTCACTAAAACATTTATTTAATGCTGGATCTTTTAAATTGTAATTACTTTCTGTAAACCCAGTATTGCACCACAACAAACTCAGAACCAAGATCCCTAAAAGTTTTTTCATTCTATAGAATTTTTTTCCCATTTTTTTTATAACATTTAAATTTTATATGAAGTTTTTTATTACCCTTGATATCTAAATTTCCAGAATGCCTATCAAAAGTTGCTGTTAATACTTCTCTAGATGGATTGGATACTGTAGCATATTTGATAGCAATAATAGAACTTTCATTTATTTCAGTGATTGCAAATATACCAAGCCCGCTGATATCAAAATATTTTGCTTTCTTATTTGCAATTACAAGTCTAGAGGTTTCACTTGGACCGTCGGCATACACCCAATGACATTTTAAATAAACATCTTTAGAGTAAGCATTTCCTTCAATATTGAAGATAAAATTAATAAATAAAAACCATAATAGAAATTTTTTCATTTAAACCAAAATTATAATTATTGCACATATAACAAAAACTATAATGATGCCTAGATTATTTTTAATTTCTTGTAGAGGATTTTTTATAAATGCTTTTATATTTTTAAGTAACTGTATTAGAACAAAAATAACAACCCCAAGCCCAAGTATAAACCCAATTATAAAATAAAGATCATAACCTATCTTCATTTAGTTTCTGTAATCCTTGTTATTGTCCAAGGTCCGTATATCGTATCAATATCTCGAACTATGGTTATTTGTTCGTGTTTTGATAAATTTGAGAACCATTTATGCTTCATCAAATCTTTTTGTAGATCCCAAGGTTGGTATTTAATTTTATCATACCATATTTGACCATTGCCCAGAATAAAACCTCTAGCACTGCCTACTGGCGAACATTCAGGTTTGTTCATAAGAACTGCACCTCTAAAAGTTACAGGGAACGCTTCATCGTAAGTTTTGTTGTCAAAGAAACTCATTTTTGGTCCAGAAATTAAGTCATCTTTGATTAATGATAGAAGTTTATCTAAATCTTTGTTCTTAACGGCATCTTGAATTTCTAAACCAAATTTATATGCCTCTTCGGGCACATAATAATTACCAAGATACTCTGCATAGGACTTAACTGTGTGGTCATTACCAACACCTTCGATTGGGTCATCGTCATTACAATATTCTGCAAACCCAACATTGCACCACAACAAACCCAGAACCAAGATCAAAAGTTTTTTAATCATTGTAAATCCAACAACACGTCACTGTGCTTATTAGCTTTTTTTAATTTTGCATAAGATCACGAGTGTTCATGCAGAATAATTGAATCGTTGCTGGCTCCCCGATTATTGCTAATTGTTTTGTGCTCAACGTTCTACTGGCACTCGTTCCAATACTAATTTTATGTGCTTTTAAAAATGCAGTTAATGTTTGCGAAGCTACGGCAAAGTTCACATTCTCAGGAATGTATTCGGCCTTTTTAAGCATATAAAGTTTGCTTAATCCTGCTGATGCAATTCCCACCACTTGAGCATTCATGTTTAAAACAGGTCCACCACTATTTCCAGGTTGGATTGCAGCATCAATTTGTATTTGAGAAGTATTATTACCTAGTCCAGTTAAAGAACTCACTATTCCTTTTGTCAGTTTAACACTATCGCTCAACGTTTGTGAAAGCGGATAACCGAATGCGATGATATCCTCGCCTAGTTCAGCACCATCGGTTTTGATATTGAGATATTCTTTATTCTTAAATTTGCCCTTAACCAAGCCTATATCGTTCGCCATATCGGTAGCTAGAATATTTAAAAAGACTTCTTCACCCTCTTCATAAGCTTTAACTTTTTTGCAAACTCCAACCACGTGTTCATTGCTTACAACGTGACCTTTGTCGCTGACAAAAAATCCTGAGCCTGAACCGATAATAATAATTTTGTCATCATCTTCTTCAATGGGTTTTTTCTTCTTGGGTTTTTTCTCTTCAGGTTTCTTGGCTATTTGATCTCCAGAGCAATTAGCATAGATAGGATGCAGATCACCTTTTCTTAATCTTTCTTTAATGAGCTCAATATTTCCTATACCAACTCCAACTTGCTGTAAACTTGCCTAGTAGTGAGGTGCGTATGTAAAAACCCTATAACTAGGGAAAGTACCAGATTTTAAAAAAACGACTTGTGTAAGATTTTTAACAACTATTTCTTCTATTTTATTGCCATGTTTAATTTGGTTTTTTTCTAAATTTAATTGAATATTAATTTTTTTGTCTGTTGCTTTATATTGACAAACATAATTTAAAACTTCTGCAAACCCAACAGAACACCAAAACAGCCCTATCACTAAAACCAGTATCGCTTTCTTCATGATCCCTTAATCCTACACCAAATAGTCTAGTGAGTCAGGTTCCCGAATGATGGGAGTTTTGCTTTGATATAGGTCAATTTTTTCATAACGTTTCATAATTTTTAAAATTTTTTGCTAAGTATTTATTAAAACAAAACACGTTCATCAGTCATACCTATACTGAAATTGAAGAAGTTAAATCCCGTTAGGGACTTTAAAAATTAAATCCGTTCAGATTCAAAATAGGGTGGTTGACCACCTAAACGAGGACGAGGGAGCTAGCGACCGAGGACGAGTCAAATCGCGCACGGGCAAAACTTTGGACTCAATATCTTGCTCCACTCGTTGCTCCACTCATGCGTCAACGCTCCACTAAAACTTTGACGCTGAATCCTGGGTTTGATATAACTTTTTTAGAAAGAAATACGTTGGAGTCAGTAGTGAATCGAACGTTAAAGGACATGCGGCGGGGTAGCTCAGTTGGTTAGAGCACAGGACTCATAAGCCTGGGGTCGGCGGTTCGAATCCGCCCCCCGCTACCAAAATTATTTTTTGAATTGATATTTATATTTTATTAGAAAGAATTTTTTATGAAACCAAATACACCGAAGTTTATTCTATTGTCTTTTTTTACAGCAGGGATTTTGTTGGCATTAGTCGTATTATTTGATTTAGTCATGTACGATTCTTCGTATATCAACAGAAGTTCACTTACTTTCAGCATTAATAACTTAAATAGCAAAAAAACAAAAAATTTTCTTAAATATTATGAAGCTTTATATCATGAAATTGCATTCAAAATTTCTAAAGATCATAAAGAATATTGGGAAATAGAAGATCCAAATTCAAGAGTAAGTTTGCCGGAAAAAAAAATCATATCAAAAAAAAAAGAAAATTTTTTACCTGGAAGAAAAATAGAGGAAATTGAGAAAAATTTTTCTAATTGGCCCAGAAGTCATGGTGGTTTTTCCTCAATGAGGTTTTCGAGTCTTGATTATATAAATAAAGACAATGTAACAAAATTAAAATTGGCATGGACATTTAATTCTAATGATGGAAAGAAAGGCATTGAGGCTAATCCAGTTGTTTACGATGGTTTAATTTATGTTCCTACACCGGGCAATCATATTATTTGTTTAAACGGCACCAACGGTAAAGAAATATGGAGATATAAAGTGGAAAGAGGTTATCACGCTGCCAAACGAGGTTTGCTTATTTGGAAGGATAAAAAAAATAATATTCTTAAATTATATTTTACTAATGATGACCAGTTGATATCTCTGAATGCGAAAACTGGAAAATTAATAAAAAGTTTTGGAAAAAATGGAATAGTAAACATCGGATCAAGTCCTATTCCACCAGTGGTTATTGATAATCAATTGGTTATTGTTACTTTTAGACCATCAATAGAGGTTTACGATATTCAATCTGGAAAATTATATTGGAAATATTATTTAAGAGAAATTGATAAAAAAATTTTTGGCGTAGAAGATTTTGATGGAGGAAATCCATGGGGAGGTATTTCCGCAGATATTCAAAATGGAATAGTTTATCTAGCAACTGGTAATCCATGGCCGAGTTATGTGGGAGTATCGAGACCAGGAGAAAATTTATTTGCTAACAGCGTGATTGCTTTTGATGTACGAAATAAAAAAAAATTATGGCATTTCCAGGAAACATGTCATGATATATGGAATTTTGATATACCCTCTACTCCAATTTTAACAACTATCAACAAGTACGGCAAAAGAATTGACGTTGTAGTTGCTGTAACAAAATTAGGCAACACTCTTGTTTTAGACAGATATACTGGTGAACCTATTTTTGACTATCAAATGAAACTTGCTCCGGCATCAAAATTACCTGGTGAAAAAACTTGTAAATATCAGCCTTCGTTGAATTTACCAGAACCTTTTGCAAGAAATGTATTTAAAAAAGATGATGTTACAAATTTGAGCAAATCTAGTAGAGATTATATTTTATCAATAATAAAAAATTCAAATTATGGTTTTTTTGAACCTCATGAACTTAATAAAGATACAATAACGTATAATAATATAGGTGGAGCACAGTGGACTGGCGCTTCAGTAGATCCTTATAAGAATGTAATGTACGTAACTGCTAGTAATATTCCTTGGAAAGTAGGAGTTCGACTTCTTAACAAAAAAGCAAAATTTAAATACATAGGAAAAATAGAAGAACCATTAAGAGATTTAGAAGGTTATCCAGGAGTAAAACCACCTTGGGGAACACTTACAGCAATAAATTTAAATACTGGCAGAATAATATGGCAGGTTCCTCTTGGTCATTATGAAAGTATAAAATCAAAAGGAATTAACACTGGCACTGAAAATTTTGGCGGAGCGACTGCGACAGCAGGAGGATTGGTTTTTGCTGCTGGTACATTGGATCGATTGATAAGAGCATTTGACTCTGAAACGGGGGCAGAATTGTGGTCCTATAAACTTCCGTACATTGGATCTGCCCCTCCCACATCATATAAAATTGATGGTGAACAATATATTGTTATACCAGCAACCGGCGGAATTATTTTAAAAAAAAATTATGGAGATTTAATTGAGCTAGGAGATGCTGTTGTTGCTTTTAAACTTCAAGATTAATAAATAACTTTTTTTAAATATTTGATTTAGTGAGATGTTTTTAACTTTTTATAATTTTTTTAAGTTTTGTAATATTCATTGATGGGTTAAGAGGGTATTTTAGACCCAATATTTTTTTTGCATAATTTTTTTTAATTTTTGGGTTGAATTTTTTTACAAAACTATAGACCGTTTGAACTTCACCCCCAAGATTTATTATTCCTTTTTTGTTAATTAGTTTGAACAATATTTTTGCCACATCATCATGAAACATAAAATTTGTATTAAAATCATAAAAAGCTTTTTTATGAACGAAAGGTTTTTCTGTCATACAAACTCTTAAAACTAGTGAATTATTGTACATTTGAACAGAACTCTCTCCGCCAAGTTTTGACCATGAATAATTATTTTTAGGAAGAAGGGAATCAATTTCCTTGTAATTACCCTTTGTTCCTGGATAGACGTAGCTGGTAGAAAAGTAGATTAATTTTACACCCATTTCCGAGCAGACTTTAGTGATGTTGGCTGTTCCGATTATGTTTAAATCTATACTTTTGTTGATATATTTTTCGTGAATTTTCATTGGTCTTGAAAGTCCAGCAAGATGTATCAAGTATTTAGGCTTTTGTGATCTTAGATATTTTTTAATATTTTTTAAATTTAATATATTTAATTTCTGTTTACTGGGGAAAAGCAATTTATATTTGTTTTTTATTTTTTTTAATTTAGATCCAAAACGTCCACTCCCTCCTGTTATAACAATTTTATTTTTATATAGAAACATAGTTTGGCGGTGTCACTTTATATTATTTTTGGAACGGGTACGTGTGTAATAAATTTACCCCCTTTTTTAATATATTTGCTTTCCTTTTTAAATATTTCATCTTTAAAGTTCCAAGCACCCAAAAAAACATAATCGGCTTCATTTGTTAATGGTCTGTCATATTTTTTGACATATATATGTGAACCGGGCATGTATTTGTCTATTTTATTCGGCGTAGTATCAAAAAAGTATTTCAGAGTATCACTTTTAATTTTACAATAAGCTAAAACGGTACATACTTTGGCTGTTGATCCGTAACCAATAATTTTTTTATTTTGCTTTTTTAATTTTGAAAAAATAGCATTCAATTTTTTTCTTGAGTATTTCACTTTTTTTCTGAATTTAATGTAAGTTGAAAAATTATTAAGACCGAATTTTATTTCCTGTTTTAATTGTTTTATTACTATAGTATTTACTCTATATTTTTTATTTGAACTTCTTTTAATATAATATCTCAATGATCCACCATGGGTAGTTAATTTATCAATATCAAAAACTTCCAAATTATATTTTTTGATTAAATTTTTTATTGCTATCAAAGAAAAAATATAAATGTGTTCGTTATAAAATTGATCATATGATACGTTTTTAAAACATTCTAAAAGAGATGGATCTTCGATTATTATTACTCCATCTTTTGATAAAACCTGATTAATTGAGGCAAAAACGGAATTTAAATTCTTTATATGACTTATTGTATTAGCAGCGTAAATTAAGTCAATATTTCTTGACCTTAACTTTAATTTTATTTTTTTAGCTAATTTTATACTCCAAAAATTTGAATAAGTTTTATAACCCATATTTTTTGTAATTCTAGCCATATTGCTACAAGGCTCTATACAGATAACTTTTTTTTTATCAAAATTTTTAATAAAAGATCCATCGTTACTTCCTATTTCCATTATTAATTTTGGCTTGAAAGCTTTCGTGATTCTGTGTGCTAATTTTTTAAAAGAATCAAGCATTGTATTAGACATTGAAGACCTATATGGATATTTATCATCAAACATTTTTTTCGCAGATATAGTATTTAAAATTGAAACTAATTTTGTTGTTGAATTAAAACCAACTTCTAAATGATAAAAATTTTCTTTTTTATTATTAGATAAATCTTTCTTCAATAAATATTTATTCGCAAGCGGCTGATGTCCAAGATCTAAAAATTTTTTGATCATATTTAAAAAGTTTATATGAAAATCTTATATTATAAGCAATACTTCATATTTTTTTGTTATTGCAATTTTATTTTTCACACTCTTTAGTAATTAATGTTCTTGAGCATTCTAAGCGTTGAATTAATATCTTTAAATATGCTTGATTTTATTATTAAGCCTTTTTTAGTAATTTTTTTATTAGAAACTTTGTAAGAATATTGATTTATGAGTTTAGATTTTTCATATTTTATTTTAATTTCACTTTTGTTTTTTTTTAAATAAGCAATAATTTTTTTCAATATTAAATTTTGTGATACAATATTAAATATATCATTTTGAAAAAAGTTATTTTCTATTGTAAATTTAAATACCTTAAATGCGTCTGCTAAAGATAAATATGGTCTTGGTTTGTTCATCATACCTTTCCAAACTGGCAAAGGTTTGCCTAGTACTGCACAAAGGCAAAATTTATTAATAGCAGTATGAAATCTCATGCCCTTTGAAACTCCCGAAATAGTACCAAATCTGTAAGAAACATAATTGATTTTATTTTTATTTTTTTTTAAAAGATTTTCCTCCTTAATTTTAATTTCAGCATACGGAGATTTTGGTCTTAGTTTTTTGCAATTTTCATCAACTATGCCTCTTTGCTCACCGTATACGCTTGTGCTTGAAATATGCACCAACTTTGATGAGTTCTTTGCGCAATATTTTAGTACATTTTTGAATATGCCAAGGTTGTTCCTGTAAATTTCTCCTTTTATATTTAAACTGTGTTCTGCATTTGTTAGCGAAGCAAGGTGGATTACTATACTGACCTTTTTAAAGTTTTTCAGTGCATAATTTGATGCCAGATCTTTTTGATAAAAATAAATTTTTTTATTTGTTTTCGGTAAATTGAACAAACTACAGTATCTATTTGTTGTAAAATTATCAATTACATAAACTTTTTTTACCAATTTAATTTTGTTAATATTTTCTAATAAATATGATCCAATATGTCCCAATCCACCTGTAATTAAAATTTTCATTTTTTTCTTAAATATTCTTTATATTTTTCAAAGCTTTCCAAATAGTCATAAGCGTCGTAATATTTGTCGCAAGCAACCATCAAAATAGAATTTTTTTCAAGAAATTTTATACTACACCAATATTTAGGTGGAACTAATATGGTTGTTTTTGAAGAACGACTTAAAATTATACTTTTTTTGCTATTTGGTGTTTCAATTATTAAAATCATTTTTCCATGAATAGGAATAAAAAGTTGCGAACATTTTTTGTGCGCATGTTCACCTCTAATTTTATTTTTTTTTCCATTTATAAAAAATATTCTTTTGACTTTTATGGGAAATTTTTTGTCAAAATTTATTGGCAAAAGTTTTCCTGAAGACCTAGAATATGATTTAAGTTTGAATTTTCTAATTTTTTTCATTTACTAATATCAAAAAAAATTACAGGCCATGACAATGCTCTAGTATATTTATTGAACCAATATGAAAGATATCTTTCAGCTAAAAAACCATATATTCTGGTTTTACCATATCCATTTAAATTGAAGCCAAAAATTTTTTCACATCTCTCAAGCCATGGGAAAATTGAATTATAATAATCATTCATGATTTTTTTGGAACGACACACAAACATATTTCCCTCACTAAAGGAAACGTTTTGTCTTGTGTATTTCCTAAAATCTTCTCTATCATGCTTATCAAGCAATTCAATTGCTTTATCTAAATTTCCATTTCCATGCCACATATCAAAGTGAAATCTTATATTTCTTCTGCTTTTGAACAAAGCGGAGGGATTTCTTACTAGAGACCATATTCCATGTTTTACCAACTTTGATAATTTTAAGTCATTAATATAGATATGTTCTCCGATAACTGTGTCAAATTTTTCCCATTCTATTGGAATTTTTTTTATAACAATATCTTCTAATCGAGAATCTCGATCGATTTTATTTTTATTGCCCCAGTACCTTTTATAAGCACAAAATCCTATCCAGTGAGCGTCTTCAATTTTTGGTAATTCATTTTTCCAAAACCAATAATGAAACGTATATTCACCATAGTATTTGTTTTTAGAAGAAATATTTTTATGAGTATTATCTTTCAACCATTCCTCTGAGAATTTATCGTCACCAAGGCCAACAGGTATATAACCTAATTTTTTAATAATGGGCAAAGTTTTGTTGTATAAAGACAAACAATAGATAGTAGCGTTATGCATGTTTATTAAAAGTATAAATTCTTTTATTAATTGTTATAGATTAAGAAAGAAATATAGTAAAATAATTATATTAATTTTTTCATAAATGAATAATGTATTTGCAATGGTTACCCTACATAGTTCAAACTTTTATACGGGTTATGCATTGCAATCTTTTTTTAAATACACAGAGATTGATGATGATGACGAATTTTTATTGATAGACAACGATAAAAGTGAAATTGAAAAATTTTTGATTTATAAAAAAATTAACATAATCAAAAATAGCCTACCACTAAGCTTTGGTGAAAATGTCAACCAGGCAATTACTATCGCAAAAAAAAATAAAAATAATCTTGTTTTTTTAAACAACGATATTATTTTTACAAAAAATTGGTTTGAACCAATAAAATCAGAATCCGAAAATATTTCAATTCCAACGTCTAACTTATTATTTAACTATAGTTCGGATTGTGGAAATTTAATTTTAAAACCAACAATGCAATTTAGTGAATTTAATGAAAATTATAATTTATTGAATAACATTATATCAAAACATATAAAAAGATTTGAATCGCAAAAAAAATTTCAGACTTTATTGATGCCTTTTTTTTGTTTTAAAATACCTTACAAAATTTTAGAAGCAGTTGGATATTTTGATGAATCTTTTATTACCGGAGGTGAGGATGTTGATTATAGAATAAGATCTGCAAAAAAAGGATATGATGTTAATTTTTTACTAAATACTTTTCTACTTCATTTTCATGGAAAATCAACATGGGACGGTAATGAGTCCCCCCAACAGACAGAAAAAAGAAATAGCGCTTACACTGAAGCATTTTTAAAAAAGTGGGGGAAAGAATTAACTCAAATTTTCATTATAAGAAAAGATTTTGATAAGATTTTGATCGAGAGGGGTTTAATCGATCTATTTAAACAAGGCAGATTTGGAGAGTTAATAAGAAAGATTATATAATAATTTCTTACAAGTATAATTTATTATAAGTTTTAAAAGTGATATTATTATTATCCTTAGAAGAAACAATTGGTTTTTTTATTGGCCATTTTATTTTGAGAGATTTATCATTCCATAAAATTCCGACCTCATCTTTTGCTGATCTATAATTTGTACAACCATAGAAAACTAAATTATCTTTTTCTAAACCACAAAATCCATGTGCAAAGCCTGCCGGTATTAAAAGAGAAGTAGAGTTTTTGTCTGATAAAATAATAGAAAATTGCTTCTTGTAAGTTTTTGATTTTTTTCTTAAATCCAAAACTACATCAAAAATTTTACCCTTTACTACAGAAACAAATTTTTCTTGTTGAAATTTCTTTTGCAAGTGGAGACCTCTAATTACATTTTTTCTGGATAAAGACATGCACCAAAAAATGAAACTTTTGTTTTTAAAAAGAGTATTTTTAAAAGTTTCTCTAAAACATCCTCTTTTATCGTAGTGAGTTATTCCTTTTATTATTTTAAGTCCACGAAATTTGGTATTAATAACTTTCATTTAATCAATTTTCTCAAATAATCTGAATAATCACATTTTCCATAAAATTTTATAGAAGAGTTTATTTGTTTTTTGTTTATCCAGTTATTTAAAAGAGAAATCTCTTCTAAACAAGCAATTTTTAATCCTTGTCTATTTTCTAAAGTTGAAACAAAAGCAGAAGCTTCATAAAAATCTTTAACCGAACCTGTATCAAGCCAAGCTCCACCACGACCAATCCATTCGGCTGATAATTTATTTTTTCTGTTATATCTTTTTAGTAAATCAACAATCTCCAATTCATCTCTTTTAGATGGTTTCAGATTATTGGCATACTTAACAACATTGTTGTCAAAAAAATATAATCCTGTAATAGCTAAGTTAGATAAGTATTTTTTAGGTTTTTCTATAATTTTTAGTATTTTGTTTTTTTTATTAATTTTAACTACTCCATATTGCGATGGGTTTTTTACAGGGTGAATAAATATTTTTGCTCCTGATTTCAATTTTATGCATCCTTTCAATTTTTTTGTTAAATTTTGGCCGTAGAAGAAATTATCTCCAAGTATCAAAGCAATATTATCAGAGCCAATAAATTTTTTTCCAATTATAAATGCCTCCGCTAATCCTTTAGGATATTTTTGTTCAGCGTAACGAATTTTAATACCTAAATTTTTACCTTCGGGTAAAATTTTTTTAAATTGTGACAATTGACTTTTGTTTACGATGATTAGTATATCTCTTATTTTTGCTAACATTAAAATAGATAATGGGTAGTAAATTAAAGGTTTATCATAAATTGGAAGAAGTTGTTTATTAACAGCTTTTGTGAGCGGGCTCATTCGTGTTCCATACCCACCCGCAAGTATAATTCCTTTTTTAATCATTTCTTATTTTAATCCTAATCTTTTATCATATAGTCTCTTTGCAACACTTGTAAAAAATTTCATATTATTTAAATACCATTTAAACGTGCGAGCCAAACCTACATTAAGATTTATTTTTGATTGCCATTTAAGTTTTCTGCGTATTTTACTGCAATCTAAAGCATATCTAAAATCGTGTCCTGGTCTATCTTTTACAAAAATGATTTTTACTTTATTACCTATGAGAAATGAATTTTTTTCAACGATACGTAATAATTTTCTTACTATATCAATATTTTGAATATTACGATTGGATCCAACATTATAGCTTTCGCCAACTTTGCCCCCAAGAAATATCTTAAACAGCGCTTCACAATGATCTTGTACATGTATCCACTCTCTCGAGTTTCTTCCTTTTCCATATATTGGTAAGGGTTTATTTTCAATAATATTATAAATTAGTTTTGGTATTAGTTTTTCTGGAAACTGATTAGGGCCGTAATTATTACAACAATTAGATATTACAATTGGAAGTTTGTAGGTTCTAACAAAAGATTTAATCAAATGATCTGCGCTTGCTTTAGATGCAGAATAAGGTGAACTGGGTCTATAGGAAAATTTTTCATTAGATCTTTTCCCTATTTTTATATCACCGTATACTTCATCGGTTGAGACATGTACTAATTTAATTTTCCTACTACTCTTTTTTAAATATATGCCTAAAGCAATGAGCAAATTATAAACACCTAAAATATTGCTTTTAATAAAAGCATCAGGATCATCAATAGATCTATCAACGTGTGTTTCAGCAGCAAGGTTAAAGATACCTATGGGTTTAAATCTATTCAAAATTTTTAATATTCCATTCTTGTTATTGATGTCTTGTTTGAAAAATCTGTAATTTTTGTTTGAGGTAATTTTTTTTAAATTATAGGGATTAGCTGAATAACTTAATTTATCGATGTTAATAACAAAATAATTTTTGCTAAGTAAAAATTTTACTAAATTACTTCCTATAAAACCTGAGCCTCCAGTTACAACAATTTTTTTCATAATTGTTTTTACAAAAAAGATATGATCTACTAAATTAGATTATTAAAAGAATTAGATTATAAAATCAATTATGTTTAAATAATGTCGATTAGAGATATTACTGCTGTAATAGCTTCATTTAAGAGTGGTGAAATAATTAAAAGTTGCCTTAACTCTATAAATAGAGAATGTAAAGTTATACTTGTTGAAAATTCAAACGATTTAGATTTTAAACGAAAAATTGAACAAGAGTTTTCAAATGTAGAATGCATTTTATCGGGTAATAATTTAGGTTATGGAAAAGCAAATAATATTGGACTGAAAAAAGTTACATCTAAATATGCTTTAATCTTAAATCCTGATACCACTTTGCAACCCGACAGTATTGAAAATTTTTTTAAAGCAATAAAACGTGTTCCAAAGTTTTCAATTATGGCTCCTCTTATACAAGAAAAAAAAGAGGAGGCTACAAAAATTAACAGAATCGATAATAATCCCATTTCGGTAAAAAATGTAAAAGGCTTTGCTATGTTCTTAAATATTTCGGAATTTCAACAAATAGGTTTTTTTGATGAAAATTTTTTCTTTTATTTTGAAGAAATTGATTTATGTAAACGTTTGATTGACAATCACAAAAAAATTTATTTGGTACCAAGTATAAAAATAAATCATGCTGGGGGAAAATCGCACGACAAGACTTTAAATAAAGAAATGGAATTATCAAGAAATTGGCATTGGATGTGGTCCACTTTTTACTACAATAAAAAATATAAAGGTTTTTTAATTTCCTTTTTAATCATTTTACCAAAATTGAGTTCTGCCGTTTTTAAAGTAATTTTATATTCATTTTTTTTAAACAGGGATAAACGTGAAATTTATAATAAAAGATGCTCTGGATTGATTAACGCGATAACCGGAAAAGATTCTTGGTACAGACCCAAAGTTTAGTTTAATGACCAGGAAATTCAATTAAGCTGTGTGTCTGATAGCCTTTATTTTTTAAATTATTCACACCACCTAAATCGTATAAATTAATCACAAATATAAAGCCCGCTATATTTCCCCCAGATTTTTCAATTAATTTTGCTGCCGCCTCCGCTGTTCCACCTGTTGCTATTAAATCATCGATGATTATAACTGAATCATTTTTGTTTATAGAGTCTTTGTGAATCTCAATC
>Ga0187827_10005774_pt1 | contig 14484 bp, 13 predicted proteins | sample ETNtaG_39_FD_167969 | JGI IMG/M metagenome (GOLD analysis project Ga0187827, IMG submission 167969) | Marine microbial and viral communities from oxygen minimum zone, Eastern Pacific Ocean - ETNP2014_SV_150_PacBio MetaG (Illumina Assembly) | ecosystem: Environmental > Aquatic > Marine > Hypoxic...
TAATAATAAGTTTTAAATTCTGCGCTTTATAAATATTTTGAGCTGTAACCGGAACTTTCATTGAGGCATCAAAGAATATATTGCACTCTTCAAAAATGGGGATTACCTTGTCAGGTACTGCTTCAGGAGTAAGAATTTTATAATTGGATCCAAGGATATTCTCAACAGTTTCCAGAGTATATTCCGGCCCAATGTATAAAAGAATATCTTGTAGGTTTTTAATATTTCTTTTAACCAAATTAAAACTCTGTTACATTTCTCTCAGCTTTTGGATAAAAACATCTCCATAAAGACTATGAATTGTTACCCCACTTGCCAATATAATTCTCACGTATCTTTAATTCTTCATCATAAAGAAACACATCAGATACCCCACTCATTAACTCAACATTCCTAGACCACTCTACAATTTCTGACATTTCATCTATTGTAGTCGACATCTTTTGATCTCTTCCAGGAAGATATCTGTTGAGGGTAAAGTGCTTCTCAACATATTCCGCACCTAAACAGATAGCATACTTTGCGGCTTCAGTACCTAATGTATGATCGCTATATCCGAACCGGAAGCCTTTGTCCCTTATATATTGCATACGCTTCATATTTACTCTGTTTAAAGGACATGGATATATTGAAATACAATGCAAGAAAACAACTTCTCTCCCTTTACAAATTTCCATTGTCTTATCCAACTCTTCTTTAGTAGTAGCGCCAATAGAAATAATCAAACGCTCAAACTTGTCTAACAGCCTCTTAATTAATGTATAACTTGCGGTATCAGGACTGGCAACTTTTATAGTCTTCAGTCCTAAAGTAGACAAAAAATCAACCCTGTCTAGATCGAAGCATGTCGTAAGCATTTCAATTCCATACTCCTCACACTTCCCTTTAATCCTATAATGATCATCATCAGACAACTCATGTATCTTATAATAATCATAATTTTGTTGATAATCTGAAATATCATTACGCAATTTATCTGCCTGCCACGATTGAGTCTTAACAATATCAACATCTTGATCTGCAAGACACTTTATCATAGACTCTATTATATGAATATCACCCATATGGTTAGATGTCAGGTCTGCGATGATTTTTGTTCTCATACTTTCAACTCCTAAGCTTTTATAGTTATGATTATCAATAGTCTACTATGTTATCAATTAGGGTGAGAAAACGAAACCTGCACATTCTTCTTTTTCAGACAGTTTCAAAAAAGGGTAATATCCGTTCATATAATGGTAAAGGAATCTCTTTAAAGTAGGCTTTTTCATCATCTGTAAGTTTTACCCCTCGTGTGAGGATCGTCTTGTCTACAACACCTAGTTCACTACCTTTGAAATAAGAACTCGATCCCACAGGATTACCATTAAAGGTAGGTGTCAGAAGGACCGGTTCGAATTCAAGCCCTAGCCACTCGCAAATACGTTGCATTACCTCCTTAGTATTTTCCACTAGAGACTCGAACGAAAAGACCATAACTTTATCAGGATACATCACTTTAGCGCTAAGAGCTCCTTCCACAGAACGTTCCCAAAATTGCATCATTTCTTTGTAGTTTAAATCACGGTACCTAGGGTAATTTTTAGCAGATGTTAGCCAGCTTTCAGGATGACGAACCAGCGAAATGTAGATACCATCCGGGTAGGTCTAAAATATTTATTTCTTCATCTACCTGTTTAAAAATAACACCAAAATAATCAAATACTACTGCCCTACCGATAATTAACACACCATCCTCTTGGGAATAGTACAATTGTGATATCGTCTAAACTTTACCAAACATTTTGTATCATCTTTTCTGTCGCAGATTTTATTAAGCTAATCTATGCCAAATAACATAGAATCAGCTTCTATAAATACAAAATCCTATCAATCACGAGACAAACTATTATAAGTTAATTTCAATTTTACTTTGATAATTTCTGCACTATGATATCAGGCAATATATTTTTAACTTTACTCCTTATTATTAATACTGGTGAAAATTTGACTTTCCACCAAACGTACATTGCCGTAAAAATCCAATTACGTGTCGACAGCACCTTTAGATTGTTTCTTTTTTGTGCCAGCAAGTGTATTTCACTTTGATTAGATTTATTAGTTTTATTAACAACTTTTTTAGCAATAACTATAAAACCGCATTTTGAAAGTAATGCAGCAAGTGTATTTTGAGTAAAATAGTATGTGTGGACGGGTTTAAAAATTTTATCAAATCTTAAAAAAAATAATTTAGTATTTAAAGAATCAAGTCCTGGAACTCTTACGAAAAGATACCCATCATGCATTAATACTCTTGAAACACTTAGCAGGAATTCCTTCGGATTGAAAGTATGTTCCAATACTGCCGAAGCTATAACCAAGTCGTATCTAGATAACGTCTCAACTGAAATATTATTAGCATCAACTTGTAATACATTAATACCATATGCACTCCTGCAGTAATCTGCAGCCTCACTTGATAATTCTATACCTATGATATCTACATTAAATTGCTCATTAATTATATTAGTCAAATGCCCATATCCACAACCTACATCTATAGCTTTAAGTTGACGTACATCAGTTTCAGATTGGTAAATATTATTAAAAATAAATTTACCAATAGAGGAATAAAAATCAAAAGTCTTCTGAGGTATATCGTGTAGGCCTTTAATCTTTATTTTTCTGTGGTAAAGGTCTTTATAAAACTTGTTGTAACCATCAGGTTCAAGCACAGGGCTGACAAAAACCAATCCACATCTTTTACAAATCTTAATGTGACATTTGTCACTTCCCGGCCAATGTTTTCTGAGAATATTAGTTGTTAATAAAGAACAGTGCTCTTTAGGTAATGATCCGCACAAAGCACAATCGACTAAGGTTTCTGTATATTTCTTAGTGTTTGCCCTGTCCATGTTATTTTTTTGCAAATGCCATATCCAAAGGAGATCATTTTTAAATTATCTCATGTCAGCACCATTCGCATTATTTACAGCAACTTCTTTATTTTTCAATTATAAAAACAATGAAATCAATTATCTAAAAAGCAAGCTCATGTAATATTTCATAATCAATATTCTCTATAGAGGATTCTACGGCATCAAGAACATCTTGCTTATTAAAAACAATTCTTCCATCAGCAACTTCAGCTTCAACTACAGAGCATCTCTTCTTTATTAATTCAAAAGTCCTTGGATGCCAGTAATCCCCTTTTACTGTGAAAAAGACTATAGGCTTAACAGTATGCATTGAAAAAGCAAAAGTAGTAGTAGCATAATTACCAAACATAATACAGTCTGCCTTATCATATACCTCTTCAAATCGTGGCCTAATTACCTCATTTGCATATTCACTATATACCCCCTCTACATCATTGAGCATTATTGGATGCGGCTTGTAAATAACATAATACCCACTTGATCTCAAAAGCTTTACAAGTCTTATCTCCAGGTCAAACTGTGTATGTGAATAGTAATTCGAAAAAAATGAACTGTAAACATCTCTAATAGGACAACCAACAAGCATAATATTCTTTATTCTACTAACAGGCTTTTCTTTCTGCAGTTTTGCAAACAACCGCTTATTATATGATTGCTTTACGAAAGTTATATTTCCCATTCTCAATCCATAAGAAAAATCTCCAGCAACCTTTTGCAAAACCTCTTTATATCCGGCAGAAATCGTCACAAAGTGATTCACTAGAGAGAGTATGTTAATACTAATTTTTGGAGTATATCCATAAGCAAAATTATTGCCATGAATAAATCCCACAACATCACCTCCTGCATACCTCCATGATGCGCAAAAATTGCTATGAACAGCATTTCCAAGCCCTGTAGCCAATAATTTTGTTGGCTTAATTTTCACAAACGCATTAATATTCTGGCGAAAAAGCAACAAACTGTAAATAAAGCATTCATCAATCTCATTTTTCAGCAATCCTAAAACTCTACTATTAATTTCAGGAAATTGTTTTTCAAGTAATGTAAATAAATGACAAACAAACTCATGGACATTATTAAGCTCAGGATCTTTATTAACTTTTGCATGACTATTATTTGCAAAGAGGAGAGGATGTAATTGAATTGGAGATATTTTGTTTTGATTACAGTAAGCAACAACCTCTTGCTGAGACCTATATCCTATAAAGAAAACAGGAGAAGAAATATTATTTAGAAAATTTATATCAGCAAAAACGGGAGGTAAAGAATTGTACTTTATAGTACTTAAAATATTTTTAATTCTTTTCTGAATACTCAACCCTGAAATAATTTTGCCAATTACGTTTATATTATCTAAAGATTCATATTCGTATATTGAAACATCATTCGGTATTCTTACTTTCTCCTTACCAACTATATATCCATACCCTCTTTCCTTTAACCTTATCAATCTTAATACCTGTGAAATCCATTGTGAAATTGAACTGGGTATTTTTATGTTAGAAATGGCTACCCAGTAAACCACATCATTGTTATATTGTCTTAGGACTTCAAGGAAGCAGGCAAAAACATTGTCATAAATAGCCTGAAATTCTTTTCCTGTAACTGGAATATAGAAATCTTTTAACCATTCTTCTATACCTATGTTCTTTATACCAGCAACGTTTATTGGATAAATTTTTTTCATTTAATATTTAAGTCCTATTTTACACATACTATTTACTAATATTATTCTTTAACCAACTTTAATTGGAATTCCTTATACCTTACTGGATAAAACCATATTATACGCTTATCAAACCTAACACTGCCACTGGCAATTCTCAACACTCCAACTACTTTTGTTATACAATATCGATGTAGAAATGATGAAATTTGTGGACAAATCAGGAAGGATACATAATTACTTAATTATTAAAACTTATTTAGTCTCATTGGTAAAACCTGTCGCTTACCTATCAATGAGTTACTATCACAACTCATAAAAACATATATTATCTGGAAAAAATATAGTTTATATTATCTGCTACACGATTTAATTTAAATCCGGCAGACTGCATGATCGAAAGCATTTCATCATTTTTATTATGCTTTACATCTGGCATCATTTCCATCGAAATCGATCTTAATCTTTCATCCGCTAAAGTATTTTCCCCCCCCTTTAAAATCTTGTTCTCAAACCCATCAACATCAATTTTAATATAATTAGGAAATGGAATACTAAAATTTAATAAAATATCATCTATTGTATAACTAATAGTTGCTTGTCTAAATACCGATTCAAAGGTATTTCCGTGAACATCAACAAGACTATTAAATTGATGGCCTGTTTTCCCAATTTGCGTGTTAGGCATATTCAAAGAACCAAATTCAGTAACATCACTTAAAGCTATGCACAGAGGATAAATATCTTGGTCTTTCTTATTAATTTCTATATTTCTAACAAGGAGATAAAATGTTATTCCGGCTGGCTCAAAGGCTACAACCTGAACATTAGGCTTTAGAGCAGCATAAAGTGAATATAAACCAACATTTGCTCCTATGTCCCATAGAATAGAATCATCATCAAACCCATCAATCCACTCTAATGTTCCTGGCTCCTTTGTATGAAAAGATTCAGCCCTGGCAATTGGCATTTTATCATTACATAAAAAATGAATTTCCCCATATTTAGTATCTACATCCATGATAGGTGTTATTTCTTTTGTCAATAACATTGCACCTCTTGCCCTGTCTCTATTATTGAGGAATCTGAAAACCGCTTGTATAGTTAATGTTAAAATCCTAAATAAAACGCCCTTATACCCCATGCTCTTCTCCAGTCTAGCGCAACACCTAAACACTCATCTCCTTAATACTATATCCTTATTTGCTTTTAATAGTCTTGCAAAAGGTTCAGACAATTAACATCATCTCCTTTATCACGCTTTAAGGCCTTCATTATATTCTTTAAAGCTTCTGTACCTATAATGAAAATTACACCATTTATTTTCTTCCCAAAGACTATATTGTTCTATAAACATAAATTCAAACCCAAAACACTTTGCCGTCTCATAATCACTTTCACTATCCCCAATAAACAAAACCTTCTTGCCAAGACAATCAATGTATTCTTTTACTATTTCGACTTTAGTATCGGGGGATCCATAAATACCATTAAAATAACGGTCTATTCCTTTTATTTTCAACAATTCTCTTAGTTCACTTTGATCCGAACCACTTACAACATACTTCGTTACATTCTGCGGCAGCAATTCAATAAACTTTATAAATCCATCAGTAAATTGAGAATACAACATTCTTTTCTTAACTATTGAACCAAACATATCTGTATAATATTTTATGTCATATGAATTATCCTTCAAAATAGTATCAAAGAAATAATCAAATTTCTTATATCGTGACACTCCACCATTTTCTTTATGGTATTTGACAAATTGTCCTGCTTTTTCTTCACCAAATTCTTTAACAGATTCATAAAATGCAATCGTTTTAATATCATTTGAATCGAAAATCACGCCATCACAATCAAATATTATTATTTTATATCTTTTTAAATCTATCATTTCCAATGTGGATATGTTTATAATCTGATATTAAAATCCTGACTTTTACCGTGTACGTCATTATGGATATCGGCTATACATTCAAGCAATCCTTGCCCCAAATCAACATAAGAGTTGCTTACTAACTTCTTACCTATTGTTGGATGAAAGGCATAAGGAGTAATTGTATAATGCCCGTCCATATTATCGCAGCTATATTCTACTTCTATTTTATTCTCAAAAATTTCGCTTATCATTTTAAGCAATTCATCATATTTGTATTTTTCTACACCAGTAAGAATTAAATGCTTATTCTTATACTTATCATCTAATATGTCTACACTTAAAGCCGCAGCATCCCTTACATGTATATACTCCCTCGTATCTTCACTATCACCTCTGTATACTATTCTTCCCTTTTCAATCGCCTGTTTTAATAGCCTATATATACCATTTCTATGATCTGCTCTTGGGCCATACAATGAACCATATCGAATAATTGTATATTCAAGATTAAATCTTTCAAGATAAGCGTCAACAAACCTCTCAGATGATTGTTTGCTAATACCATAAAATAATCCTTTTTTTGAAAATACATATATGCTGCTTGCAAAAACAAACCTCTTAACCATATTTTGTATACATGCTTCCATTATGTTAGCATTTCCCAGTATATTCAGTTTGATTGTGTCAATAGGATTATTTATCGCCTCATCAATATCAGCAAGCCCAGCAAAGTTGTAAACTATATCAAACCCTTTTATACTGTCTAAAACCAAATCCACATCCAAGATATTGCCTATAATCATTTTCTGGTTTTCTCTACAGTATAACGACTCTTTCAAATCAAAAATAGTTACATCAAATTTTCTATTAGTCAGCTCATCAGCCACATAACTGCCAATAAAACCAGAACCACCGAAAACTATTGCTTTCATAACTCTTTCAACCCTTTCAGTAAATTTTCCATCGATTGCATTTCCATCTCAACCCTTGCTTCTTTAGCATAAGATCCTATATGGGGTGTAAGTATAACATTTTCCAATTCTTTCAGTTTCCCATTATAGGGTTCGTTTTCAAACACATCGAGTGCTGCTCCAGCAAGATGCCCATTTTTCAAATTTTCATAGAGAACTGACTCATCCACTACACCACCTCTTGAGGTATTTACAATCAATGCCGCCTCTTTCATATACTGAAATTCCTTTTCCCCTATCAATTTTTCATGAACCCCAACATGTATAGTTACAATATCTGCCCAACAAAGCAGTTCCTTTAAAGATAAACGTTGAAACCCCAACAATCCATCCTCCACAAAAGGATCAGCATATGCTATCTCACAATCAAAAGGACTCAACAACTCCGCAACCTTTCTGCCAATCCTGCCAAATCCCTTTATGCCAATTTTCTTTTTAAATAAAAGATTCCCCATTCTCTTCTTCCATTGCCCCATTTTTAACTCTGCTCCCATCTGGAAAACCTTTCTCAACAAATTTAGTATTAACCCAACTGTCAACTCTGCCACTGCAAGTGTAGGCGCATCTGGTGTATTAAATACCCTTATCCCCAGCCTCCCAACAGCATCTATATCAATATTATCAAGTCCTGTCCCACATCTGGAAATCACTTTAAGGACTGGCAACCCCAATAGAACTTCTTCATTTATGGATTCAGTACCAGCAATCAATCCAATCGATTCTCTTGCAAGTCCTATAAGTTCTTCTTGTGCAACCTTACGCCCATAAGGATTAAATACAACTTCATATCCCATTTTGTTACATAATTCTATGGGAGAATAATCATATTTACCGAATGTTGTAGTTGTTATAGCAATTTTTGACATAAAAATACCAAATCAAGCTTGTATTTTAAAAGTATTCTCTGTAGAAAACGTCTCTCAGCTCAGCAAAAGTCTTATCACCCTCATCATTAAGCTGCTCCGCCATTTCAATCCTGTCAAAATACGACTCTGGCATCTTTACGTATAATGGAAATGTCCTGACAAGGCCTTTTATCTCCTGCCGCGAGAAACCTGCCATATTAAGAATCGAAGTCTTCATAAGGCTGTTGGTCTTTTTTTCAGGATCAAGATATCCTTTTTCTATACAATACTTTCTTAATGGTGTACCGGTATATGGGACAAAGAAGAACGCATTAATACTATCTGCTGTTATCTGTCTATTTAAACTTATTGTATCAAAGGCAAGCTCTCTATTCTCATCAGGAAATCCTATTATATTGTTTACTGTAACAGGGATTCTGCTCTTCTCGAGTATTTTAAATGCTTTAATGACCTGTTCATTGGTAAAGTGTTTTCTCAACACTTTTTTCCTGAATTCTTCATTACCAGTCTCCAAACCGATTGAGATCCTATCACAGCCCATATCCTCAAGCATCTTTATCCTCTTCTCAGTTATAGTTTCAATACGCGTCTGGCACCAAAATGGAAGACCAATATCAGATGCATATACTCTTGCAAACTCATCAATGGAGTCCTCTTTCTTTGCAAAAAAAGTCTCACTGTTAAAATAAATATAGTCCGGTTTATGCTTTTCAATCTGATATTTCAACTCATCAATTACCCTTGATAGAGGTTTCACCCTAAAGTACCCATCTCCTCCAGATTCCTTATATGCCTTTCTCTGTGAAGGCGCAGCACAGAAGGAGCAGCTAAATGGACAACCTCTATCTATAGTGACAGGTATCATCCTGAATATTTTTCCCTGCATTGGCCTATAGAATCTCTTGTTCTCAAAAATACTGAAGTCTTCGAATGGAATTTCGTCTAGATCTGCAAACGATCCAAGACTGTTCTTGTATATCTTCCCATTTGCCTTTACCCAAATATTATTAATATTAGTAATATCATCATTGGCAATCATTCTCTTGCAGAGTTCAACAAGTGCATTCTCACCCTCTCCTATACAAATAGCGTCAACGGATTCATCACGTATAACAATTTCAGGTGAAAATGTTGGATAAACTCCTCCTACTATCGTGAAGACCCCACGATCTCTTACACTTGAAATTAGTTTAATACCAAGGTCATATGTATCATCAGTGGCTGAAACACCTATTATGTCAGGTATGTAATCATCAACAGTCTTCTTGAAATCTTCAAGAACATCTGTAGCCTTTAACTCAACATTCTTTTCTTTCAGATTAAAGGGTCTTAACTGTAAATGTTCCACTCTTATATCGTCAACACTCCTTTCAGCAGTGGGATAAAGTGTTGTATCGAAAAGCCTGACATCCATTCCAGCCTCTTTAAGACATGCTGACAAGATAGCGATATTAGAAGGCAAGAGATTAACCAACTGGAGATTAGGATATACTAAAAGCACTTTGAACTTGGACACTTTAACCTTTCTTGAGGAGACTTTAATTAAATGATTGAAAGCTAAGAGGTGCGTATCTTAAGCAAGAGAGTTAGAACTGGAAAAGAGAAAGAAAGGATTTAAAGTCTTCACTCTCCCCCTGAAACTGTAACAGTTTCACCAGTCATGAAATTATTCATATCACTACCTAAATAATATGCAATTATAGCTACATCTTCCGGCTTGCCCATCTTTTTCATTGGAATCATGCCAACTCTTCTATCCATATCTTTGGGAAACTTTCTGTGGAAATCAGTATCAATAACGCCTGGCCTTATGGTATTTATAAAGACATTGTACGCAGCACCTGATTTTGACAGAGTCTTTGCTAAACCTTCTAGTGCAAGTTTAGAACAAGAATAATGCATAGAGTTGTCCGAACCACCATATTTAGCAGCAATTGAACTTATGTTCACTATCCTGCCAAAACCTTTTTCTTTCATCTGGTTAAATATACCACCAGCTAAAAGAATGGCAGAAAATGTATTAACAGTGAAAACATTAATTAAGATTTCTATATCTAATGAAACAAAATCTTTCTTTTCAATGTAAGTACCTGCATTATTGATAATGCAATCAATTTCCATCTTTGCAGCTTTATCTACAAAACCTTTTAATTGTTTTGGAGAAGAGAAATCTGCTTTTATCAGTTTAACATCTACATCACATTTTCTTATTTCATTATATATTTCTTCAGCCTTTTTCGTAGAAGAACAATAGTGACATACAACATTCCAACCCTCACTCGCAAACTTCATGGAGATTGCTCTGCCAATTCCACTTGATGCTCCAGTTACCAGCACAGTCCTTCTATTCATTCAACACTACCTCTTTTTTCTTAGCTATTTCGCTCATTCTTAATGGACACTCTGTACATGCATCAACCTTATGGGAATTGCCATTTTTATGAAGTAATCGCAAATGATTATTAGATTCAGTCCAACACTTATGTATTGTTATCCTACCAACCTTACCCATTGCCAGTTTTCCATAATAATCATTTTTACATACAGTTATTGTCCCATCCCACATAATTGTCATTCTCTGGTAAGGAAAAGGGCATATCCACGAAGATCTGACATGTTTAATTTCCTTATTTACAGTATCAGTAGAAGGTTCCATATCGTTATACGAAACCTGATCTACTTTGTCTTTCCAGAATGCTATATATTTATCCAATACAGCATTTAGTTCAGGAACTAATACCGCCTGAACTCTAATCTTAGGAGTCCCACTTGAAGTCTTTTCACGCAAATTTCGTAACCGCTCAACATTTGCCACAACTTTCTCGAAAACAGCTCCTACACGATTTCTTTCATACATTTTCTTTTCAAATCCTTCAAACGATACTGTCAATCGGTCTAATCCAGTATCAATAAGCATTCTTGCTTTTTCTTCAGTTAACAATATAGCATTGGTATTGAAATAAACATCTATAATACCCTTTCTTTTAGCGTAATTAATAAAACGTCCGAGATCTTTGTGAAGAAGAGGTTCACCGCGAAAATTAAACTTACAAGCATAAAGCCCTCTATCTCCAGCCTCGTCTAATATTTTCTTTACTGTTTCCCATTTCATAAATCCATCTTTAAAAACGGCATATGTAGTAGCACAAAAAGGACATTTAAGATTACAGCAGCTTGTTACTTCTATATCGATATGAAGAGGAAATTCACCATAAACAAGATTTCTGGGATTCTCATCCCATTTTCTACGATATTGTTTGAATTTTCTGTCCGACGATTGAAGAATATCAATACCTGCTATATCATGATGTATCTGATCTTTATGTGATGTTTGCCCCATAATTCACCCTTTACCAACTTAAAATTATTCTTCACTTTCTGAAAATAGTTCCTTTTTCAGCCAGTACTTGACTTGTGGAATCTGCCATTCATAATCTACATCAAGTCCGCCCCATTGTTTTAATGGATAAATATTTTGCCCCATCCACTTCTGAGGTAACATACCTGATTCAAGATCCTCTAAGCATCTTGGTCTTACTACAGATACACCCATATCAGCAAACCACGCATCTCCCTGTGAATCTCGATCGCAATTTAAAATCTTTGGATCACCGAATGTTTCAAATGGGACAAATGGTTTAAGAAGCCCTTTTTCATCAATTTTACGTGCACGCAAGGGACTCCACATATTATACCTTGATACAGTAATAGCAGAATCAATCTCTGGATTTTTCCTTAAAACTTTTATCCCGTCTGAGATCGTTTCAGACATAATTGTCGCCGCATTACACATAAGCAAGACTACAAACTCTATTTCCTGTTTCACATTACGCTCCTTAGCTATATTGTACGCATGAACATAAACATGCTCTCCAAGAGCTTCGTTGGTACATAGCTGTGGGGGCCTTCCAATTACTTCTATGTTATTTTCATTAGCCAGTTCCATTAGCTGCTTGTCATCAGTCGAAAGATAAACCCTATCAATCTCTGGGCAATCATTTGCAACCTTCATTGGATAATACGCAAGTGGCATCCCCAATACTTTATGTAAGTTTTTCCCAGAAAACCCCTTACTTCCTTTTCTACCCATTAATAATGCTATAACCAATTGTCTTCCTTATTTGTATTATTGTTCTTTAATAAAAGTGGAAATAGACTATATTCTCTCATGTTTACATTTGCGAAAATAGACCCTATCACTGTAGTAGCTAAAAACGTAAAGGCCAAGACGTAGGGAAATTGCTGCTTATCAATTATGCAATTAAATCAACCATACTACTGTGTTGCTGCAAGATTTGATTTGTTTCGCTTTTAATTAAAAAAAGAAAACATTTCCCTTATTTCTTCTCGAGATAACACTGGAAAATCCGTATTAATTACATTTTCATTTCTTTTAATATTTATATTTCCCCAAATCAAACCTTCTAGCACTTTCTTTAATTTTTCGGGATCTCTGTGTATAAAATAATCAACACAATTTAGATGCATCGGTTGACCTTTGTTATAATCATAAAACCTCCTATCATAATGTGCATATTCAACAGTGGGGCATCCATTATAATAAGCTTCTATTAACAACGATGTAGGAAAGCATGCAAAAAAGAACTTTGCTTTTTGAAATAATATCACTGGATGTGTATAAGTAATTAAATAATTCTTGTATCCTATATTTTTTAATATTTTATGGACTTTCTTTATGTCTATTCTTTGATTAGGCTTGAATACTGTCATAATGTCATTGTTATATTTTTTTAGAATGTTTAAGCAAGTTTTAAACTTCTCATCATAAGTATCACATTTTTCACCAGTTAACCAACTACCAAAAATATCTATAGAGAAAAACATATACGGCATTTTAATTTCTTCAGGAAGGAATCTATTAATGTTTTTTGCAAGATATTTTCGCCATTCTTCCAGTCCCCGAGTATAACCAACATTAATATGTTCACTATCTGTAATTATCTTTTCATATTTGGCTTCTTCAAGTTGCTCTTTATTATGACTTAATAATATATAATCATACCCCTTAATAACATTTTCTTTAATCTTAAAGTCTTCTCTTATTGAGCGATAATAACCTATAGTATTCTTAGCTTGCCTCATAGGTCTGTTGAAAATCATGGAATAAATCTTTTTTCCTTTCCATACGTTGTTATTAAATGCAGATAATATAGATAACATTTTATTCGTAAACATCTCAATAGATATTACTTTTCGAAATATGTAATGTCTATAGATGGCCAAGTTATAAAAATAATTAAGATATTTATTTTTATATTTATATAAATACGTCAACTTACCATTAATTGAGGATATGCCTTCATAGAGCACAATATTTTTCCTGATAAATTCATATACATATCTTTCACTCGCTACAAAAGTAGGTTTAGTTATTATTTCCGCTTTTTTTAGCTCATAAATCAATGGCAATATATCATCAATATTTTTTATATTCTTAAACGAAATAACGCAATGCATATAAAATACCTTATGTAATATGATGTTAGAATTTATGCTATAGCTATTTTGAGATTATGCTTAACGGCTCTAGAGATATTTAAAATAATAAAATCTCCCTGCAACAGAGACTATGGAGTATTTAAAAAACAATAAATATGAAATCAATTTATTGTTTTATTAACCTGACAATCTTGAATGCCTCTGCTGCCTCCACCCCTACTCTTACTCCCCACTGCTTAGCATTGAGATCTATCGCCTTTAAAGAACGGGGGTGTGGGAAATCTCTCAATTCCGTTTTATATTCCTTTAACGCATTGATTTTTGCTACTAAACTTTTATTGATGTTAACAAAATAATCAGGCATAAAATATGTTAAAGAAAAAGGCGCATTCCATTCTGTAGAAGATGGTATTTCGAATGAATAAATCTCCTTTACACTCTCATCTTTTATAGGTTTACACGCAGTCATTACAGCTCTAAAGGTTATCTGATGATCCATATTCAAATCACCTTGATGATGAGTAAACACTATATCTGGTTTAACATCACATTTTATTATTTCAATTGTTTTGATAATATCAAGCAGTGGTACTGTATCAAATCTGTTATCCGGAAAATCAAAAGTATATATTTTTTTCACTCCCAAGATATTGTTCGCATCTTCTACCTGTTTCTTTAACGTCCTAATCTCCTCTTCTCTTTTATGCCGGTCTCT
>Ga0187827_10005776_pt1 | contig 14481 bp, 14 predicted proteins | sample ETNtaG_39_FD_167969 | JGI IMG/M metagenome (GOLD analysis project Ga0187827, IMG submission 167969) | Marine microbial and viral communities from oxygen minimum zone, Eastern Pacific Ocean - ETNP2014_SV_150_PacBio MetaG (Illumina Assembly) | ecosystem: Environmental > Aquatic > Marine > Hypoxic...
CATTTCAAACCTAGATTGATTTCGTCCATAACTGTATGCCAGATCTTGTAGTTCACATTCTCCTGCTTGATCACAGATAGGACAATCTAGAGGATGATTAATAAGTAAAAACTCCATTGTGCCCTGTTGTGCTTTTTGGGTTTTATCTGATCGGGTTCTGATCACCATCCCTTCTATAACAGGTGTTGCACATGCGGGTTGAGGGTTAATTGTGTTCTCAACATCAATCAGGCACATTCTACAGTTTGCTGCAATTGAGAGTTTTTTGTGATAACAAAAACGAGGTATATGTATTCCCAGTTGGTCCGTAACATCAATTAACATTTGACCTTCATTGACAGTATATTCCTGCTCATCAATGGTTATGGATATTTGATTTTTACTCATGTTCTCCATAATCATGCAGCTAAAGACTTTCCATCATTTTTCACCATGTATTCAAATTCTTCATAAAAATTTTCAAGAAAACTTTGTACAGGCCATGCTGAAGCATCGCCAAATGCACAGATTGTAGTTCCCTCTATCTTTCCAGCTACATCAAGGAGCAGAGATAAATCGTTCTGTGTACCTTGTCCTTGAGTAATACGTTCTAATATTTTATACATCCAACCGGTTCCTTCACGACATGGAGAGCATTGTCCACAGCTTTCTGAGTAGTAGAATTGTGAAATTCTTTTCAGCAGATTTACCATGCATGTTCCCTCAGCAATGACCACTACCGCCCCTGTGCCAAGTGCAGATCCTGCATCTTGAAGTGATTCATAATCCATTGTGCATTTCGAGATTACATCTGCTTTTAATATTTTTGTTGAGGATCCACCTGGTATTACGGCTTTCAACTTTTTGCCGTCAATAACGCCCCCTGCCTTATCTAATAAAACATCAAAAGGGATGGCGAGAGGCAGTTCAAAATTTCCTGGTTTATTTACATGACCTGAAACAGAAAAGATAATAGTTCCCGGTGATTTTTCAGATCCCATGGAAGTATACCATTCAGGTCCTTTTTCAATAATCTTGGGAATACTTGCTAAGGTTTGTGTGTTATTGACAGTTGTCGGTTGTCCATAAAGTCCATAATTAGCAGGGAATGGTGGTTTAAATCTTGGTTTTCCTTGTTTTCCCTCTAATGATTCAAGCAGACCTGTTTCTTCTCCGCAAATATAGGCTCCGGCACCCAAGAAATTATAGAGATCAAAATTTACACCTGAGTCAAGAATATTCTCTCCCAAAATCCCGTGTGCATAGGCTTCTGTTATTGCCGCCTCTATGCGTGGGAAACACTCTTTAATAAATTCACCACGGACATAGTTATAGCCCATTGTCGCATTCATAGCAAAACCAGCGATTGCCATGCCCTCTACTAATGCATGGGGGTTGAGTTTTAATATCTCACGATCATGACAGGTGCCTGGTTCACTTTCATCTGAATTACAAACGATGTATTTCTGCTCATCTCCCTCAGGCATAAAACTCCATTTTAGACCTGTGGGAAATCCTGCTCCACCTCGACCTCTTAGTCCTGATTTTTTAATGGTCTCAATGATTTCTTTTCTGGTTTCATTGCCGGGCTGTCCTTGAAGAATCTTTTTCCAGGTTAAATAACCACCTGAGCTCATATAAGTTTGAATCTTCCAAGATTCGGGTTGATCAATAATAGAAAAGCAAACAGCATTCTTTTCAATCATCAGTTACGCTCCAGCTGATCAATAATCTCATCGACTTTCTCTATAGTAAGATTTTCAATGTATTGATGATTCACCATCATCATTGGTGCACCTGTACATGCCGCCAGGCATTCTTCCTCTTTTTTTAGAAAAAATTTACCATCTTTTGTGGATTCACCAAGTTTGATATTTAAACGGTTCTCTATATGTTGGACAATCTTATCCGAACCGGACAACATACATGAAATGTTTGTACAAATCGATATCTCATTTTTACCCACAGCTTTTGTTTGGAACATCGAATAGAATGTTGCCATTTCGTAAATATACATTTTTGGCAAACATAAATAGTCAGCGAGTGTATCCATTAGTTCCGTGGTTAAGCTGCCATTGTTGGCCTTTTGTAGTGCGTGCAAAGAGCCAATGATAGCTGATCTTTGTTTTCCTTCCGGGAATTTAGCAACCCATTTGTTAATCTCTTTCCTCACTTCTTCTGACAGTTCTTGTGGTTTTGTTTTTTTCATGGTCATCAAAAATATTTATCAACGATCAATTTCCCCAAATACAATATCAAGAGTTCCTATTACTGATACAACATCTGCCACCATATGTCCTTTCACCATTTCATTAATGGCTGAGAGATGGACAAAACTGGGAGTCCTTATTTTTAGCCGATACGGTTTATTTGCTCCATCTGAAACAATATAGACACCAAATTCCCCTTTTGGATGTTCAATTGAAGTGTAGGTTTCTCCTTCCGGCACCGTATAACCTTCGCTAAACAACTTGAAATGATAGATCAATGCTTCCATATCATGTTTCATTAAACTGCGTTTTGGAGTTGTAAGTTTATTATCATCAATAATCACAGGTCCTGGATTGTCTCTTAACCATGCAATACATTGTTTAATTATTGAATTTGATTGCCTCATTTCTTCGACTCTAACAAGATATCGGTCGTAACAATCTCCGTTAACTCCAACCGGAATCTTGAAATTCAATTGATCATAAACCTCGTAAGGCTCTTTTCTTCTAATATCCCATTCGATACCAGAACCTCTTAACATTGGTCCGGTGAAACCTAATGCAATTGCTCTTTCAGGTGAAACAATACCTATGTCGACTGTTCTTTGTTTCCACATTCTGTTATCAGTGAGTAAGGTTTCATACTCATCAATTCTAGCTGGAAAGCGATTGGTAAAATCTTCGATGAAATCAAGCAAAGAACCCTGCCGATTGTAATTAAGCTTTTTTACTTTTGATTTTGATATAAAACGATTTGCTTGATATTGTGGCATCTCATCTGGAAGATCTCTGTATACTCCTCCGGGGCGATAGTAAGTAGCATGCATTCGAGAACCCGATACCGCTTCATAACAATCTAATAAGTCCTCCCGTTCTCTAAAACAATAAAGTAATAATGCCATTGCTCCAATATCCAAGCCATGACATCCAAGCCATAACAAATGATTTAGAATGCGGGTAATCTCATCAAACAGAACTCTAATGTATTGAGCTCTTACTGGTGGTTCAATACCAAGTAACTTCTCAATTGCAAGAACATAGGGATGCTCACAACACATCATTGAAACATAGTCCAAGCGATCCATATAACCTATAGAGTGATTATAAGGTTTAATTTCAGCCAGTTTCTCAGTACCACGGTGGAGCAAACCGATGTGTGGATCTGCATTGATAACAACTTCACCATCCATTTCCATAACCATTCTCAAGACGCCGTGTGCAGCAGGGTGCTGTGGTCCAAAATTTAAAATGAGACTATTCTTATCAGTCATTTGTTTCGTTTATCTTTTCTGATTACTCTTGGTACCGTTGGTCTAGTGGTGATGGATACGGGTCGGTATTTTACTTTTTCTTCTTCCTCATCAAAATAAACCTCTAAATTTCCAGAGGTTGGGAAATCTTTTCTAAAGGGATGACCAATGAATTCATAATCGGTTAATATTCGCCTTAAATCAGGGTGACTCTCAAAATCTATACCAAATAAATCAAATGCTTCTCTTTCAAACCAATTTGCGGTCGGCCAAATGGATACAACAGAGTCAATATTTGGTGGGTTTTCTTTTCCTGTAAATGTTCTGAGGCGAATTCTCCAGTTGTGATTGATTGAAAGAAGATGATAGATTACAGCAAAACGTTTTGGCTGATCATTTTCATATTCTTCAGGAGTATTTTCTGTCTTTAGGGTGGCTCTGCTATATCCAGTGCTGCTTACGTCTTGGGTTTTCCAATTGTCTAATCCATAATGTAAATAATCTATGCCACATAAATCAATGAGCATTGAAAAATCTAACTGTTCTGTTTCTTTTAAAATATTACAGATTTCATATAAATCTTCTTTATTGATCTCCAGGGTAATTTGATCAAAATCATATGATTTACCAATGTCATAAGAAGTTAAATATTGGTCTAATAATTGATGTAATTGTTTGTATTTTTTACCAACCATTTCTCAAATTAACCGCGTTTTTTTATTTTTTTCTGTAATTCAATAATGCCATTGATCAATGCTTCGGGTGTGGGGGGGCATCCAGGGACATAAATATCAACCGGAATTATTTGATCACAACCTCTGACAACTGAGTATGAGTGGTGATAGTAGCCACCACCATTGGCACAGGAGCCCATGGAGATGACCCATTTGGGTTCTGCCATTTGATCGTATACTTTTCTTAATGCCGGAGCCATTTTGTTTACTAGGGTTCCAGCAACGATCATAACATCTGATTGTCTAGGACTTGCCCTATAGAAAACACCAAATCTATCTGTATCATATCTGGATGCTGCTGAATGCATCATTTCGATTGCACAGCAGGCCAAACCAAAAGTTACTGGCCACATAGATCCTGTTCTTGCCCAATTAGCAAGCTTATCAATAGAAGTGATCACAAATCCCGGACCTTGTTGATCTATTAAATTGTTTTGTTCTTTAGCTAATCCCACTCTAAAGCACCCTTTCGCCATTCATAAATGAAACCAATAACTAGTACAAGCAGAAAAATGGCCATCGCAATTAGACCTGCAAGCCCAATATTTGTAAGTGATATTGCCCAGGGGAAAAGAAAAGCAATTTCTAAATCAAAAATAATAAATAATATTGCTACCAAATAATAACGCACATCAAACGGTATTCTGGCATCTTCAAAATGTTCAAAACCACATTCATAGGGCGAGAGTTTTGCTTTGCTTTTTGTTCCTCGACCAAAAAGAAAACCCAAGAGTAACAATAGTAGCCCAAGGGCTAATGCAACAGATAAAAAGATCAGGATCGGTATGTATTTTTCTAGCATTTTTTAGCGTATAAAAACACGAACATTGTATCAGTCATTGATTAAAAAAAATCAAATATAGTGTAATTTTCTTATATCCTATTTGGTCTAAACATATTGCCGATGGCCGGACTCGAACCGGCACAGCTTTCGCTACTGCCCCCTCAAGACAGCGTGTCTACCAAATTCCACCACATCGGCTAATAATTTACTAACTAATCTCTATTGTCTGGTATATCCAGTGGTATCGTTGGCAGTGTTTTTGAATTGTTTGTCTCATCATCTACTGGCACAACGGTTTGGACTTGATCCAGTACACTTTCAGTTTTAACTGTACCTTTATTAACATATGCTAAAGCCATACTTGTAAGGAAGAATACCGTTGCTAACACTGCAGTTGTTCGTGATAGGAAATTTGCTGAACCTTTTGCACCAAATATTGTACCTGAAGCACCTGCACCAAAAGCTGAACCCATGTCTGCCCCCTTTCCTTTCTGTACTAGTACCAGGGCTACAATTAAGATAGCTATGGTTACATGAAATATAAGCAATAATGATGAAATATTATTCATTTATTTAAATCCTCTACCGTTTGATATATTTTAATAAATTCTGCTGAATCCAGGGAGGCTCCACCAATTAATCCTCCGTTAATATTGTCCATTTCAAATAAAGCCTGACAGTTCCCACTGTTTACACTGCCTCCGTATAAAATTGGTATCGAAGTAGCACATTCTAACTTATATGCTGTTAATATTTTTCTAATATTTACATGAATTTCATCTGCCATCTCAGGTGATGCTGTCTCACCGGTTCCAATAGCCCATACGGGCTCATAGGCGATAATCGAGTGAGCGAATAAGGAAGTATCTGTGTTTTCAATAATTGATTGAATCTGGGTTTCAATAACCCTAATTGTTTGATCATTTTTTCTCTCATCAAGAGTTTCTCCAACACATAAAATTGGTATTAAATTATATTGATGAGCCAGGTTAAATTTACGATTAAGCATAGTGTTGGTTTCATTGAATATTTGTCGTCGCTCTGAATGTCCTACAATGACATAGTCCATTTTCATATCCTGTAATATGGATGCAGATACTTCTCCTGTAAAAGCTCCATTTTCATGCTCGGAAATATTTTGTCCACCTATTTTGATAAATGGTGATTTGAGTCTATTAATTTGATCAATATAAGGAAAAGGAGGACATATAATAACTTCTATCGCTTTATTTTCATGTACGTTTTGATTGATGGTTTTAATTAATTGTGTATTAAATTGGTTATCACCATTCATTTTCCAATTGGCAACAATAAAAATCTTGTCCATTGGTCTATATTTCTTTAATTTGAGCCACGATAGTTTCAATCAAGATATTGGCTGTTTTTGCTTCTTGGGTTTCAACAGTCACCCTTATAACAGGTTCGGTGCCTGATTTTCTAACTAGCACTCTTCCATCTTTGATCTCAGTATTTGCTTTATCTGCTATGATTTTAATGGCTTCATTGCTGATAGTAGAAGAATCTACTTCTATGTTTTGATTAAATTGTGGAATAAGTTTTAGACCCTCTAATAATTGATCTAACGATTTTTTTTCACTAATCATTGCTTTTATAACAAGTATTGCAGTCATTAATCCATCACCGGATGGTGAGTATTCTAAATTAATAATATGACCAGAATTTTCACCACCAATAAGAGATCCCGTTTGTTTCATTAGATTTAAAACATTTTTATCACCCACTGCTGATCTATATAAGTCGATACCATGATTTTTCAGAGACTTTTCAAGTCCTGAATTGGTTAATATTGTTCCGACTACTTTTGAATTGAATCGAGAGTTAGTAATTAGGAATCTAGAAAGAATATAGAGGATGTGATCTCCTTCTATTATTTGCCCAGATGAGTCAATAAGAGCAACTCTATCTGCATCGCCATCTAATGCAATACCAAGATCGGCCGATAATGCTGGGACAGTTTTTGCAACGTTTTCAAGATTAGTTGATCCACTTTTTAAATTGATATTGTATCCATTGGGTGAACAGCCTATTGGTACAACTTCCGCTCCAAGATTTGATAAAATTCTAGGAGCAATTTTATATGCCGCACCATGGGAACAGTCAATGACTATTTTCATATTATTTAAAGGTTTCTTTCTTTTAAAAATACCTGAAATAAACTTCATTTAAGTGTCTCTCGAATCGTTTCCTAAACGACGAGCTTTACCTATGGTTTCAGCAGAAAGCGTAATTGGTTCATTGACTAATTGATTTTCAATATCTTGTTCAAGTCTTTCATCCAACTTTTCACCTTTTTGGGTCAGGATTTTGATTCCGTTGTATTCGTATGAATTATGAGAAGCACTAATAACAATACCAAAATTAGCACCAATGTTATTTGTAATAAAAGAAATGGCAGGTGTTGGCATCGGCCCAAGTAGTACAACATCAAGTCCACGAGCAACAAAAGCTGCTTCGAGAGCTGATTCAAACATATAACCTGAAATTCTAGTATCTTTTCCGATGGTTACAGTACCACCTCTGGGTGCTAATACTGTGGCTATTGCACTTGCAAGTTTATTTGTGAAATCCACAGTCATTGGATGTTCACCAACTTTGCCTCTAATGCCATCGGTTCCAAATACTTTTAAGTTATTATTCATATAGTCTGACTATTCTTGCTTATCATTGTTGTATTTTAAGTTTCTTCTTTTTTAATGGATTCTAATTATAGAGGCTCCTTTTTTTTTAGCCAGCAAACAGGTTATATTTTAATTTAATTGGTGTGAATAAATGCTCTTCAATTTTTAGAGCTAAGAGTTTTATAAATAGTGAATTTAGTGTTGGGTAGCGTGGTCGCCTATCTTACTATCTTCTGGATGATCATCATCTCCTGATTCGTCATCAATATTCCATCCATCTGGTGGTCTTGGCTCTTTGTCATTCATGATATCTTTAATTTGCTCTTCATCAAGGGTTTCATATTTTATAAGTGCTTCTGCCATTTTATGGAGTCTTTTAACATTGCTTTTTAAAATACCGTTGGCTTCATCATAACTTTGATCAATAATTTGTCTTACCTCTTGATCAATTATATTGACCGTAGTATCAGATACTTGTTTGTGTTGAGTTACAGATCGTCCTAAGAATATTTCTTCTTCATCTTTGCTGTAAGACAAAGGACCAAGTTTGTCTGATAATCCCCATTTTGTAACCATATTTCTAGCGATCTCAGTCGCTCTTTCTATGTCATTAGATGCACCGGTTGTAACAGAGTCTTTACCAAAAATTAATTCTTCTGCAGCCCTGCCACCAAATAAACTGGTGAGTTGACCAACTAATCTTTGTCTGCTTATGCTGTATCGGTCTTCTTCGGGTAGAAACATGGTTAGTCCCAGTGCTCTTCCTCTTGGAATTATAGTGACTTTATAAACCGGATCATGTTCTTCAAGATTCAATCCTACAATGGCGTGTCCTGCTTCGTGATAGGCAGTCAATTTCTTTTCTTTTTCACTCATAATCAGTGATTTTCGCTCGGCTCCCATCATGACCTTGTCTTTAGCTTTATCAAATTGGTCCATTTTGACACTTTTATTATTTCCTCTTGCTGCTAAAAGCGCTGCTTCATTTACAAGATTGGCAAGATCAGCACCTGAAAAACCTGGGGTCCCTCTTGCTATGATGGATGGTTTCACATCTTTATCCAATGGAACCTTACGCATATGAACCTTCAGAATCTGTTCTCTTCCTCTTACATCTGGGAGTGGAATAACAACCTGTCTATCGAATCTTCCTGGTCGGAGTAGTGCTGCGTCTAAAACATCTGGTCTATTTGTAGCAGCAATAACGATTACGCCCTCATTACCTTCAAAACCGTCCATTTCAACCAGTAGCTGATTGAGTGTTTGTTCACGTTCATCATGACCACCACCCAAGCCTGCTCCTCTTTGACGACCAACTGCGTCTATTTCATCGATGAAAACAATGCTTGGGGCCCGAGTTTTCGCTTGTTCGAATAAATCTCTTACCCTTGAGGCTCCAACACCTACAAACATCTCCACAAAATCTGAGCCGGATATTGTGAAAAACGGGACATTTGCTTCTCCTGCAATAGCTCTTGCCAATAGTGTTTTACCACATCCCGGATTTCCTAACATTAAAACACCTTGAGGTATTTTTCCTCCCAGTCTCTGGAATTTATTGGGGTCTTTGAGAAATTCTACAATTTCCACGACTTCTTCTTTGGCCTCTTCAACACCAGCAACGTCTGCAAAAGTTACATCCACTTGGTTTTCACCCAACAAACGTGCTCGGCTTTTACCGAATGTCATTGCACCTTTACCCCCGCCTATTCCTCCTTGCATTTGTCTCATGAAGTAAATCCATACAGCTATCAGAAGTATCACGGGAAAAGAATTAATCAGTAAACTTATGAATAAGCTTTGTCCTTTGGGTGGTGATGCACTTATTCTGACACCACTTTTTGATAGTTCACCAATGAGTGCGGTATTGTCGGTCTCGGGATTATAAGTAATAAATTTTTCACCATTAATCCTTTTCACATTGATTATATTATCCTCAAAAATAACCTCACTAATGTTTCCTGTCTTAACTAGTTCTAGAAAAGTGCTGTAATCAAGTGTTTGTTGTCTAATGGAATTTGGAGAAAAAGACTGAAAGACAGTCATCATCACAATCGCAATAACTATCCAAACCATTGTATTTTTAAAAAATTTACTCATATGTCCTAACCTGAAGCAATTATAACCTAATAGATGATGCTATTAGATATGTTTCTTTGCTCTTCTGTTTTGAAGATTTCGGTTTAAAAAAAATATTTTCTCTAAATATTAGCTTTGACTCCTTGACAAATTCTTCAAATCCCAAACCGACAAAAACTTTCATAACTAAACTACCCTTAGATTTAAGTGCTTTTTTTGAAAATTCAAGTATTTCACCAGCGATCTGAAAAAAATTATATTGGTCAGTGACACTATTTCCGGTTTTATTAGGTGATATATCCGAAACAATTAAATCAAATTTTTTATCTGATATTTTTTTAAAAATTTCATTTTTTATTGTTTTATCTTGGAAGTTTCCCATTATAAAGTCTACATTAGGTATTGGTTCCATTTCATCAACATCTACAGAAATAACCCTCCCTTTATTTGATATTTCATTGACAATGTAGTTAGACCAACCACCTGGTGAACAACCCAGATCTAATACCCAAGATTTTGGTTTAATTAGCCTATATTTTTCATTCATTTCAATTAACTTATAGACTGATCTTGTACGAAAACCCTGTTTTTTAGACAGTTTAAAATAAAAATCTTCATGTTGGCGAGTTCGCCAATGTTGTTTGCTGATTTTTTTAGTCAATTTAGATAATCACTAAATATATTCAATGCTCTGAATCTTGAATATTATCTTTCCTTCTGAGGATTCAAACTCAACAACATCAAGTAAATTCTTACCAATTATTGCTCTTGAAATAGGGGCCATATATGAAACCAATCCTCTTTCTATATCAACCTCATCTTCACCGACAATTTTATATTCTACTATTGATTTTGAATCTATATTTTCAAGTTTTACCGTTGAGCCAAAAACTACCTTATCTTTAATGTCTAGTTTTGTTACTTCGATTACTTCAGCGTTTGCAAGTTTTAACTCTATATCTGATATTCTCCCTTCAATAAAACTTTGCTTTTCTTTTGCTGCATGATATTCAGCGTTTTCCTTCAAGTCACCATATTCTCTAGCTGAAGCGATAGCATTGATAACTTCAGGTCGGTCTTTAGAGATGAGGACTCTGAGTTCTTCTCTTAAAGTCTCATTACCTAACCGAGTCATATAAACTTTTTCCATTTAACGATTAATCTCAACTTGATAGCAATCTTGTATTTTTGTTACATTCATTATATTAAGGTAATCAAATGAATCCATTGTTGCAATGGCTGCTTCTAAACTAGTGTAATAAGTTACATTTCTAATTACGGCCTCTGCCCTAATTGCTAGCGATTCTTTTATTGGCTGTTTCCCTTCGGTGGTATTAATAATTAAGTCAATTGTTCCTCCTCTAATTAGTTCAAGTATATGTGGTTTACCCTCATGTACCTTATTAATTTGATGCGATTGAATCTTGTTATCATTCAAAAATCTAGATGTCCCATTTGTTGCAATGATTTTAAATTCTTTTTCAGCCAAAAATTTTGATAGTTTTAATAAACTTGTAGTTTTATCTGGATCTCTGACAGATATAAATACAGTTCCTGATTGAGGAATGGTTATTCCCGTTGCATTTTGTGCTTTTATATAGGCTTCTCCAAAAGTTCTACCCGTGCCCATTACCTCGCCTGTTGATTTCATTTCTGGACCTAGAATTGGATCTGTATCTGGAAATTTATTAAATGGGAAAACGGGTGATTTAACAGAAAAAAACTTCATTGAATTACTTCTTTTGATTTTTTGTTCTTTTAATGGAATACCAATCATGGTCTTTGCTGCTATCTTGGCCAATTGATTACCAGTTGCCTTGGAAACAAATGGTACAGTCCTTGATGCCCTTGGATTAACTTCAATAATGAAAACTTCATTTTTTCTGATTGCAAACTGGGCATTAACGAGACCGACGACATTTAATGATATAGCCAAATTAATCATTTGTTCTTTTAAAGTATTTTGGATTTCTTGTGGTAGTTTTATTGGTGGTATTGTGCATGATGAATCGCCAGAATGAACTCCTGCTTGTTCAATATGTTCCATAATGCCACCTATAAAAACTTCCTTGCCATCGCTGACCGCATCAACATCGACTTCGATTGCTTTATCTAAGAAATGATCTAATAAAACTGGTGCTTGATTTGAAACCCTGACAGCCTCGTCCATATATTTTCTAAGTTCCTCATCGTTATAGATAATTTCCATTGCCCTACCACCCAATACGTAGGATGGTCTAACAACCATGGGATAGGTAACTTTTTTTGCTTTTCGCAAAGCCTCATCAAGGCTATTTGCAACTTCATTGTACGGTTGGAGATAATTGAGAGTAGTTACCAGATTTTTGAATCGCTCTCTATCTTCTGCTTTATCAATAGAATCTGGTAAAGTACCAATTATAGGTGCTCCAGCGTCAAATAATTGTTTAGCTAATTTTAGTGGTGTTTGACCACCAAACTGAACAATAACTCCTTCTGGTTTCTCAATATCAATAATTTCCATAACATCTTCAAATGTTAAAGGCTCAAAATAGAGTCTATCCGAGGTATCGTAATCGGTTGAAACAGTTTCTGGATTGCAGTTGACCATGATGGATTCATAACCACATTCTGCAACTGCAAAAGATGCGTGTACACAGCAATAGTCAAATTCAATTCCTTGTCCAATTCTGTTAGGACCGCCGCCAAGAATTAGGATCTTTCTTCTATTTGTTGGTCGGGATTCACACTCTTCTTCATAAGTTGAGTATAAATAGGCTGTTGATGTTTCAAATTCAGCTGCACAAGTATCAACTCTTTTAAATACCGGATTAATTTTTAAGGCCTTTCTTTTGGCCCTAATTGTTAATTCATCACTGTGTAATAATTCAGCTAATCTGATATCTGAGAAGCCTTTCTTCTTTAGAGTAAGCAGTGTCTTTGAATCAATGTTCTCAATATTTAATTTACTTATTTCGATTTCAGTATCAATTAAGTCTTTAACTTGTTCTAAAAACCAAGGATTAATATGAGTCATTTGATTAACTTCATCAATGTCAAGCCCAAGCCTAAAAGCATCACCAATATAGAACAATCGTTCTGCTGAGGGTGTAACAAGTTTCTTTCTTAGGGTTTCACTTACTGATTTTTTCTTATATACGTTTGTCAAACCATAATGATTCTTTTCTAAACCACGAATGGCTTTTTGCAAGGACTCTTGGAATGTTCTCCCTATTGCCATGACTTCACCAACTGATTTCATTTGAGTAGTTAAGTTATGATCTGCTTGAGGGAATTTTTTAAAGGCAAAACGTGGAATTTTTGTCACAACATAATCTATAGTGGGTTCGAATGATGCTGGGGTTTGACCACCTGTTATATCGTTCTTTAACTCATCAAGAGTGTATCCGATTGCCAGTTTTGCAGCAATCTTAGCAATTGGAAAACCTGTTGCTTTAGAAGCGAGTGCCGATGATCTTGAAACCCTTGGATTCATTTCAATTACAATCATTCTTCCATTGTTTGGGTCGATTGCAAATTGAACGTTTGAGCCTCCCGTGTCTACACCAATTTTTCTTAAAATTGCAATTGACTGATCTCTCATTCTTTGATATTCCTTATCGGTTAAAGTCTGAGCAGGTGCAACCGTTATTGAGTCTCCTGTATGCACACCCATTGGGTCAACATTTTCAATGGAACAAACAATAATGGAATTGTCTTTATTATCTCTGACAACCTCCATTTCGAATTCCTTCCAACCTAAAAGCGATTCTTCTAGTAAAACCTCATTTGTTGGGGATAAATCTAAACCTCTATTTACAATTTTAAATAGCTCCTCCTCGCTATATGCAACGCCCCCACCAGATCCACCGAGTGTAAAAGAAGGTCTAATAATAACTGGATAACCAATCTGTTCTACTATATTTAAGGCTTCTATCATATTGTGTGCTAGTTCTGATTTAGCTACTTCAACACCGATTTCTTTCATTGCAATTTTAAAGAGTTCCCTATCCTCTGCTGTATCTATTGATTCTTTGGTAGCCCCTATCATTTCGACATTGTGTTTTTCCAATATTCCATTTGTTGACAAATCTAAAGCTGTGTTAAGACCTGTTTGTCCACCCATGGTTGCAAGAATGGCATCAGGTTTCTCTCTTTCAATAATTTTTTCTATGGTTTGCCAGTTAATTGGCTCAATATAAACAGAATCAGCAATATCGGGATCTGTCATTATTGTTGCTGGATTGGAGTTTACAAGAATAATTCGATAACCCTCTTCTCTTAATGCTTTGCATGCTTGTGTACCTGAGTAATCAAATTCACAAGCTTGACCAATAACAATAGGACCAGCACCTATGATTAATACACTACTTATGTCTTTTCTTTTTGGCATATATCCATCATTTTTACAAATGTCTTAAATAATTCTGTGACATCATGAGGTCCAGGGCTTGCTTCAGGGTGTCCCTGAAAACTGAATGCTTTGCAATCATTTCGTTCTATCCCTTGAATAGATCCATCAAATAATGAGCGATGAGTAACACAGAGTGTCTCTGGTAGTGTTTCCTCATCTACCATAAACCCATGATTTTGACTCGTAATTATGACTTGTCCGGTTTTAATATTTTGAACGGGATGATTGGCTCCATGATGTCCAAATTTCATTTTTACTGTTTTCGCACCACTGGCCAGTCCAAGTAACTGATGACCTAGGCAGATTCCAAATATTGGGATGTTTTCTTTCAGTAATTTCTTAATTGCATGAATAGCATAGTCACATGGTTCTGGATCACCTGGTCCATTAGACAAAAAAATTCCATCTGGATT
>Ga0187827_10005777_pt1 | contig 14479 bp, 11 predicted proteins | sample ETNtaG_39_FD_167969 | JGI IMG/M metagenome (GOLD analysis project Ga0187827, IMG submission 167969) | Marine microbial and viral communities from oxygen minimum zone, Eastern Pacific Ocean - ETNP2014_SV_150_PacBio MetaG (Illumina Assembly) | ecosystem: Environmental > Aquatic > Marine > Hypoxic...
GTTGGAAGAAGTGTTAGCAATAGTATTTTGCAAAAAAGCAGAAAAGCGACAAAAATTGCACAAAAAAGACTCAAAAATTCACAAAAACACTTAATTTCTAACGAAAAAGAGCTCTTTTTTGAAGAAATTGAAAAATCGTTATGGGGCTATTTTGCTGATAAATTTTTTGTAGAAATAGCTGAACTTTCAAAAGAGAGTATCCATCATTATTTTAGAAAAAATACAATCAATGAAAAAACAGAGAAGCAATTTATTAGACTTCTTGGAGACTGTGAGATTGCGCGCTATGCTCCATCCTCTATGAAGAGAAACAAGATGGATGAATTATTAAAATCAGCTCAGGAAATAATTGTTGAAGTAGAATCACAAAAAAGATGAGAAAGATATTCTTAACACTAATTTCATTCTATTTCGCAGGCATATCGCTTGCCTCTAATACGCTTTTTAAGCAAGCTAATGATTTATATTTACAAGAAAAGTATGAAGATGCAATTTTACTATACGATAGCATTCATCAAAGTAGCTTAGTAAGTGCCGATCTTTATTATAATATGGGGAATACTTATTACAAATTACAAGATTGGCCTCAAAGTATTTTGTATTTTGAAAGAGCACTAAAATTAAATAGAAATCATGAAGATGCACGATTTAATTTGGATTTAGCTCAACTTAAAATTGTAGATAAGATTGAAGCTATACCTTCGCTTTTTATTGAAAAATGGTATAACTCATTTATATATATATTTATAATAGACACCTGGGCAATTCTGTGCATCGTGTTACTTTGGTTAAGTTTTCTTGTTTTTACAATCAAGAAACTCCTTTTTTATAAATTCCCAAAAAATCTTTTTACAATTCTTTTTGTTTTAACTATATTATCTTTCGTTTTTGCTAACAGTAATTTTAAACAAATAATACAAAAAAATGCCATTATTTTCTCATCTTCAGTGGTTGTGAAAAGTGCACCTTCCTACAATTCGAATGATTTATTCTCTTTGCATGCTGGTAGTAAAATCCATATTCTGGACCAGATTGGGGATTGGATTCATATCTCAGTTGTAAATGGCAATAAGGGCTGGATGCTAAAAGAAAATTGTATAGAAATTTAATAATTTTAACATTTCTGTTCCTAAACCTTATTTCATTTCTAATTAGTTTTACTTAGTATTACTTGTTTTTTGTATATTTGTTACCTAAATATAACCTTTACTAAACTAATCAGATGAATGAATTGACAAAATTTTTACTAATCATTTCTTTTTCTATCTCTAGTATTTTTGCTCCAGGAATGAAAAAAAATAATTGGGAAATTTATTATGAAAATGCTAAGGTAAAAATTTCATACCAGAAACAAGAATGTAATTTTAATAATCAATTTGACCAAGAATTTGTTTTTCTAAAGATTGAAAACTTATCTTCTCAAGCCGTTATATTGAAATGGGATGAAAAAATATGGTATGAAGAATCTTGTATAAATTGTGAACAAAACAGTCCTGAATTTCGTAAAGAAATCAGGATTGAAAGCGGAAGGATACTTGAGGGAAATTGCATGGAACATAATAAATTAAGAATTTTCTCGAAATTCGCAGAAAAGTTAGAAGATATGCCAGGAGTGGATAAGATTATAAAACTCACTAAATTTGAATTAAGAAATATAAAAATAACAGATGAATAAACTTTATACAAAACTATTTTTTGCTTGTATTGTACTTTTTTATACTGCATCTGATGCTGTGTTTGCTCAACCACAAGGATGTAATACCTCTATTTTTATTACACATGACACCATTGCTTGTGGAGAAAGTATTTTACTTTCACAAACCGGAGTAGGAGGGGCTTCTTCTGATGACTTTACAGGTGGTACTTTAAGTGGTTTATGGAGCTCTGTTACTTCCGGATGGACTTTTGGTGGCCCATGCGGAACAAATCCTCTAGGAGCACAACATTTATGGTTTGCTCAAGGTTCAACAAATCCAAGACAAGCTACAACAGTAGGAGTAGATGCTTCTTGTGGAGGTAATATTTGTTTTAATTTTAAAATGGAAACACAATCTGCACCACCTTGCGATGGTCCTGATCTACCTGGAGAAGGAGTATACTTTCAATACAGTACAAACGGAGGAGCTACCTGGGTTACTATTCATTATTTCAACCCTCAAACTTATAATTTTGCTGGATGGAATAACTATTGTTATCCTATTCCAGGTGCCGCACAAACTTCTTCTACTCAATTCAGATGGTCTCAAGTTCAAATTAGTTCACCTACTTATGATTTATGGGGTATAGATAATATAAATATAAATACTTGTAGTGGATATACCTCTTTTTGGTATGACACTCCTATTTCAACAAACCCTTACCCAAGTTCTTTTCCTCCTGCAATTAGCACAAATGATACTGTTACTGTTTCACCTCAAGTTACTACTACTTACACTATAATATACACCGATACAATCTCAGATACTTGTTCTGCTAATATTACTATTAATGTAGAGATGCCAACGATTGTAGCAACCCAAACACCCGGTCTTTGCACTGGTTCTACCCAGTTAGATGCTTTGGCTTCTATTCCTGCAAATTGCAATTACTCCATTGAACTTTGGGATGGAGCAGGTGATGGTTGGAATGCTGGTGGTAGCCCAGCTCAATATCATAATATGGATGTACATATTAACGGTTCCTTATATCAGAATTTTACCATGCTTAATGGTACAGGACCTGATGTACATCAAATCCCTGTAACCGATGGAGATCTTTTGGAAACTTTCTTGCAAAATTGGGGTACAAATTATCCTGATTGTGGTTATGTTATCAAAGACAGCCAAGGAACTATTGTTCGATTGGATGGATTACCTCCTGTTGCAGGAAATCCTCCAGTAGGATGCAATACTTTAGCAAACAGTTTAGCAGAAGTCAATGTTACTTGTCCTACTACTTTATTTTATAATTATAGTTGGCAAACTACTGCTGGAACAGTTACTGGTTTAAGCAATCCAAACATATATAACCCTACTGTTACAGTAAGTAGTAGCACTGATTATGTAGTAACTGGTTATGATCCTATTCATCCTTGGTGTACTGCACTAGATACAGTTACTGTATTACCTAATAGCACTAACATTACTGCTACCTTAAGCGGTCCTTCTTCTATTTGCACAGGAGATTCTGTAGAATTAAGTTTTCTTCCTATGGTGGGAATAGCAAATTGGGTATTAACTCTAAATATTAATGGATCACCTTCAATTTACACTCTTGATGGCGTGGGAAATAATATTGTTACAGGACAACCTTTAACTTTTTATCCCTCCTCTACAACAACCTATGATGTAGTAAGCTTATTAGATGGCACAGGATGCCCAGCTGCAGTAACTAATCCATCACTTACCGTAACTGTTAATCAACTACCAAATGCTGGAATAAATGGAATGCATGTAGTTTGTGAAACATTTGGAATTTTTGATCTTTATAATCATTTGAATGGCAGTCCTAATTTAGGTGGAATCTGGACAAATTCTGCTGGCACAATTTTAAGTAGTTCCTTCTATAATCCAGCCACTTCGACAACTGATATTTTTACTTATACTATTATTGGTGCAGGAACTTGTCCAAATGCTTTTGCAACTGTAAATATTATAAATAATACACTACCTGATGCAGGTCAAAATGCATCACATTCAGTTTGTGAAAATGATGCAGCATTTAATATGTATAACTTTTTAGGAGGAACGCCAATATCTGGTGGAAACTGGACAAATTCTAGTGGTAATAGTATTAATAGTATGTTTGATCCATCTGCAATGAATAGTGGAGTCTTCACCTACACTGTACCAGGATTATCTCCTTGCCCTAGCAATTCAGCTAATTTAACAATTATTATTAATCAGATTCCAAATGCTGGAACAAATGGAACACATGTAGTTTGTGAGAATGATGCTGCATTTAATTTATTCAATTATTTGATAGGTAGCCCTGATGTAGGTGGTATCTGGACAGATATAAATAATATTCCAGTGTCAAATATGTTTGATGCAAGCACTTCAGGAAGTGGTACTTTTGTATTTACTTATACAGTAGTAGGAGCTAATCCTTGTCCTTCTGCTACAGCAACTGTTACAGTTACTGTAAATCCACAACCTGTTGTGACAATTAGTGGAACAACAGGTATTACGCAAGGGATGAGTACCCCTATTGATTTTACTTTAACAAGTGGCACCGCTCCATTCACTGTAATCTATAATGATGGATCAGGATCTATAACCTCTCCATCTTTCAATTCAAATACAGGCACTATAAATGTAAGCCCAAATTCTACAACCAATTATAGTTTGGTCAGTGTTACTGATGCAAATGGTTGTACTTCCAGTGCAATTGGGGCAATAACAATAACGGTAAATCAAATACCAACTATAATTCTTAGTGGAGCAACAACAATTTGCGAAGGACAAAATAGTGATTTAGATTTTAACTTGAGTGGAATGCCTAACTTTACAGTAGAGTACTATGCAATAGATGTCACTAATCCAGGTGGAATACTTTATTCACAAGTGTTTACAAGTACAGGTTCTAATCTTTTAAATGTTAGCCCTACAATAACAACAACTTATACTCTTGTTAGTATTACTGATGGGAATGGTACTATTGATAGTACTATAAGTGGAAGTATTACCATCATAGTTAACCCATTGCCAATAGCAGTTATTAGTGGAAATAATGCTATTTGTAATGGAGATCAATCTCCTCTTAATTTTGCTTTAACCGGTACTGCTGATTATAACCTGATTTATAATCCTGGAGGTATTGCAGTTACTTTAAATTCAAGTGGAAATGATGCAACTACCGGAAATCCTATAATGGTGAGTCCTAATGTTACAACTGCTTATAGCATTGTTTCTGTTACGGATGCAAATAATTGTACCAATATAGGTTCTGGCTCTGCAAATATTACGGTGAATCCTCTACCTACAATTAGTATTGGTGGTACTACTCCAATTTGTTTAGGTCAAAGTTCCGATTTATCTTTTACTTTAACTGGGACTGCTCCTTACGATCTTAATTACCTGGATGGAGGAAATTCTGCAAATATTACTTTAGATGCTACAGGAACAGTGGGAGGGATACCGCTTTCTGTAACACCTAATAATACAACAACTTATACGCTAGTGAATATAACAGATGCAAACAATTGTACCGCAACTGTAAACGGAAGTGTTACTATTGTTGTAAATCCTTTACCTACTGTAACAATGAATGGCTCCACATCTATTTGTATTGGTCAAAGTACTCCTTTAGATTTTATCTTTTCAGGAACGGCACCTTACACAATTAATTACAGTATAAATACAACTAATACTTCTGCTGTTTTAAATAATAATGTGGATTCTATTATTGTAAGCCCTAGTTCAATAACTACCTATACTTTATTAGATATTACGGATGCAAATTGTTCTAACTCAGCGAATGGTATAGTTATCATCTCTGTAAATCCTCTTCCAACAGCAACAATAAGTGGAGGTGGTGTAATCTGTGCGGATGGAAGCACTTCACAGATTGATATTACAGCAAGTGGAACCTCACCTTTTAATATAATCTATTCAGATGGATTTAATAATATTGCTTTAAACGGGCTTAGTATTCCTTACAATTTCCAAACTAGTACAGCTGGAAATTATACACTAAATAGTATCTCGGATGTTACTGGATGTTATGGTACTGTTACAGGAACAGCTAGTGTAGTGGTTAATCCTCTACCTGTAGCTAGCTTTAGCTATATGCCACAACCTATCGATATAAATAATCCTATTGTGTATTTTACCGATTTGTCATCAGGACATGTAGCGGGTATGTATGATTTTGGCGATGGAACAAATGCTCCAGGAGTATTAGGTGGAGAGCTTGCTCACACGTATTTAGATACAGGAAGTTATCAAGTGCTTTATACTGCCACTTCAACTCATGGTTGTACTGCAACTGTAGGACATACTATTGTCATTGATCCTGCATTTTTGATTTATATTCCTACTGCATTTACACCTAACACAGATGGTAAAAATGATGTTTTCATTCCATTGATGATGGGAGTTGATGAATATCATTTCTATATTTATGACAGATTTGGCGGATTAGTTTTTGAAACGGAAGATCAATTAGAAGGCTGGAACGGAAAAGTCAATGGAAATAATTTCGCATTAGCAGGACATTATGCATATACTGTTAAAATCACTGATATGCTTGGGAAAAAACGATCCTTTACTGGGACGCTAACACTTTTCAGATAAAGTAAGAACTCTTTCTGAATTTTATTCCTTAAATCAAGTATTATAGGTATATACATGTATAACTCTACTTTTTTTGATGGTTATTTTACACTTGCAAGATAAATGAAACAAATTTGTTTGCTTTCCGATACGCATGGATCCTTGGATGAACGATTTCTAACGCATTTGAATAAATGTGATGAAATTTGGCATGCTGGTGATATTGGAAGTAGAGAAATTTCAGATAACCTGAAAAAAATTGCACCTTTAAAAGCAGTTTTTGGTAATATCGATAATCATAAAATTAGGTTAGAGTTTCCCAAGAATCTTAGATTTAAATGCGAGAATATAGATGTCTGGATTACTCATATTGGAGGCTATCCTGGAAGATACGATAAAAGAGTAAGAGATGAATTACAAGGTAACCCCCCTACCCTTTTTATTTGCGGACATTCGCATATCTTGAAAGTTATAAATGACAAAAAATTAGGACTCTTACACATGAATCCAGGAGCTGCAGGAAATTCTGGATTACATAAAGTAAAAACTATTCTGTGTTTTACTGTAAACAAAAAAAAAATACAGAATTTAAAAGTAATAGAACTAGAAAGATAAAGTAGCTATTTATCTTTATCTTTACCCGATGCAATTATTCTTTACAAATAATCAAGAAACGGAATTTACTCTAAGCTCTGAAGAAAGTAAACACATTTGCAAAGTACTTAGAAAAAAAGAAGGAGATTACCTTAATTTTACAGATGGAAAGGGCGCTCTTTTAACTACTATAATTGCTATTTCTGATGTACGTAAGACAAGAGTACAGATTGTAAATAAAAAACAAAAACACAAACAACACAATTACTATTTACATATTGCGATTGCTCCTACTAAGAATATAGATAGGTTTGAGTGGTTTCTTGAGAAAGCATGTGAGATAGGAATTGATGAGATTACCCCTATTATTTGCAGCCACTCTGAGAGAAAAATAATAAAAACTGAAAGAGGTAATAGAATTTTGCTTTCTGCAATAAAGCAATCTTTAAAATTTCATTTACCTAAATTAAATGACGCAATACTTTTAAAGGATTTTGTAAAACAAGACTTTGATGGCGTTAAATACATAGCCCATTGTGAGGATACAGAAAGAACTGAACTTAAAAACATACCAAAAGCTAAAAGAAACTTAATTTTGATTGGACCTGAAGGTGACTTTAGCCAAGAAGAAATTGGAATAGCTTTGCAAAATAATTTTAAAGCTGTTAGTTTAGGTAAAAGCAGATTACGAACAGAAACAGCAGGGATTATTGCTGTAAATACCATTAATATTATAAATTAAACGAATGAGAAAACTATTCCTTATATTAATTTACTTTCCAATATTGATTCTGGCCCAAGACATCCATTCTGAAAAAAAAGATAACTTCTCTAACAATCAACGTTGCTTAAGTGATCAGGATCGTTTTCTTATTTTCAATGAAATAAAAGAAAATTTAAAAATTATTAAAAGTCATGAAGGTATCTTTAACAAGAATCAATCCACTTCATTTGAGTGGGTTCTTAAAAAAGACACTTCTCTGATTTATAATAATTATTATGGAATCTCAAATTTCGTAGATCACGACACCTCCAGCTCATTACTTGATTATAATTGCTTAAGCAGAACATATGATGGGCACAAAGGAACGGATATCTTTACCTGGCCATTCCCATGGTATCTTTATAATAACGATTATATCGACGTTATTTCAGGAACAGATGGTATCATTATTAATAAACATGACGGAAATGATGATAATCATTGTGCTAGTACTGCAGGGGGTATTTGGAATGCTGTTTATATTCAACATTTTGATGGCTCAATCGCTTGGTATGGGCATCTAAAGAAAAATTCTTTAACATCAAAAACTGTCGGACAATCCGTAATTAAAGGAGAATACTTAGGAAAAGTTGCTAGTTCAGGAAATTCAACAGGTCCTCATCTACACCTTGAGATGTATGACAGCTCAAATAACCTTATAGATCCTTTTCAAGGAGTATGTAATAGTTTAAATTCTAACTCATGGTGGTTCAACCAACGAAATTTCAGAGAGCCTACTCTTAATACTTTATTAACGCATCACTCAAAGCCCATACATGACTGCCCAAGTGTTAATGAAAAGCCTAATTTTTCAAATAACTTTACTATTGGAGATACTGTGTTCTTAGCAGCATATTATTCAGATAGAGAAGCCGGAGACTCAGCCATATATAGAGTCAAAGATCCTTCTAATACTATATGGAACTCCTGGATTCAAGTAAGTTCAAGCACTTATAATGCCTCATGGTATTATTGGAAGAGAGTTCTGCCTTCCAACGGACCTTTTGGCCTTTGGAGTTTTGAGATTGATTTTCATGGAGATACATATACCCATGAGTTTCAATATGGGAGATCTGATTGGTGGTGTATAGGAGGAGTTGCTGGGTATTTATGTACTCAATCACCTACTCAACCATCAGGAACATTAGTGTCAGGACCATATAATGATTCTCTTGTTTGTGCAACTAATTGTATTGCTACAAATATATTCGATCACGGAAATATTAGTAACAGAAAACGAATCAAAGTTATTAATGTCCTTGGGAAAGAAACAAAAGGAAGAAATCAACTGCTATTTTATATCTATGATGATGGAACAGTCGAAAAACGAATAACTGTTGAATAAAACAATAGATTAAGAATGAAAAAACTACTACTTATTTTACTTTGCTTTCCAATAATTTGTTTTACTCAAAACACTTTTCAAATTGCTGTACTTAAATATAATGGTGGTGGAGATTGGTACGCTAACCCCACTGCCTTACCTAATCTTATTGAATTTTGTAATAGAAACATAGGTTCTAACATAAAAAAAGAGCCAGCAACAGTTGAAGTTGGAAGTACTGATATTTTTAATTACCCATTCCTCCATATGACAGGGCACGGCAATGTCGTTTTTTCTGACTCAGAAGTAGAGAATCTGCGTACCTATCTTATGGCTGGGGGGTTTCTGCATATTGATGACAATTACGGTATGGATCCTTTTGTGCGTACTGAAATCAAAAAAGTATTTCCTGAAACAGATTTAGTAGAAATTCCTGCAAATCATCTTATTTTCCATGGAAAATATGAGTTCAAGAATGGCTTACCAAAAATTCATACTCATGATTCCAATCCACCAAAAGCACTTGGTATAGTTATGAATGGTCGTTTAGTTTGTCTTTACACTCACGAAAGCGATATTGGAGATGGATGGGAAGATGTAGAAGTACATAATGATAGTGAGCAAATACGATTAAAAGCATTACAAATGGGCGCAAATATTTTAGAATACGTTTTTTCTAATTAAGATAAAGTATACAAATTATCACTTACCTAATTCTATCAGCAGATTTTACTAATTTCTCATCTTTCTTAATAAAGAAATTAGCAGCAATTAAAGATATAAAAGGAACTATAAGAAGAATTGCACCTAAACCAAACTGATTACCCTCACTATAAAGAAAAAGTAGCAAAAAAAAAGCAATGCTAATAACAAAACGGGTTACTGCAGAGATAAATATTTGCCGCTTGCGATTCTTAAACTGAAAAATTGCAAAAATAGATAGCCCTGAAGAAAGGAATAGGAGCAATCTAACTATAGGAAAATCTTCTGTGAGGATAAAGGATATATCCTGGTTTTGTAGTACTGGAAAATAAAAAACTATGGCAACTAAACAGATAGATGCAAAAAAGAAAAATAAGGATTGTACTCTTTGTATCATTAGGAAAATAATTTACTGCAAAAATAATTAAATTACTGTTGAAAGTATCGTTTGTAAAATTATTTGTATTATTGCATAGTCTTTTCAAGAGAACAATTCATAAATCTATATATTTTCACTTCAAGCCCTATCATGACGAAAGTCGATTTTTACAAAACAATTTTATTATAAAATGTATAAGTTAGAAGATCTAAACAAAAAGAAAGTTTCAGACTTAAAAGAAATTGCGAAGAAATTAAACATTCCGAAAGCAGAAAAACTAAAAAAATCTGATTTGGTTTATCAGATTCTTGATTTTCAATCGGTTCTTCCTCCAAGTAATACAACTGAAACAAAAAAGGAGAATGCTCCTACTCAAAAGAAGTTCAAGCAAAGAAAACCTAAAACTGAAGATCAAACCTTCTTAGAAAAAAAGGAAGATTCAGTCTCTTCAAAACCACCATCTTCTACAAAAGAAAATCAGCAGAAGAAAGCCTTTCAGCCAAAAACAGAACATAAGAAAGAATATCAAAACCCTAAACAAAAACATAATAATCCTAACCAAAATCAAGAAAAAAAAGCGCATAACTACAATTATGACTTTGATGGTATTATTATAGCAGAAGGCGTTTTGGAAATAATGCCAGATGGTTATGGCTTTATGCGTTCTTCCGACTACCATTATCTCTCTTCTCCTGATGATGTGTATATATCACAATCGCAAATTAAACTATTTGGTCTTAAAACTGGAGATACAATTAGAGGAACCGTTCGGCCACCAAAAGAAGGAGAAAAATATTTTCCACTAATCAAGATTAAAACTATTAATGGAAGAGATCCAAATGTAGTGCGTGATCGTGTTCCTTTTGAGCATCTAACACCTTTATTTCCTTTTGAGAAATTCTCCTTAACCAACAATGGACATAGTAGTTTATCCACCAGAATGTTGGATATTTTTACACCTATCGGAAAAGGACAAAGAGGATTGATTGTGTCTCAGCCAAAAACAGGAAAAACTGTTCTTTTAAAAGATATTGCTAATGCTATTGCTGATAATCATCCGGAAGTATATATGCTTATTTTACTCATTGATGAACGACCTGAGGAAGTAACTGATATGGAAAGAAACGTGAATGCTGAGGTAATTGCTTCTACTTTTGATGAGCCAGCTGATAGGCACGTAAAAGTAGCTAATATTGTACTAGAAAAAGCTAAAAGAATGGTAGAATGTGGTCATGATGTAGTTATTCTATTAGATTCCATTACAAGATTAGCAAGAGCTTATAATACAGTACAACCAGCCTCAGGAAAAGTACTTAGTGGTGGTGTAGATGCCAATGCACTACATAAACCAAAAAGATTCTTTGGAGCAGCTCGAAAAATTGAAGGAGGTGGTTCACTTACCATTTTAGCAACTGCACTTACCGAAACAGGAAGCAAGATGGATGAAGTAATCTTTGAAGAGTTTAAAGGGACTGGTAACATGGAACTGCAACTAGATAGACGAATATCAAATAGAAGAATCTATCCTGCTGTTGATTTGGTTTCTTCTTCTACCAGAAAAGAAGATCTACTATTAGACAAAGACGACATCCAAAGAATTTGGGTACTTAGAAATTATCTAGCTGATATGACTCCTGTTGAAGCTATTGAATTTATGAAAGAAAGAATTCTTAGAACAAAAGATAATAAAGAGTTTTTGCTTACCATGAATGGATAAAATTAATGTAATATTAATTTAGAATCTAAAAAGAAAGCCCTTAAGGGCTTTTTTATTTCATGATTGTAATAATTGCTGATTTCTCTAATGTGAGCTGAGTGACTACAGGGTATTTTGTTTTGCTATCTACCAACTCAATTCGACTAGTGTTCGGTGGTGAATTCCCTAAACTAAGCGCTTTTATCTCAATTATATTTTCACCTTTTTGTAATTTGTATTTTATTTTCTTTCGTTTGCGTTTTGTGGAATAATCGTACAATATAATTTTTTCATTTATTTTGAGTTGAATCCGATCCCCATCTTCCTCATTGGCATCCCAGATAAATAATTTTAAATCATCTGCTTTCCATTTAACAACGAAATCATCTCCATCTTTTAGTTGTTTTGTTTGTAGTACCACAGTTCTTTTCTCTTCCAACTTTTTAATTCTCTTTTTTACTTTCTTTATTTTCTTCTCCAATTTCTTCTGTTCCATTAACAAAACCTTTCCTTTTGCACAAGTATCATTATTGGTAAATAACCCTAGAAAATTACCTTCCAATCTTTTATTACGGAATTTACCTTTAAAAGATAAATTAGCCTGAATAAAACAAAAAGTGCTCAAATCTGCTTCTGAACTTGTACTAATAATTTGTGTTTCTTGCAATTGGAATGATTTATCTTCTTTGAAATAAATTCCTGAGAGATCGCTTTTGGTTTCATCAGGAGTATCTATATTAGTCAAAGTATATCCATTCACAACTCCATTTTCTTCATTAAAATGTATACTAAAACTAGTAGTAGAATTATTTGATAATATAAGGGCACCTAAATAGTTTTTCTCCATATTCTGTGCAGAACTTAATTTTGCAAGATTTAGAAATAATAAAAAGATTAAAACTCTCATAACGCAAAACTATAAACATATTCCTATTTTTTTAGCTTTATAAAATAAAAAAAACACCTATAAAATATACCTTGGGTTATTAATCTTAATACCAATAATTTCAATACTTCTTTCATCTTCTTTCTATGATAATGGTGATTCTGTTTATATTTCTGTAATGTTTTTCGATAAGGACTGTTACGGTTGTGATATATGGGCCTTAATAGATTTTTTTAATATACTGATGAGTAATATGTCTAGACAGGAATCTTAATACCTTTACTTTAAAACCCACCAAATCGGGTGATTTTTGAATTAGATTAATTTCTCAAGTTCTATTCCATTAAAAGTTCCTGAACTCATCATTAATAGATTTTGATTTCTCCAATTTAAGCATTTTAAATATTTTTCTAAATCTTTAGAGTCTGTAAAAACTAATAAATCTTCTCGGTCAAAAGCATTAAATACTTGCTCTTTGGTAATAGGTTCTAATCTTTTATGTGCAATAGCTTCAGGGCTAAAGTAAATAATAGCCGTATCTGGCTTGTCCAAGCACCCTTTGTATTTTTTCAAAAATTCTTTATTTAAACTGCTAAAAGTATGGAGTTCCATACAAGCTACTAATTTTCTATTTTTAAACTGTCTTTTCATAGCAGATGAAGTAGCTTTTAGTTTTGATGGTGAGTGTGCGAAATCCTTATAAATAACAGAGCAATCCGTTTTTCTTATTAATTCTAACCTATTAGACGCACCTTTAAAAGTAGAAATCTGCTGATAGAAATCTGCATCAGAAATACCTAATTCCTCACAAACTAATTTTGCAGCATTTATATTCTGTAAGTTATGATCCCCAAAGATGAGTAAATCCATTCCTTCAACTGAAGTTACACCATTATTTATTTTATGCTTTAGTGTTGAATATGGAATTAATTTGCAATTAGTTTCTTCTCTAGCTAGTTTACAAAGCTCTTTATCTTCTGAGCAGTAAATTAAAGTGTCCACTACCATATTTTTGAAAATCCGAAACTGTTCGATATACATTTCAAAAGTTGGAAATACATTAATATGATCCCAAGCAATACCACTCAGAACCGCAATATGTGGCTGATACAAATGAAACTTAGGCCTCTTATCAATCGAAGAACTTAAATACTCATCACCCTCTAAAATGATAATTGGCGCATCATGTGTAAGTTTTACCATAGTATCAAAGCCTTCCAATTGAGCTCCAAGCATGTAGTCACAATCTATATTTAAGTTTTGTAACACATGCAAAATCATGGCTGTTATGGAGGTCTTTCCATGACTACCACCAATTACAATTCGCTTTTTGTTTTTGCTTTGCTCATAAATATACTCTGGATAGGAGTAAATAGGTATGCCTAGTTCTTTTGCTTTTTCTAGTTCAGGATTATCTTCCTTTGCATGCATTCCTAAAATTATTACCTCTAAATCAATAGTGATATTATTTGGCAACCATCCCATTTCTTTTGGTAGTAAATCATATTTTTCTAATCTACTTCTACTTGGTTCAAAAATAGCATCATCAGAGCCCGTAATAACAAAGCCATTATGATGTAAAGCCAATGCCATATTGTGCATAGCACTACCCCCAATTGCAATTAGATGTATCCTCATTTTGGTAAATTAATCTGGAATTAAAAGTAGAAATAAATCAACTTTGTTACTTTTGAACCACTAAATTTTACTAACATGAAGTTGTATACAATTGAAACGGGATATTTTAAATTAGATGGTGGTGCCATGTTTGGAGTTGTACCTAAAGTTTTGTGGAGTAAAACAAATCCTGCTGACGAGAATAATCTTTGTAATTGGGCAATGCGTTCTCTTTTAATTGAGGATGGTAATAGATTAATTCTG
>Ga0187827_10005779_pt1 | contig 14475 bp, 8 predicted proteins | sample ETNtaG_39_FD_167969 | JGI IMG/M metagenome (GOLD analysis project Ga0187827, IMG submission 167969) | Marine microbial and viral communities from oxygen minimum zone, Eastern Pacific Ocean - ETNP2014_SV_150_PacBio MetaG (Illumina Assembly) | ecosystem: Environmental > Aquatic > Marine > Hypoxic...
CGCGAACTGTCTTCTCGGCACTTCCTTTCTTTCTCATCATCGTTTCCTCTGGGGATTAACGATGAGCCAAAAGTGTCTCTTATGCAATCAGGTGATTATGTCCAACTGGGGCTGACGGGGTACAGTTCGCAACGATTCACTCAATATCCAATTGGGTGGCACCAGCGGTAATGAAGTCGAGTATCCTGACGTACGAGTAAAAGATCCGGATACCGGCAAACCGAATCGTAAGAACGTTGCCAGCTATGTCGCCATTACCCGAGAATCTGTCAATATCCCCGATGCCTATACTGCCGATGGTTTTGATTTCTCGGGCACACGAGAATTTGACCAGACCACTGGTTATCGCTCTACATCATTCCTGGCAGTACCGCTAATGCCTCATCAGGGCGCCGTCATAGGTGTCCTGCAACTAATTAACGCGAAGGATTCCACGAGTGGAAAAGTCATACCGTTCGCAGAAGATATCGAAGGTTTCGTTCTGGCGCTGGCAACACAAGCCGCCGTGGCGCTCGAAAACCAGAATCTGTTGAATGCGCAGCGGGCTTTACTGGATTCATTCATTGAGCTGATAGTAGGTGCCATTGACGCCAAATCCCACTATACAGCTGGTCACTGCGCCCGCGTACCTGAAATAGCAAAATTACTGGCAGATGCAGCATGCGGAGAAGACAGTGGTGAGTTCGCCGATTTCTTAATGACGGACGAAGAATTCTATGAGTTCCGGATCGGTGCCATGCTGCACGACTGCGGTAAAGTGACGACACCGGAATATGTAGTAGATAAGGCGACCAAGTTGGAGACTATCTACAACCGAATCCACGAAATTCGTACTCGCTTTGAGGTAATGATTCGCGATGCTCGTATCAGCTTCCTGGAGCGTCAACAGAATGGAAGCGAAAATGAAGAAAAACTACAGACCACATATGAAGCAGATGTTGCGAAACTGCATGACGACTTTGCCTTTATTGCCAACTGCAATATCGGCAGCGAGTTTATGGATGATGATAAAAAGGAGCGTGTCAAAGAGATTGCATCACGCACCTGGTTGTGATACATGGATAACCGACTTGGTCTTTCTAGAGATGAAGAAAAACAAAAAGATTGTGAAGCTGACTCCAAATTGCCAGTAGAGGAGAAATTGCTCTCGAACCGCGTTGACCATATTGTGTCCCGAACCATTCCCAATCCCTTTGGTGATAATCCGTGGGGGTTCACCATAGATGTCCCAAAGTATTTCTACAATTACGGTGAGGTCTATAATCTTTGTATTGAGCGTGGTACTTTGACAAGCGAAGAACGATTCAAGATCAACGATCACGTTATCCAGACGATCACCATGCTGGAACAATTGCCTTTTCCTGAGCATTTAAGGCAGGTGCCAGAAATAGCCGGTGGTCACCACGAAACATTGATTGGCACTGGCTACCCGCGACGACTGAAAAAGCAGGATATGTCCGTAAAGACACGCATCATGGTCATCGCCGATATTTTCGAGGCCCTGACTGCCCCAGACCGACCTTACAAGGAAGGTAAGACTCTAAATCAGGCATTAAAAATTATGTCGTTTATGTGCAAAGATCAGTATATCGACAACGAGTTGTTTAACTTGTTCCTGAACGCAGGAATTTACAAGACCTACGCCAAAAAATATCTTGATCCAGCACAGATTGACAACGTGGATATATCACAATTTATGTGAAATGAATAAGGGATAGCGGATGGCGTATCCCCAAAAGTAGGCGTGGACATCTATTGAGATAGCCTTTATCGTTCCCCTGCTCGTAACAATTCTTAAAGGATGCTGGATATGTTGATCAATCGTCGAAAATTTTTGAAATCTTCTGCTGTTGCCGGAATTGGGGTGGCGACTTATCCAATGGCCTCACAATCTGCCAGTAATAATGTCAGACCGGCACCAATGATGCCGAATCCTGTATTCATCGACACCAATGGCATCTCCATGGCGGTGTATGAAAAAGGTGAAGGGCCTGCTATCGTCTTCTGTCATGGTTTTCCCGAACTGGCCTTTAGCTGGCGCAGCCAGATCGACGCGGTAGCAGCAGCAGGCTATCACGCAATTGCGCCAGATCAGCGCGGCTACGGCCTGACCGGTGGCCCGTCAAATCCCGAACTTTATGATATGGGCATCTTCTGTGATGACCTGGTAGGCATATTGGATGCCAGGGGTATCGACAGGGCGGTGTTCTGTGGTCATGACTGGGGCGGGGCTCTGGTGTGGGCAATGGCCCGACTACACCCGGATCGTTGCCTGGGCATTATCGGCTTGAATGTCGCCGCCGGACGGCCAGGTGACCTGCCACCGCTGGAGAATCCAGAACCATCCTTGATTATCCAGACGCCGAACTTTTATATGGCTACTTTCATTCCACCGGGCAGAGCAGAGGCCATATTAGAAGCAGATGTACGCAAGACATTTGATTTCTTCCTGACGCGTGGCGGTACTGGTATCTGGGACCGGGAAGCTTTTGCACAGTTGTCGGAAGACACAGCGGAACGACAGATGAACCTGTTGGCCATACTGCAGCGGGACAATCCTCCGGGAGAGACTTTTTTGTCGGAAGAGGTTATGGCCTATTTCACCCAGACCTTCGAAGCAACTGGCTTTACCGGCGGCCTTAACTGGTATCGGGGAGCTGCAAAAATGGGCGCGATACTCGCCGATGCACCGACTCGTATCGAAGTGCCCAGCCTCTACATAGGCGCCGAGAACGATGTGATCCTGCCGCCGTCATCGGCCGATGGCATGGAAGATTTTGTCAGCGACTTTGAGAGGCACACGGTAATGGACAGTGGCCACTGGACTCAACAGGAAAAACCTGAAGAAGTGAATCGGGTAATCGTTGATTGGTTGAATCGAAAGATTGGTTAAGCTAACTGTCAGTTTACCTGTACCGTTCATCTAGCCCGACCCCTATTTAATTAAACAGAGCCAGTGACTCAACGCTAATGGGGAATAAGTTGTCTAGGTCCGCCGGGACTTCCATGAAATCTCTCAATGCTCTGTGTATATGTTGCGGAGTGACAATTATTCCGTCCGGATCGGCTTCGAGTGTGTCGGGGTCGAGCCTCAACGCTTCAAATTTTTCATCGGTTGCGCCAATTACCCGGTTTCCTGTGATACCTGCCCCCATTGCCATGATACTGGTTATATTCCAGTGATCTTTGCCGTCTCCGGTGTTGTAAAACGGCGTGCGGCCAAAGTCAGAACCAATCACCACGGTCACCTTATCCTGCAGGTCCTGTGCTTCAATCTGAGTCCACAGGTGATCAAGACCATCCAGTAAATCGGTCAGTGCGGTAGTCTGGTCTTCGTCATGATTGCCATGGGTATCGAAGCCACCCAGGCTAAGGTTAGCACTGACAGCCAGTCCACTGGCGAAGGCGGCAAGGGCGATTTCAGCCTGTCCTTTTAAACCATCAGAGACCTCTTCGGGCAGATACTCCAATAAATTTTCCAGCTCTACCTCGTTGCTCCTTACCACTTCGAGTTGGCTCAGCTGCTGTATGCGCTTGGGTAGACTCTCGCTGACTTTAAGTCTGCTCAGCCTTGCCTCACGCGCCTGATCAAGCGCCGAATAGGAGCCTTCACTGAAGAAACTTAAGTCCAGTAAATTTTCGTTTTCCGGAAATTGACTATTGGGAAAAGCGAGTTGAGTAAAAGTTGCTGCACCTGAAGTTCTTACCGGTGCTACCAGTGAGGCGGTGAAATCATAGCCACCATTTGAGATGAAGGCCATGGGCTGATCTGCGAAGGGTGCAGCGGTCAGTGCGGCAACACTGGGATAGCCTTCCTCCAGCTTGCCGCTCCAGACGAAGCGGCGTCCACTGTCGTGACCATTGGTTTGGGTGTCTATGCCATTGATGACCAGTAACCTATCTGAGTGTTTGGCGAAAAAATTATCCATATGACCGGCGGATTCTGGTGAGGGTGGCTCGACAATATTGGAGTAGGGTGCATAAATCAGCTTACCCGCACTTTTGATCTCGCTTGCGGAGAAATTATTTATTGGTCCCAGGCCATCACTTCGTGGTGCGTCGCCTTTAGGGTCGATCAGACTGGTGGGGTCCCAACCGCCGGTGGCGCTAACGGTAATGAGAAAGCGCTCGGTGGTCGCGCCAAAAGCTGTTCGTACCAGTGACATCGGCAGTACGCCAGCCACTCCGACGCCCATAGCAGTTCTGAGAAAAGATCGTCTGTTCATTAGGGTGCTCCTACTCAAATATAAATCGGTAATCGGATAACAGATAGGCAACCACGGCCATCCAGGAACGCATTACATAGTCCGGGTCATCGCGTAGTGGCTCATCCAGCGGGGCGCCGGTTTCCAGGTCTAGGTTGCGCATGCATAAATTGGGTAAAGTGCGGGGCTCTGTAACACCCACGCTCGATTGGCCCTGTTGCAGAACATCGAGGAAAAGCTCAAAAGAAAAATCGATCTCGGGGTCGCTGAAACTCAATTCCTCACCCAGCAAATGGTCGTGTAAATACTGAATATTGGATCGAATAGCGGCTTCGCTCTGTGCATCGTTCGGTTGGGTAGTGGCTTCCACAAAGGGAAACAGCAGACGGTTTTCGCTGACTGCCAGAAAATCATTGGGAACAGCGAAACAGGCCAGCTCGTTGGCCATTCTTTCCTGCACGGACACCATTAGCCCGTTGGGTTCCACCAGTCTTTCGGTGATGGAAAAAGAATCGATGCCGCCGTAGATCTGGTTGTAGAATAATTGATTGTCGAGTAATCGGGCAGTCCTGTCGATGTCAATGTTTACCGAATAGCGATCGAGTACCCCGCGCCACTGAAAGCCCAAAACCGCTTCAATTTTTCGATGTAATAACTCAGGTGTCAGAAGCCTGGCCGAACCGGTTTTTTCATGCACCAGCGCAAAGGATTCCTCTGTCAATTCATCGGCCCGCCAATAGGGGCTGCCGATAATTTCTGTAATTAGTGTTTTTAAATTTCGATTGTCAGCAATATAGGCGGCAGTCAGTTCTTCCAGATGTGTTGACTCAGTAATATAGGCATCGGTTTCGGCATCGGTGGCAAATTCACCGGGCGGATCGAGCGGCTCGCTGCCGGTCAATCCCAGGTAGAGAATTCGGGTCATGGCGTTATCAAAACGGGAATCAACGACCATTTCATTACTTAGCCATTGCAGGGAAGTGACTTGTTCTTCGTCTGGCCGATCGACACCGGCAAAACCGGCCTGGAATATATCGTCGTACCAGGGTGCATTGGGTGTATAGGCGCCGCGACGATTCCAGTTCTGGAACGATGACGCCACCGGGTCGAGCAGGTTGTGGCAGGCGATGCAGTCTTCATTGTCCAAGGTGGGCGTGGTGCTGGTAATATCAACCGCACTACCGTCGGGGCGCACGCCGTCAAGTGCCAGTATGTCAACATCGAGAAACAGGTCATAAACGATCCTGGAACGGCCGCGGTTGACATTGGTGTCGCTGGTTGGATAGCGATTGAGGAACATTAACGAAGTCAGGATTCCGGCGTGAGGTATGCCAGGGAGTTGTGCCGGAACAAACTCTGTTGCATCCCACTCATCCTCGAATGCAACAGTGTCTTCAACTCCATAGCTCTTTGCTGAATAGCCATTCACCATGAAGTAATCAGCAGTGAGTATCTCGGTAATCGGTAAATCATTTTTAACAACATAGTTCACCAGTTGCAGGGGCTCAGTGGCAACCGCATCATTCGTTGTGGTGCGATTGAACTGAAATTCGGCATCGCGTGCATCAGTCCCTGGATCGAACCAGCTGGCATTGGGAAAGCGACGCATTAGATTAATTGCAGGCTGTGGACCATTGCTGGACAGATAGCGATTGGTTAACAGCAGGTCGTTGAAGATCTCCGCCAGGCAATCATAGAAAGCCTGTTCGTCCATCATGCCATTCAGGGCACTGCGTAAACCTTCTTCGCCCGCATCGGTAACCAGATCGACCTCGGCAGCAGTCGGCAAGCGTCCTACCAGTTGCAAGCTGGCTTTACGGAGTGTGTCATCCAGTGGCATGGACTCGATGGCTTCGAGCGCCTGAGTAACCACCGGGCTATCTACTTCGTTAAATACGTTAAGAATATAATCTGCAACTTCTGCAGCACATTCATCGACACAATTAAACGGTGTTCCCAGCGGCATCGTATTGTTGGTGTAAACAGTGAGTACATCCAGGCTGGCGCAAGTGGCACAGTTAACCATGGGCACTGCGACCGTGCCGCCAAGACCATCCGCTCCGTGACAAACGGAACATTGTTCCTCATAATTTTGCTGGCCAACTATTTCGGCTTCATCAGCAGAAGTTATTTGCAGCATCTCGCCCGCCATCCCCATTTTTACTGCGTAAAAATCTGTCCCTACCTGTAACAGCGGAATGTTAAGTTCCTGGCTCTGCAGATCGAAAGTTGCCCCTGGAGTTAGCTCAGGATTTGCCGGCAAGGCATCGCTGACGCTAAAAGTTAGCTCAATATCATCTTCCAGATACAAATACAGATCCAGCGATCCATAGCCTTCTACATCGATGCGCGGTATGCGAATTGTCTGGGTTTCAAAATCAAAATTTGGAGTCGAATTACCTGTTATTGCCGAGGCCGGGGATAGCATCCCAAGCGAAAAAACCAGTAACAGGCAAGAGAGCAAAGTTTGCTTTAGCATTGCCATTTAAATTCCCCTTTGTTTCGTCAGAATTGCTTGTTCTGAGATAAATAACGCAGGGGGTTTGGTCTGGTTGACCAAAGGTGGGGCGAAGCGTTCAGTATGAGAACTGGTTCACATTAGTTAAATAGGGACAGGTTTATTTTATAAACCAAAAATAAATCTGTCCCTTTTGTTCTTAATACATCAGGGCAGCGCCAGCGTAAGCACCGAATTGGTTGCCACCACAGTCACGTATTGCTTGCCATTGACCTGGTAGGTCAGCGGGCTGGCACGAATAGAACGTGGCGCCTCAAATTGAAACAATGTCTGGCCATTTTCAGCATTCAGCGCATAGAATCCGCCATCCTCGATACCCTGAAATACCAGATCCCCAGCAGTGACCATATTCCCACTGGCGCCAATCGATGTTTGGGCTGGTAACTCTCGCTGCCATACCTGCTCACCCGAGGCGGGGCTGTAGGCTGATACTGTAAGTTGCGGCGTGTAGTTCTCGGAGATGCGGTCAAGCTCAGAAAAACTTGCTTCGTGCCCCCTGCTATCCGGTCCCGGTGTGAGTGAATTGCCTACCGGCTCAACGTTTAGCGTAATGGCACCATTTTTCCCGGTGACATAGATCAATTCAGTGCGCGGGCTAAATGATGCTGAGCCAAAACTACCTCCGCCATGGGGAATTATATAAGGCTCGGTTAGCGAATAAGGTGTGTAGAGTTGTCGACTTCTGGCGGCTAATTGCGGATCTTTGAACTCGATGAAGGTGGCGCAAAGTGGATCCATTGGAATGCCACGGGCGTTGTAAGGGATAGGCTGGGTTGGCCACACCACCTCACCCGGCACATCGGTTTCGGTGGGTACGACTGTTTCTACCATTGCGTGGACTGGCGCGCCAGTCTCCCGATTCCACATGTAAAAGAGACAGTTCTTCCCGGCGGCGGCTACGCCTTTGATGAGTTCGCCGTCATCACCGGGCACATCAAACAACACGGGACCGGTAACGTGGTCCCAATCCCACAGATCGTGATGCACGGCCTGGTAGTACCAGCGTAATTCGCCAGTCTCCAGATCCAGAGCAATTGTGCTGTTAGTGAAGTAATTCTCTCCCACCCGGGCCGAGCCATCGTAGTCTGGTGACGGATTGCCCGCATTGATGTAGAGCATGCCGAGTTCGGCGTCGATGGCGGGTTGGGTCCAGACACCACCTCCTGCCCGCGCACCAGTACCCCAGGTCTGGCTGGCAATTTCCCAGCCTGAATCGCGGGGTGTTTGCGGTATGGTGTTGAATACCCACTTGACTACACCGGTGCGTGCATCGATGGCGATAAGCAATCCACCGGGAATGTGGCCCTCGGAAAGTGCCGCAGCGACATAAATTATTCCCTCATGGAAGCTTGGAGGTGTGGTCAATCGATAGCCAATCGTAATCGGATCGATATCAGTGGGGTAGGTGTCCGGGTATTGGTGGTGTAAGGCTTCTGCTACGACTTTCAGTACGCCCAGATCGCCGAAGCTGGCCAGTGCATCACCGGTGCTGGCGTCAAACGCATAGAGATCGGCACCACGGTAGGCATAGATCCGACCTTCAGCGTAAGTCGAACCTCGTACCGGACCATTTGCCGGCCCGGAATCAAGCGGCCTACGCCACAACTCGGCACCGCTGACAGCGTCCAGTGCATACATCGTAGCCCGGGAATGTAAGTACATCACGCCATCAACAACCAGTGGCGTCACCTGGGTGATATCATCCCGAAGGCTAGGCTCAAATGACCAGCGCAATGCCAGGCTACTTACGTTTCTAGTATTGATCTCATCAAGTGGAGAAAAGCGGCTGTTTTGCAGGTTAAGATTCTGGCTGGGCCAGTCGCTTGAAGCCGGCTGCGCACTAATCACAGCAGCGCTAGCCAGAAGCAGGAAGAACAGTAGTCCTCTCTTCAATCCTCTGTCAGGAGAAGTACACAATTTGTTTTGCGATCTACCGTATTGATGGCTCATCCGGGCCTCCTCAAAGAGTGGAAAAAAGGGGATAGATTTATTTTTTAATAATATGTAAAAAGGGAACAGGTCTATTTTTAAAAATAAATCTGTCCCCTTTTTTCTTCTTTTTACCCTTTTAGTTGCTAATCCGGCAGACTATAGGCCACCAATTGCCCTGAGGTCTGCAACACAATGCGTTGTTTGCCATCCTGCATATAAGTCATCATGCCATACATCCCCAATCCCGGAGATTCCACGCTGCCCATGCGCTCGCCGGTCGCCTTGTTGATGGAGAACAGGTAAGGCGTTGCACCATCATCACCAATCGCAGTATGTAACAGCATACTGGGCGTCACCATCAAAGCTGAATGATTGATATTGCCCGTGGGTGGAATGTCCAGTCCCTGCAGTGCCGGGTGTTCCTGAACAAATCGCGGTGTGCCACCATTGGGTATCCACCACAGATGATCGCCGGTATTGAGATCGATTGCGGTGATTCGACTATAGGGGGGTTTTTCCAGTGGCAGGCCCTGTGGGCCCCGGATGCCGCCGGGTGTGCCCAGGCCTACTGCGTAGTCGGCAATGGTAGTACCGGTGGGTTGTTCCAACAGCAAATCTCTTTCTTCACCCGGTACGATGGTGCGCCAACCACAGTTAGTACGCGAAATAGTATAGATAATGCCGGTGGATGGATCAGCCGCTGGTGGCCCGGTGATGTTGGTGCCACCCAGTTCTCCGGGACACCAGGCGGACCCGATCAGGCCCTCGAGATTGTCCTTCTGCATGGGTGGATTGAAGAGACTGCCAAGGCGATATTCGGAAACAATTTCCAGCGCCTCTTGCCTCAGTTCGGGTGTGAAATTGATCAAACCTTCCTCGTTGAGTGTTTGTATATCATAGGCCGCCGGTTTGGTCGGGTAGGGTTGTGTTGGTGACAACTGCTCTCCCGGCACACCAGATTGGGGAACCGGTCGTTCAACTATGGGCCAGATGGGTTCACCCGTATCCCGGTTAAATGAATAAAGAAAGGCCTGCTTGGTGGCCTGAAACACACCGGGCACTATGCGACCATCTACCATGACATCCATCAACAACGGTGCCGTAGGAGTGTCATTATTCCAGACATCATGATGCACCATCTGAAAGTGCCAGCGCCGCTCACCAGTAGCCACATCGAGCGCGATCAGGCTGGCGCTGAACAAATTATCACCCGGCTGAAAACCGCCATAAAAATCGATTGTCGCCGCGTTTGTTGGCACGTACACGACACCCAGTTCAGGGTCGACTGAAAGCGGCGCCCAGGAAGATACGTCGCCGGTGTATGACCAGGCATCGTTTTGCCAGGTCTCGTGTCCTACCTCACCTGGCCTGGGAATAACATGAAATTTCCACTTGTATTCACCGGTTCCGGCATCGTAGGCGAGAATATCGCCCGGAACATTCTCCTGTCGGGTCTGGTTGTAGCCCTGTTCGGCAGAATTGCCGACGATCACTGTGCCATTGACTACAATCGGTGGTGATGAGTTGGTGATATAACCCAGCTCCAGCGGGATTCCCTGATAGGGATCATAAGTCTGACCGGAGTCCAGCCAGGGCCCCCAATCTGCGAGAAGGTCCGGCAGTAAATCCACCACACCGGTCTGGGGGAAATCCTCCAGCGGGACTGGTGCTCCCCAATTTTCCAGTGGTGCCCCGGTATTGGCATCCAGGGAATAAAGGAAGAATGCCGGTGTCACAATGTACACCACACCGCGGCCATCTATTTCAGAATAGGCGACTCCCTTGCCCCAGGGGGCGCGCATGGAGTATTCCCAGCGAAACGTGTTGGGCTCGCGAAAGGTCCACAGAGTTTCACCACTGGCCGGGTCGATGGCAACCACATGCCGCCGTGAACCCGCCACGGTGAACAGCTTGCCACTGCCAAATACCGGAGTAGAGCGTGGTGGTGTCGCCCCAAAACTGGTGTCGTTCCAGGTCCACTCGATTTCGAGATCCTCGAAATTCGCCGCATTGATTTGATTCAAGGGCGTGGAGCGAGTGTGGCCAGCGTCGCCGCCGATATATTGCCAGTCAGCCGGGTCAGCCCGTTCATTGACGTGCTGGGCATTGACCGAAGCTGCTAAAGTGAAAAATAAGGCAAAAGCACCGCATCGGCCGATGACTGATTTGGGGGTACAAGTGAATAGTTTTCCGAACATAAAACCCTCCCTACTCGAATACTGATGTGCTGGTGAAAAAAGAATAAATGGGGTCGAGGCAAAAATACAGTAGTTTTCGAAAAAACTTGGCCTACTGAGGATCATAAATTAACAAATGCACCGGACTAAGCGCTAATTTCTGTATTCCTGCCATGCCACAAACTTGCCAATGCCCCCCAAAGGCTCCAGAATAGTTCGCAATCCTGGGCATTGTGGTAGCAATATTCCGGGACACTATTTTTATTACTTTCTGAAATAAAGAAACAAATTAGAGCTCATCATGGCGACCAATCTCCCTTATAAATCACTCCTGGTATTACTGCTCTCATGCGCAACAGTTTTGCTTGCCGCGTGTTCACCTGCCGAAGATCCTCAACCGCTTGCTGTTGATGATTACGTGTCCGCTGAATTTCGCGTCGAAGTGGAGGCGCTGAAGCGTGCAGTTGCTACCGAGCCAACCAGTGAAAGCACCATCGCCGAGCGGGCCGAGCTGCTGGCAGACTGGATAGATGCCTATGCGCTGGCAGGCGGTGAAGTGGGCGTCGACCCACCGCGAATCCGCCTGCAGTCAAGCTTACCTCCCACTGGTAATCAGGCTGTCGTGCAATCGCGCAATTTGGATAAGTTTGTACGGGAATTTACCTTGCGCGAAGAGGAAGGCGCTTTGGGCCTGTTAACTTCCGAGCAACTGGGTCCTTTTGAGGCGGGTAGTATCGCCACGCTGAGTCAGACCTGGCGAGTAGGAACCCGGCCAATGACGGTAGGCGGCGGATTCTGGGTAGCACGGCACTTCGCGGCGAATTTTGGCGTCTTTCAAACCAGTGACCCTGCAGCAGCAGGATATGTATCGCTGACAACCACCGATGACGATGCCGAGTTTACGGTCGAAACGATTATGGCCACCGGGCCCCATGGTGGATTTCGCGGGCCACAGCTAGCGATAGCCTTTCGGCTAGTTGCCGGTGAGCTGGATCGGGGCTCAACCGTGACTATTACTCACGGTGATCGAAGTGGGGGTGGTCCCGGGATACAGGTTCCCAGTTCAGAAAGTGAACGCATGCCGCTGCCGCTCTATATCGATCTGGATGGCTCCTCAGAATGGCGTCCTTTGCCGATCACGCCATTTGTCATTACCGGTGGAGCAACCACGGGAGTTCACGGTTTTGCCCCGAGTGTGGTTGAGCCTGGTGAAAATTTCGAACTCTCGATTAGGGCCGAAGACCGCTTCTTTAATCGAGCAACAGGCACCATTCCAGCGTTCGAAGTCGTAGTAAACGGTGAAGTAATGGCCACCACATCGGCCGGCTCTGATGCCATTACAGTTTTGGATATGAGCCTACCCGCACCGGGTACCTACTGGATCTCACTTAGATCGGAAGACGGCTCGATCTCCGGCGAAGGCAATCCAATACTGGTAGAGAACAATCCTGAAGACCGCATCTACTGGGGTGATACGCACGGGCATTCCGGCTATTCAGAAGGGATTGGCACGGTGGATTATTTCATGCGCTTTGCCCGGGATGATGCGCGACTGGATTTCGTCACCCATTCCGAACATGATGTCTGGCTGGATGCTGGCGAGTGGGAGCTGATTCGCAGGGCCAGTGCAGAATATGACGAGCCGGGCAAGTTTATACCCTATCTTGGTTGGGAGTGGACCCGCCATACGCGCTTTGGTGGTCACCACAATGTGTTGTTTCGCGAAATCGGCGATCAGAAGCCGGTTTCGGGCCTGTACTATCCGGTACTGTCAGAGTTGTATGAGCAGTTACGCATTCAGTACGACCCGCTTGATATTGTCGTCATACCCCACGCCCATAATCCCGGTGATTTCAGGCAATCGGATCCAAAACTGGAACCCCTGATAGAGATCATGTCCATGCATGGCTCATTCAGCTGGTTCATGGAAGGTTATTTATCCCACGGTCATCAAGTCGGTGTGATCGCCGCTTCTGATGATCATCTCTCCCGTCCTGGTTACGCGGCGCCTAACCGGGATTCGTTAGCGCAACGAGGCGGATTGGGTGCGGTGATGGCGCCGGAAAGATCCCGCGATGCCATCTTCGATGGTATGAAAGCAAAACGTACTTATGCCACTACCGGAGACCGGATTATCCTGCGCATGAATGTTAACGGTACTGGCATGGGACAGCGGGCACCCTATAGCGCGAGCCGGGAAATAGCCGGCCGGGTAATTGGTACCGGTCCCATAAAGACTATTACACTTTACAAAAATAATAATCAGTTGTGGCAGCAGGAGTACTTGCTTGATGAGTCAGCGGAGGAAGAACAGGAATTATTGCTGAGCTTCTTTTCCAGTGAAATACCCTATTTCAACGGCGACGCACCGCGCGGCTGGCGTCACTGGCGGGGGGAGTTGACGGTAAATGATGCGCAACTGGTTACGGCAACGCCAACGGATTTTATTAATCCCACGACCCAGTCATTTGAGCAAGATGGCAACACATTGAACTTCCGAACCCACACACGGGGAGATAACAGTTCGATTCGACTGAGCTTAACGGATGTTGGACCAGACGCTTCCATCAACTTGCGTTTTGAGGAGGCCACTGAAACCGGATCGGCCCCACCTTTCTATCGCACTCATGTGACGATCCCTGCCAGCGAGGCTATCTTGAGACTCGATGCATTGCAGGAGGGCAGGCTGACCCAAACCATGCCGGCCGAGGACTATCCGGATGACAGCATCACGCTGCGCAGGATAGTACTCAATGGTAGCCGAGAACTTGATTTCGAGTTTACCGATACCAACGAGCCAGACCAGGGGGACTATTACTACGTGAAGGTGGAGCAGGCCAACGACGCAATCGCCTGGTCCAGTCCGGTCTGGGTTGGGGGATTTGCATCGAGATGAGTAGGTAAAGCTGGATTCTACGCTGTAAAATTCAAGGTTTTCTTAACACTGACAAGCTGACGGTTGATCGATCGTAAGGTCCGGGTAACAATGTGGTTGCAGAAAAGCCTGGCATAATCTATAACGCAGAAGCGTGACCGCGATCGCCGCAGCGTAGCGATTTATTGCGGATCAATTCAAACGGGGTGTAGCTCAGCCTGGTAGAGCACTGTCTTCGGGAGGCAGGGGCCGTGAGTTCAAATCTCGCCACCCCGACCAATAAAATCAATAACTTACAGAAACTCTCCAGGTGCTTTTTTTATTTGGGTAAGCACAGGGTAAGCATTAGTGTGTTTTTTGGGGTGATTTTTTGTTCATAGCGTCCCCTTTCAAGTTAGGGATTAAGAGGTGTTTCCTAGCTGCCATCCTCTTGGTAGCGCATCCTGAATTGTAGGTATCAAGCCTGACCCAACGTTAAATTTTTTTTATTTTTTTCTGAGTCTACTTGCTTCAAGTACCCCCCCTATTTATCTTTCCTTAATACACTACCCTGACACATCATGTACGTCGTCAAACCATCCTGGACAAAGCTAGCCGGTACCACTTAACCGCTTCAGCATCATTCTGAGGAACACCTCGTCCGTTGGCGTACATAACTCCCAGATTGTACTGGGCGAATGCAATACCTTGTTCTGCTAATCGCTTGGTTTCTTCAAAATCCTGCCCGCTCACAACCGCTGAGAATCCCATAACCAGAAGAAAGAGGAA
>Ga0187827_10005788_pt1 | contig 14464 bp, 13 predicted proteins | sample ETNtaG_39_FD_167969 | JGI IMG/M metagenome (GOLD analysis project Ga0187827, IMG submission 167969) | Marine microbial and viral communities from oxygen minimum zone, Eastern Pacific Ocean - ETNP2014_SV_150_PacBio MetaG (Illumina Assembly) | ecosystem: Environmental > Aquatic > Marine > Hypoxic...
AGAATATCTTGTAAAACGATATAATGTTACCCATCTTGCTTTTAACGATGATAATTTGACAATAAACTTAAGATTTACAAAAGAGCTGTTTTCAGGCATGATTAAGAGGGGGATAAAGGTTAAATGGATGTCTGCTGGTGGGCTTCAATTAAACACAATAGATACCGATCTAACCGAGATTATGCTGGAAAGTGGCTGTACATTGTTTAATCTTGCTATAGAATCTGGCTCTAAAAAGACACTGAAGAAAATTAGAAAACCCTTGCAGCTTGATTCAGTAGAAGAAAAGATAGACATTATAAGAAGGTTTGAAAATCGTTATCCTGTATATATAGAAGGATACTTTCTGTTTGGATTCCCTGATGAAACAGAAGAAGACTTTAGAGAAACAATATCCTTTGCCAGAAGGCTTGATCTAGACTGGAGGATGCTTTCATGCGTTCAGCCTTTCCCTGGAACAGAACTCTATAATGATGCCTTAGAGAAAGGCCTTATTCCCGCGGATTTAGAAGAAAACTTTGGTAATTTCAGCTATCAGAAGCTTTATCTGAAAACGAATTACTTAAATGAAGAATTAATAGAGAAAGAAGTATATCTTTTAAATATAGAAAGCAACTTTTTGAATAATAGAAATCTTCAAATGGGCAATTATAAACAGGCTATTAGAGATTTTGAATGGGTGCTAGAACTTGTACCCGACCATGCAATTGCACGATACTGCCTGTATGTAGCACACAAAAAAAATAGAGACCTTGAAAAAGCAAATACTGAATTAATTAATATTGAGAAATATTTAACCCCTGTTAATAAATCTTATTTCGACCATTTTAATATTGACATAGAATCCTTCTTGTTAAACTTGCCATCGCTTTAAAAATTATGCGTTATAGGTGTTTTAGCTTTAACAATTAATATCATCTGTAGTTTAATAACCTTTTTACTATTTTACTGCTCCCCGTTAAGAAGCACCGTGTAAATTAGTATTAAATTTCCTAAAATACACAGCAGAAAGGGGGCATTATGAAATATCGTAAATGGGATCTAAAGAACTAAGTCTTTCCAAATTATGCTTGGAAAAGATCACGCTTACTGTGTAAGTGCTTAAGCAAAGATTGTTCTGGAGGGACTCCAGAACAATCAACCACTCCCAGAACTATGCAACAACTTATCAGATATCACGAAATCAGTACTGTAACTGGCTTAAAGAATTCCAGTCAAAATCTCAAAAGCTTTTGACTCTGTAAGAAAATCTAAGAAAGAACACTTACTGATTACTAACAAATTTTAACCTTGCTTAAAGGGGAGCAGTACACTATGACAATTTCAGACGAGCGTATCTATTTAGAAATATTATCTCCTGATAATGTAGTGAACGAATATGTTGAATGGATGAAAGATGAGAAGACTGTGAAATATTTAAAAACTAAATTGACAGTATATACATTAGATAGCTTAAAAGAGTATGCAAAGAATATGAATGAGAGTCAAAATGATTTCTTATTCGGTATATTATTAAAAGATAGTCACGAATATATTGGAAATCTTAAAATCGGAGGCATTAGCCAAATACATCGACATGGTAACATTGGCTTGATTCTCGGCAATAAAAAACATTGGGGGAAAGGTTATGGTTCAGAAGCGATTAGGATTGCAACAAGATGCGCATTCGAGAACCTCAATTTAAATAAATTATATGCTGGTGTAAACTCAGAAAATGTAGCCTGCTATAAGGCATTTCTAAAAGCCGATTATAAGGAAGTCGCAAGATTACAAAAACACCTGTTCTTCAAAGGGAAGTATGTAGATTCAATAACAGTCGAGCGATGCAGAGAACTTAATGATGTGACATAGGCGGGCAATGTACTTATTTGCGCTATCTTTACTTTGCCGCTGATTTGCGCAGATAATCTTAAATATAAAGGTATAACAGATAATAAAGCTGTAATAGTTCAGCTATTCAATTTATTAGACAGGATGTACAGGATAAACTGGGTTATTTATTTTTAACCTGTACATCCTGTTCTCCTGTCAAAAAATAGATTGTTTTGATACAACCAAAACTAACAACTCTAGTTTTTATGGTAGATAATTAAGAGATATAAGAATTGAAAAACTCTTGGTCATATGATCCCATGGCATACGGAAAGGATAAGTTTGAAATCCATGAAGATGTTTGCAATCACGCGGAAGCTGTCATCAGGAAAAAGGTATGGTTTGGTCAGGAGGAAGGGAAGGCGATTTTATCCTTAAATATAATAGATTTCGATTGTCTTATGGAGAAAAGAGTGCTCGAAATTGGTCGTTGTGTGGGTTGGCAAGGGAGTTTATAAATGCGGGAGCAATTTATACAGGGATTTGAGTATATATCTCCATGAGTTATGCAGGGAATTGTTCCCAAATGCTGACAATATCAAGATTGTTTTAGGGGGCGCTAAAAATCTGTCTTTTGAGGAAAACAGCTTTGACTTATAGTCTCTTACGGTGTAATGCAACATTCCAAAAATCTATGTTCAAAACAGCAGTTTGGAGACGGCATGGACAAAAGTTGTTTCTGAAACCGATTCTCAAGAGGGAGACGTGATAGCACCTTTTTTTACTGATGAAGATGAAGGATTTTCAATAGACTATCCGGAGGACTTTGATTATGTTAAATTGAGGTTAAGAAAAGGTGATGTAGCGCTTTCTGAAATTACTTTAGAACCGTATAAATTTAAATAAACTATGCAGATGAAAAAGATTATAAACAATATAATCAAGTGTTCCATAAAATTAATGGTTAAATTGGGTGTGACCTGGCCACTTGTTTTAATATATGCAAGGATGATAAAAGAAGTTATGCCTGTAAACAGAAAGGATTTTAAGAAAGCTAAAACGTTACTAGCTTTAAATCCTAATAGGTTTCGTGGCGAATTGGAAGCATTAGCGGCCACTAATGATTTCCGAGTTCTAAAAGTTCCTCTTGGCTGGCAATGTAAAGTACTAAGTTTATTTTGGCCTAAAAATACAAATAAAAAATATTTCAAGGAGAGATATTTTAACCCGGAGGGAGACAGGGAGATAATCGAATTACAAACAAAATTCAGGTCTTTTTTAAAGATCTTCCTAAAGGCGCTTTATAAGAAGTTGTCGATAAATGGTGTTATTGGGGCAGGTGTTTGGTACATTCAAGACTATGATTGGGGATGGATGTCAAAGGAAATTGGGGTACCTTACATAGTTTTGCATCGTGAGAATTTAGTTACAGCCCCTAAACACAGAGAACATTATTTAGGTCTATTTAAAAGAATGGATAAATTCAGAGGTAATCATATTATAGTTCACAACCTCGTAATGAAAGAGCTGCTAATTCAATCAGGTTGTGTTAGTCCGGATAAAGTGAGTGTAATGGGCTGCATAAGAATGGATAGCTTTATTGCTCAATTAAAGAATTTAAATAAGCTGCCAAAAGCAAGGAAGAAAGTACTACTTTTTAGCTTTCATTACGGAGTTGGTCTACAGATGGTAAGAAATCCCGGTTTTGTAAATCGAGATTTAGGCCTTGTAAATCTTTTTGAGCATGTTCATGTAAGTATAGCTAAGCTCGCTTTAAAACACAAAGATATTGATTTCATTATAAAACCCAAATGGGGTGGTAACTGGATTGATGAGATCAGTTATGTTCTTAGTAAAAATAGTATAGAGCTTTCTGATGTAGATAACTTACAAGTCCTCGTAGATATTGATGTACATGATTTAATCTTGGACGCAGATGTTGTTTGTGGTTATGGGTCTACAACTCTTTTGGAGGCCGCTATTGCCGGAAAGCCTGTTATTATTCCTTATTTTGATGAATTGCTAAAGCCGGAGTATTCTGACAATATTCATTTTAAAGAATTCTCTCACATTTTTGATGTTGCCGATAGCGTAGGGAAGTTTGGCGAATTTATTATACACCGACTTGCTAAACCTGAAATTACAGAAGAGTGTATGGAAGAGCGTTATTCTGTATTTAATCAATATATATCTAGTATGGACGGTAATGCGTTGGAAAACTATGTGAAGGAGATAAACCAAGTTATCAGCAAGGTAGAAGCGGTGGCATAATTTTTGTTATATGAAGGATTTCATGGCAGAATGCTTTAAAATTATATTAATGGCAAATGCGATGATTCAAGTACATTAGAGACTTTTGAAAATGTAAATCCTTCCGATATAGAAGAAGTATTAGATGTATTTCCACGTTCTGAAAAAGAAGATATCGGCAAAGCCGTTCACGCAGCAAAGGACGCGTTAGTGAATTGGAAAAGCATTACTCCTCCTGAAAGAGGTTGCATTATGTCCGAAGCAGCTAGAATATTGGCATCACGAAAGAAAGAGTTAGCTGAGATTATATCTCTTGAAAATGGCAAGACAGATGGAAGGTTAGGCAGAAACTTCTTGCGAGGAAGAGAAGGAGGCAATATCAATGCTTTACTGTCTGGTTGTGGTTATAACATGAGGAAGCTCCTGAAGGTGCTTCTTTTATGCCTGTTTTTCTATAGGCAGATATCCTTGTTAGCTTCACAAAAGGTTTAAGAAATCTTTTTACATAATATTACGCCCTGTAAAAATGACTTTATTAGGGGCAACTAGAATTAGATTTTAATGAAGATAAAAAATATTGAAACACTTGTTTGTAGTGCAGGTTCGCGTCCTTGGTCTTTTGTTAGGGTCTGTACTTCAGGCGGTATAGTGGACTACAGCGAGTGTTCCAAATCTTTTAGTTCAATTCGTGGAGTTCTTGGTGTAATTGAGGATTTAAAACATTTGTTAATAGGTCGTGATCCACGTGCTATAGAAAGGCTGTTTTGGGATATGTATCGCATGACTCGCCAAAGCACTGGTGGGGTAGTTCTGAAGGCTATAGTAGGATTCGAAAAGGCCCCCTTGATATTAAAGCTAGGCCCTTGGGATTCCTGTGATAGTACCGTATTTTGCAGTGGCATTGAAGCCAGGATATGCAGAATATATACAGTTCAAAAAATATTTTGATATTATTGATATAGCACATAGTGTTGATGACTTTGAAAACCTTATCATTGAAAGGCCCAAGAACAATGAAGTGTCATACAAATGTATGAAAGAAAGCTATGATTTATTTGAGAAATATGTTTCAAGTATGAAGGACGAAGCCTTGGAGAGTTATTTGTAATATTAGATGGAAAAGATATATCCAATAGATATTGACGGTATAAAAAATCTAGGTGTAGAAGAATGGTTGAAGAATTACTATGTTCCAGTTACCGGGAAGGAGTATCATGAAATCTATAAAAGTATTTTAAATATCTATATAACAAGCATGAAAAAATATGAATCTAATGATTATATTTATCAGATAGCTGTATCAAATTTAAAGATACCAGGAATTATTGCAACATTTGTATTAGAAATACAGCAATTATTACGGCTGAAAAAGGAGGGATATGCTTGTTTATTAGGCAAGAAAAAAATGTCAATTGATGAACCACCTTACCACCTTACTAATATAGAAGGAGTTAACATTGTTGGTAAAAGTATAGAAGGGTTAACCTTTAGTGGAGTGTTCAAGAACTATCTGAGGACAATAAAAAATAATGTTTATTGTTCAAGATTATTAGTCAAGGATGTTTTTAATAAAAAACCAAACCTGTATTTTTTATTAGGAAGTAGAACAACAGAAGAATTGATTGCTTTCTGTAACAAGGATCGCATTACCCCAATTTGGTTGCCACAAATGCTATTTATAAGCAAAAACATGAAAACTGTAAGTGCCTCCACATTGCCGAATTGTGCTGAGCTAATGGCGTTTGTAAATGAATTTATTGCATTAATTGAAGAAAACTATCCGTTAATACGTAAACAAGATTTTAAGGTACTAAAAAAAGAAATAGAAGAATGTTTTAAGGACAGTTTATTGTTTTATCATAATAATATCGTTTTCTTGAGAAAGTGGATGCCAAAAAAGCTTCTTGCTACAGGTTTAGGAAAACCAATTCAAAGATTATTCTGCTCTGCATGGAGATATGCCGGCGGTGAAGTAATCGGTATATGTCATGGCAACGGATACTGTAGATCTTATTTGCCTCCGGTAATTTTAGATGGCGCCACAATTGCAAATAAATATGTTGTTACCTCTTCCGGACATGAGGAAATTTGGAGAAGATCTATAAAGGATTTTTTTTTAGGTCTAAAATCTCCTGAAATAATCCACCTGGATAATTTTTATATTAGGTTGTTTGATGAATTACAAAAGAATCCGCCAGTTAACAAAGTAAGAAAAGTGATGCTAATTGGTACTATTCTTAAAGGTTACTCTTTTATAGATTCCGAATATCACTATTTTGCTTTCCTTCACTTGGAGTTAAGAATAATTCGATATTTAAGGTCTGCCGGATATCACATTATATATAAACCCCGCCCTGATACACTTCATATGGTTGAAGGGATATATGAAGACTATGCAGATGAAGTCTTGACAGATAAATTTGAAGATGTATATCAATATGCAGATTGTCTTTTATTTACATCTCCTTATAGTACTACATTCGGATTTTCTTTGCTTACAAATAAACCTATTGTCTTGATGAACGTAAACGGATATACCTGGTATCCAAGAGCACTTGAATTAATAAAGAGAAGATGCTCTGTCGTTGAGGCGGAATCTGTTGATGGGAAGATTGTATTTGATGAGAAAGATGTACTTAATGCCATAGAATGTTCTCATGAGAATATTGATTACGAAATTCTGCATGAGTTTGCTTTTTAAAGAAGAGTGGTGACGGAAAAAAATGCCTGAGTAGGCATAAATAATTATATTTATCTTTATTAACTTCTTAACAAAGGAATACGGGAATCTGTGTTAAATATTAATTTTCTAAAGGCAACGGCTGATATAAAGAAAAAAGCACTCAATTGTGAGATCGGTTTAGAAGAACTGTCAGCTTGTTATGAGAAATCTATTGCCCACAAACCAGTGGTATTTCAACTTGAAACTACAAATGTATGTAATGTGCGCTGTGAAATGTGTCCTCGAACAAGCAAAATGCAAAGAAGGTTGGGACATATGAAGCCTGAGATATACGAAAAAATAATTGAGCAAATAGAGCCTTATTCCCCACCAGAGCTTTTAAAATGGCGTAAATACCTGGCCCTATCTGATTTTAAAGATGTGTTTATGAAAAGTGATGAAGATTATTTTGCATTTACTATAAGTGCTGAATCATTGACTCTCCACGGTTTTGGAGATCCACTTCTTGATCCTAACATTATAGATAGAATAAAGGTTGCGAAATTGAAGAATATACCGGTTTATTTCTCATGCAATCCTAATAATATGAATGAAAACCTCTTAAGGTGCCTGTTAGATGCAGGCTTAGATTATTTGAAATATTCTTTAGAAGGCTTAGATGCTGAGGTAATAAGGAAATACCGCGGAATAGAAGTGGATATGAAACAAATTTACGATATTATAAATAAGTCTATAGAGCTAGTTGATCGGAACCATTACAGAACTCTTATAATTTTGACAATGCTATTATTTGGAAAAACTAATCAAGAAACTGTTGACGTGTTTTTAAAGGAATGGTCCGGCCAGAGTCTTTTTGCTTATGTAAAAAATACCCATCACGCATGGGTATATAAAGATGATGACAATTTCTTTAATACTTCACAGTATATGAGGACTTTTTGTGAGCATCCCTGGATGGCGGTATCAATTTTATATGACGGTACTGTAGTGCCATGCCCTTTAGATTATGATGGGATATTGGCTATGGGTAATGTGAAAGAACAGTCACTTGAAGAAATATGGAATTCAAATAAATATGTGAAGTTCAGGAGGCAACATGCAGAAGGAAGTTTTCCAGAATCTCATTATTGCAATACCTGTGATCTTCCACTAATGGGAAATAAAATAAAGAACTAATTGTCCTTGTCTACTTAAATGTTAGAATAGAAAATGTATAAAGTAAAGATATTTGGTGCTGGATCAAGTGGTAATCATTACGCTCATGCATGCAGAACAAAAGGATGGGAAATCGTTCTCTGTGATATTGATCCTGAAGCCCTAAAGCGTACAAGGAAAGAAATATATCCTGAGAGATACGGCCGGTGGGATGAGAGCATTCGTCTGATAAATTCTAACGAAGATATGGAAAGTAATTATGATATAGTTATTTTGTGTACTCCACCCGATACCCATATTAAACTGGCGAAAGGTATTTTAACGGGATATTCTTCTAAAGTTCTTCTTATTGAGAAACCTCTGACAACTCCAAAGCTTGTTGGATGCGAAGAGCTTTTGGGCCTTGCAAAAAAGAAGGATACTTTTGTTGGGGTGGCATATAATCAAGTCATGACTGAGAAAACCAGTGCATCCGATGAGATTTTGCAAAATGGTATTTTAGGTAAACCATTGACTATCACATCAGTTTACAGGGAGCATTGGAGAACTATGAATGCAGCACATCCATGGTTGTTGAAACCAGGCGATTATTATTTGGGGTTCATGGAGCGTGGAGGCGGTGTTTGCAATGAACATTCACATGCAATAAGTATTTGGCAGCATTTTTCTCATATTATCAATATGGGACGAATTATTGAAGTCTCTGCCATGCTTGATTTTGTAAACGAGGGACGAGCTCACTATGATGTTATATCTCAAATTAATGTCAAAACCGAGAAAGGTCTTATCGGTACTATAGCGCAGGATATCGTATCGGATCCCCCAAAAAAGCTTCTATGGATTCAGGGGGCTCAAGGTTATTTTGAATGGCATGCAGATTGGTCGGAGACTAAAGATGCTTTGCGCTATTCTGATGAGCAAAACAATGTTCAAGAAATGTTCTTTGATAAAAATAGGTTTGGAGGAATAATTGATCATGCTGAAGATGTTTTGAAAGGGAAAGTAAAAGAATCGCCAATTTCTCTTGAAAAAGGATTAGAAACTATGATGGTTGTCGCGGCAGCCCATATTTCCCATAAGTTAGGAAGAACAGTAAGAATAGATTATGACGAGGGATATAATTTAAATGCTGTTAAATAGTTTACCACAGAAGAGCACGGAATATCACAGAAAAGAATAAATATTGTACAAGTTACTCTATGAAGAATTTATAAATTGCCTTAAAACGGCAGGTCTAAGAGAAGGCTTATTATTTAATCATGGAGCGTATGTTAAGAAGCATGTTTAAATAAATTGGTGTATTAAAGTAGATATCAGTAGTGATATCTAATAATTTTAAATTAGGTGATAATTATGCGTGAATTCAATTTCGAGGATCTCTTTATCTTTGACATGGCGAACAATCACCAGGGTGATATTGAGCATGGGCTTAATATAATCAGGGCAATGGGTGAAGTTAGTAAAGAGGCTGGTGTCAGAGGTGCATTAAAATTTCAATTCAGACATATAGATACATTTATTCATCCTGATTATAAGGATAAAAAAGATATACCTCATATACCACGTTTTGTAAGTACACGCTTAAGCGATGACGATTATAGATTACTTACGAAGGAAGTAAGAAAACAAGGTCTTATAACGATATGTACTCCTTTTGATGAAAAGTCTGTCGAGCTAATATTAGATTTAGATATTGAGTTAATAAAAGTTGCTAGTTGTTCAGCAGATGATCATCCTTTACTTGAGAAGATTGTGGGAACAAATCGGCCCGTTATTGTATCAACAGCGGGACTAATGCTGAGCCAGATTGATAGATTGGTGAGTTTCTTAAATTATAGAAGTGTTATCTTTGCTTTAATGCACTGCGTTGCACTTTACCCTACACCAGAAGATAAGCTACGATTAAATCAAATTGAATTACTTAAAAACAGATTTCCTGATGTGACAATTGGATTTTCTACTCATGAGAATCCAGATAATTACTCTGCAATAAAGATTGCCTTTGCTAAAGGGGCAAGACTTTTTGAACGTCATGTCGGAATAAAAAATAGTGAATACAATCTAAATAAATATTCTTCACTTCCTGATCAAATTGCTAATTGGATAAAGGCTTATCATAGAGCAGTTGATACATGTGGAGGAGAGGAGTACGCTCCTGCTTTTCCTGATGAGACAAGTTCTCTTAATTCTCTGAAACGTGGTGTTTTTGTAAAAAAAGATATTAAAAAAGGTGAAGTTATACAACGTGAAGATGTATTTTTTGCAATGCCACTTCTTGAGGGACAGTTGTGCAGTGCTGATTGGAATGATGCTATTATAGCAGATAGCGATTATTCTCAGGATGAGCCAATAAATATTGGTTCATTCTGTATAAAAATGTCTCCGAATGACATGGTTTACAGTATTATCCTCCAAGTGAAGGGTATGTTGAATAACGCGCGCATTTTTGTGGGAAAGGATAGCTCAATAGAAATATCGCATCATTATGGTTTAGAAAGGTTCAGGGAATTTGGAGCTGTAATAGTAAACTGTATCAACAGGGAATATTGTAAAAAACTTATTATTCAGCTTCCTCGTCAAAAACATCCATATCATTATCACAAAAGAAAGGAGGAAACTTTTCAGCTATTATGTGGTGACCTTGAGCTTGAACTAGATGGGAAAAAATCAAAATTATGCCTTGGTGATACTGTCTTAATTAAACCAAATCAATGGCATAAATTCCATACCCTTGATGGAGTTATTTTTGAGGAAGTTTCAACCACTCATTATAATGATGATTCCATTTATGAGGATGAAAGAATAGCTCGCCTTCCTAGAAACGAGAGAAAGACACAGATTACAAATTGGGAGGCAGTAATAAAAGATAACTACTAAATAGATTTATGACTGTTAAGGTAATTGTTTTTGATTTTGATGGCACATTGGTTGATTCAAACCAGTTAAAATATAATGCATTCTTTGAACTATTTCCGTCTGATAGTCTTCACAAAGAAATAGTAACAGATGTATTGGACGAATTTATCGAGAAATCGCGATATGTAATATTAAGAGAGATACTAAAGAGGATTAACAGGAAAACTATTAATGAGGATGATTTGGATTATAGAGTTCATGCATCGGCAAAAAAATATAATGATATAGTAGTTGATGGTGCAAAGCGTTGTAAAGAAAAGTCTGGTGCTAAAGAAGTCTTAGAATCATTAAGTAAAAGATACAACCTGTATTTAAGTTCAACAACGCCGGAAACTTCGTTAAAGGATATTGTAAAACACCGAAATTGGGAAGGTTTCTTTTGTGATATCTTCGGATATCCCAATGAGAAGACATCGGTTTTATTAGAAATAATTAAGAGAGAATCAGTAAATCCGGAAGAATTGATGGTAATTGGTGATGGCAAATCAGATAGAGATTCTGCAGAATACGTAAAGTGTAACTTCTTTCGAATAAGCAACAATAATTCTTTAATGGAGCTTCTTGATTATTCAAAAAATAATTAATCCTTTGCTCTGGTATATCTAGCATTTGTATATCCAACATTCTTGAAAATGATAGCGACGGTTTTTTGAAACATTTAAGACAATGGAAGAATTAGATATCCCTGAACCTTTTAAGACGGGCCAATTCAAACTTCTTCAAGAAGGCATTTATGATAATCCGCAAATTAATGTATTAATAAATGCAAAAGAGGACTTTGCTTTCATTTCTCCCAGACCCGTAGTTGATTACAGAGTATACCTGCCAAGGGTAAAGAAACTCAGTCTTGTAAAGTGTAAGAAACAAAAGTTGGTTTATTTAGAAAGATATTTAAAAATAAAGAGTTTTCTTAACAATATTTCTAATTTGCTTGAGATAGGAGCTGGAGACGGTTCTTTTTTGAACATTGTAAAAGAAAACCAACCTACAGTGAGTCTTTCATCTGTTGAAACTGATATCTCTACTCTCTCCCAACGCGCAGAGATAGAAAATCTTAAAAACTATGAAAGTCTTGAGGAGATTTGTGAATATAATAATAAATATGATGCGATTTGTATGTTTCATGTTCTTGAACATATTATTGATCCTTCAGCATATCTTTCAATGATCAGCCGGTTGCTAATCAAGAATGATTCCATAGTAATCGTTGAAGTTCCATCCTTATTTGATCCATTGTTAAGTATATATGGGTGCAAATCTTACAAAAATTATTATTTTCAGTCTCAGCATCCATATATCTACTCCAATACGTCCATTGTACGACTTATGGAGAGCAATGGATTTGTGACAAAAGAGGTTACAAACTATCAGCGATACGGAATTGAAAATCATCTGAACTGGCTTACAAATAACTCCCCAGGCAGCAGCGAACTATTTAGAAATATATTTAATAAAACTAATAAAAGTTATCTCGCTGAACTTGAAGATTTTGGAAAGACTGATACTGTTATCTGGATTGGTGGACTTAATTGAAGATTGTTGCATTAGTGCCAGCAAGAGCTGGTAGCAAACGAGTTCCTGGCAAAAATATTAAACATTTGCATGGAAAACCTCTCCTTGGCTATGCAGTTGATGCCGCTATAAACTGTAATCAAATTGAATCTGTTTATGTAAATAGTGACAGTGAACTCTACTTGGAAATCGGAAGCCAATTCGGAGCGAACACTTATCTTCGTCCTCCTCATTTAGCTACTGATAATTCAAATATAAAAGAAGTGGTTGAAGATTTTCTCCTTTTCCTCTCCAATCAAGGAGAATATTATGATGCGATTATAGTTTTATTCCCTGTCTATCCAATCAGGACATCGAAACACCTGATAAATATCATAGAATGTTATTTCACGGAAGGCTTTCAGCGCCCATTAACAGGGTTGAAGGCAGTGAAAGAACATCCCTATTTATGTTATAAACGAGATGAAAAAGGCTATATTAAGTCTATTATGGATATAGATGAGAATATTTATTATCGGCATCAACAATACCCAAAGTACTATTTGTCAACATTGTGGGCATGTGTTGTTCCAACAAAAAGCGTAGCATACTTGAATGCCAATATGAGAGGCTCTGATAGCTATGGATATATTATTCCTGAGTGTGTTCCTTTTGTTAATATTGATACACCTCTGGATTTTGAGTTTGCTGAATTCTTAATGCAGAAGATACAGTCTGGTAAACTTAAGATTGATACTTGAAGTGTATTTTGAATCCGTAGAATAGCAAATGCTTTATGGCAAGAGAATAATAGTTATCGTACCTGCCCGTGGTGGAAGTAAAGGAATTAGACTTAAAAACATCCGTCCTCTTAAAGGTGTTCCTCTGGTTGCTTTAGTTGGAAAGGTTGTTAAGCAGCTTGATTATGTAGACCGTGCAGTTGTATCTACAGATCATCCTGGAATTGCTCAAATAGCGAAAGAAGCAGGATTGGATGTTCCTTTTATGAGGCCTGAATCTATTTCAGGAGATATTGTTGCAGACTGGGATGTTTTACATCATGCTCTTTTAGCTACTGAAGAATATGATAATAAGACTTATGATATTATTGTAATGCTTCAACCAACGTCACCATTTAGACAGCCAGAACATGTTACTGCTACCATCAAGAAACTAATAGACGGAAATTATGATGCTGTATGGACCATAAGTAAAACAGATTCTAAATCGCACCCATCAAAACAACTTATTCTAAATGGTGAAATTATTGAATATTACGATCCTGTAAATGGTCCTAATATTATTGCAAGGCAACAATTATCCCCAGTTTATCACTTAAACGGTATTGCCTATGCTTTTACAAGAAACTGTCTTGTAGGGCAGAGAACAAAGAAGGGGAAAAAGACATCTGCAGTGGTAGTAAATGAACCAATAGTAAATATAGATACAGAGTTTGATTTCAGGTTGGCGGAATTGATGATTTCACAAAATCTATAAAATGAGAATACTGCTGATAACTAAAGATACGGGACAATATACAGATTGGTTTCCACAGAGTATAGCATATATTGCGACTATGCTTCTAAAGGAGGGGTATGAAGTAGAAATATATCATCAAAATATGAACCATTACCCTTGTGAGCACCTTACAGATTATTTAGATAAAAATCATTTTGATATTGTTGGTGTAGGTGCAATTGGAGGATATTATCAATATAGAAAGCTATTCGAAATATCAAATGCCATAAATAGGTCTAAGCAAAGACCATTTTATATAATTGGAGGCCATTGTCCTTCTCCCGACCCTGAGTATTTCCTTAAAAAGACAAAAGCGGATGTTGCGGTTTTAGGTGAGGGTGAGCTTACTATTGTTGAAGTGTTGGATGCTCTTTCTAATAAAAAAACATTAACAAATATTAAGGGCATTGCTTTTCGGGATAATGAAAAAATAATAATTAATGAAGAAAGGCCCTTAATCCAAGACATTGATACTATACCATTTCCTGCATACCGTCTATTTCCTATTAATTATTACAGGCTAATAAGGCCAATGCCAGGTGCTAGCAAAACTGATTTTGTGTTGCCTGTTTTATCTGGAAGGGGGTGCACATTTAAATGTACTTTTTGCTATAGAATGGATGATGGATTCAGGCAGAG
>Ga0187827_10005789_pt1 | contig 14463 bp, 15 predicted proteins | sample ETNtaG_39_FD_167969 | JGI IMG/M metagenome (GOLD analysis project Ga0187827, IMG submission 167969) | Marine microbial and viral communities from oxygen minimum zone, Eastern Pacific Ocean - ETNP2014_SV_150_PacBio MetaG (Illumina Assembly) | ecosystem: Environmental > Aquatic > Marine > Hypoxic...
CTTCCAATGGTAACTATGACTAATGTTAATTTTTTCACTAGACAAATAAAAATTGGAACCCAAGATACTCAATGGTGGGTGCAACTCTCAACAGCTATAGTGTTTGGTTTAATTTTTGCTACAATATTAACCTTAATTGTTACCCCTTCATTATTAATGCTAAGAGAAAATTTTATGTTGTGGTATCAAAAAAAAATAAATTCTTAGTAATTTTTTATTAAATTTATTGCTACTGTATAAACAATTGAGAAAACATAGAGAAAACCAATTATAATTAATGTAAGCCAAATATTAGAAATAAGCGATATGCATATAATTATGCTTAATAAAATTATCCAAGGGATATATTTTTTTGAAAAAACTATTTTCTTAAGTGAAAAAGTTGGAATTTTACTTATCATCAAAAAACCAATTAAACCTAAATTAAATAAATTCAAATAAGCATTCCTTAAAAAAGAAAATTCAAATTCAATATATAAACAAATAGGCAACAAACTTAATCCAGCTGCTCCTGGAGAGGGAATTCCCACAAAGTAAGTATTTTTATCAATTGTTTTTGGAGCTAAATAAATATCCGCAGTAAAACGCGCTAATCTTAAAGCTGAACAAACAACAAAAAACATAGAAATACTCCATCCAAAAGAATTTAGATCAGATAATGTCCAAAAATACATTAATAAACTCGGTGCAACACCAAAAGATATAATATCACTTAATGAATCAAGCTCAGCTCCAAAGTAACTTCCACCTTTTAATTTACTGGCAAACCAACCATCAAAAAAATCAAATATTGCAGCAAATATAATTAGTAGAATCGCTGTTTTCCAATCTTCATTTATTGAAAAACGAATTGATGAAAGACCGCAACAAAGTGAAAGAACTGTAATAGTATTCGGAATATATTTAAATAAAAAATTAGAATTGTTATTCATTTTTATATTTCATTTGACTGGGTAATGTTAAAAATGTGATCTGGATTAGATATAATTGTTTCACCTCCAATAACTGTTTGTCCAACATTAACCATTAAGTTATAATTTTTTGGTAAGTACAAATCTACCCTACTTCCAAATTTGATGATACCAAACCTTTCTCCTTTTAATACTTCTTGATTATTTTTTAAATAACATACAATTCGTCTAGCAATCAGACCGGCTATTTGAATAACAATTATTTTATCTTTTTTTTCATTTTCTATTGTAATAATATTTTTTTCGTTTTCTTTACTTGATTTTTCAACATTGGCCCTAAAGAATTTACCCGGAATATATTTTATATCTTTAACAGTACCAGACATCGGCATTCTGTTTACATGAACATTAAATATGTCTAAAAAAATACTAATTTTATGAAATTCTTCTTTTATATCACACTCCTCCGGTAAATTTGATTCACCAATAAAAACTATTTTTCCGTCAGCAGGAGAAACAATAACATTTTCATTTGGGATTATTCTAATTGGATCTCGAAAAAAATAAAATAAACAAAAAGAAATAATTAAGAGAAAAAGACCAATTATTGGAAAAAAAGGAAAACTAATAATAGTTAAAATAACACTAACTATCAAATATACCCAACCCTCATTATGTATTCTAAAATGCATTTAATTATATTAATTGATTAAAATAAAAAAAAATACATATATAATTATGGATATAAAATCTCTAACAATTTACTGTTCATCTTCAAATTTATTAGAACAAAAATACTATCATCTAGCCAATCAAATTGGTGAATTTTTGGGTGATAAAAAAATATCCATTATTTATGGTGGTGGAAAGGTTGGTATGGGGGGAAAAATTTCTCATTCTGCGATGAACTCTCGTGGTAAAGTCATAGGCATTATTCCAAAATTTTTAAACTCAAAAGAAATAATAGATATAAATGTCTCTGAAACAATAATTGTAAAAGACATGAGAGAAAGAAAGAAAAAATTGTTTGAATTAGGTGATGCTTTTTTAATATTACCTGGAGGTTCAGGCACTATAGAAGAAGCAACTGAAATAATATCTTGGTTCTATTTAGGGTTGCATGACAAGCCTGTTATAATCTTTAACTTTGAAAATTATTGGAATTCAATGATCCAAATGTATGATAATGTAATAAAAAAAAAATTTGGAGAAAAAAATTTACAATCCATATTCAAAATTGTAAAAACTTTTGAAGAATTTTCTAATCTTTTTTAATTATGGCTAAAATAAAAATAAGAAATCCAATTGTTGAGATTAACGGTGATGAAATGACTAGAATCATCTGGGATTTTATTAAAGATAAATTGATCTTACCTTATTTAGATGTAAATATAAAATATTATGATTTAGGATTGCAGAATAGAGATAAAACCAATGATCAAATAACCATAGATTCAGCTAATGCAATTAAAGAATTTGGCGTAGGTGTTAAATGCGCGACTATTACGCCGGATGAAAATAGAGTAAAAGAATTTAATTTAAAACAAATGTGGGCTTCTCCTAATGGAACGATCCGTAATATTTTAGGAGGTACTATTTTTAGACAACCTATTATTTGCTTAAACGTCCCACGTATAGTATCCAAATGGAATAAGCCAATTGTTGTTGCAAGACATGCTTTTGGTGATCAATATAGAGCCACTGATACAATTATTGATAGGGCGGGTAAGTTAAAAATGGTTTTTGTACCAGATGATGGTTCTAATAATATCGAAAAAGAAGTTTATCATTTTGAAAAACCAGGAGTTGCCTTGTCAATGTATAATTTAGATAATTCAATAATTGGTTTTGCTCGATCGTGTTTCAATTATGGATTGAACTTAAACTGGTCAGTTTATCTATCTACAAAAAACACTATTCTTAAGGTTTATGACGGTCGATTTAAAAACTTATTTCAAAAGGTTTATGAAAATGAATTTAAAGAAAAATTTAAAGAAAAAAACATAATTTATGAACACAGATTAATAGATGATATGGTGGCGTCATCAATGAAATGGGAAGGTGGTTTTATCTGGGCATGCAAAAATTATGATGGTGACGTTCAATCAGACGCAATTGCTCAAGGATTTGGCTCGTTAGGATTAATGACTAGCGTATTAATGACACCTGATGGGAAAACGATTGAATCAGAAGCTGCTCATGGAACAGTCACGAGACATTATCGAAATCATCAAAAAGGGCTGCCTACTTCGACAAATCCAATTGCCTCTATTTTTGCATGGACAAGAGGTTTGCATTTCAGAGGTGTTTTTGATGATAATTCTGAATTAATTTCTTTTGCAGAAACATTAGAAAAAATATGCACAGAAACTGTAGAATCTGGTTTAATGACTAAAGATTTAGCTATTTTAATAAACCCAAATCAAAAATGGCTTAACACAGAAGATTTTTTAAAAAATTTACAACAAAAACTAGAGAAAAATCTAAGATAATTTTAATACTTCCTTTTTTATTTCGTCATAAATTTTATCAGCATTATCTGGTTTGTGACCACCAGCCTGTGCTAAATCCTTTCTTCCTCCGCCCCCTTTTCCTCCTACTATATTTGAGGCAACTTTTACAATATTAGTCGCATCATAAATATTTATTAAGTCATCCGTTATGCCCACTATTATAGAAACTTTATTTTGGTCAGTAGACACTAAAACTATAATGCTCTCTTTTGGATGTGATTTTTTTTGTTCATCAATAAATAATTTTAATCCCTTACCAGGATAATTATTTGCTAGTAGATAAATGAGATTATAGCTTCCGATTTTTTCAATTTTAATATTTTCTTTATTTTTTACAATATCCACATTTTGTTTATAGTCATTATAAATTTTTTTAATTTCCTTTAATTGTTTCTCTAAATTTTTCCCAAGATCAATATTATATTTTTTTCGTGGATTAATATCCTTTATCAAGTCAATGTATTTATTTATTTCATTTTTTATTTGAATTGTAATATCTTTTTGTTTTATTTCTTGATCTCTGTTAAATCTATTAACGCTTATATTTGTTAATGCTTCAATTCTTCTAACGCCTGAAGCTATTGAAGATTGATTGATAATTTTAAATTTTTCTATATCTTCCGTGTTATTAACGTGAGTTCCGCCACATAGTTCTATAGAAAAAATATTATCTCTATCCTTTCCTATTGTGACAACTCTAACCTCATCTCCATATTTTTCACCAAACAGGGCTATCGCCCCACTATTGACTGCTTCATTATGATCCTGTATCTCAGTTTGAACAGGGCTTTTTTGTTTAATTATTTTATTAACAAGTAATTCTATGTTTTTTAAATTTTCATAAGAAATCGTATCATTGTGACTAAAATCAAATCGCAATTTTTCATCATTAACTAAAGATCCTTTTTGAAAAATATGATTACCTAATACTTTTCTTAAAGCTGAGTGCAAAAGATGAGTCGATGAATGATTGCACTTTATTAGATGCCTTCTATTATAATCAATAGAGGCTTCTAATACATCTCCCTTTTTACACGAACCTTTAATAACTTGGCCCCAATGAAGGTGATAATTTCCAAAAATTTTTGTTGTATTATTTACGTTAAATTCAAAATTTTCATTTTGTAAATAACCATTATCTCCGACTTGGCCGCCACTTTCGCCATAAAAAGGAGTTTGATTCAGTATAATAATTCCTTCTTCTCCATTATTTAACTTATCAACTAATTTATTATTTGAGATTAAACTTAATATAATGCTTTCGGATCCAGGTTGTTTATATCCTAGAAATTCTGTTGATTGAATTTTTTCAGTAATTTCAAGCCAAATTTTGTTTTCTTCTAGGTCTCCAGTACCTTTCCAACTTTGCCTTGCTCGTTTTTTTTGTTCTTCCATTTTTTTGTCAAATGAATCAATATCAACTAGAATTTTTTTATTTTTTAAATAATCTTGAGTTAAATCAAGAGGAAAACCATAAGTGTCATACAATTTAAAAGCTACCTCGCCACTAAACAAATTATTTTGGGTATTATCAATTTCATCTTCCAAAATTTTCATACCATTATCAATTGTTTGTTTAAATTTTGTTTCTTCATTCAATAATATGTTTAAAATTAAATCTTTTGCTCTATCTAACTCTGGATATGAATCTTTCATTTCATAAAGTAATGTTGGGAAAATTTTGTGAAAAATTGGTTCTTTATTACCTAAACTATGTGCATGCCTCATACCCCTTCTCATAATTCTTCGAAGTACGTACCCCCTACCCTCATTTGAGGGTAAAACTCCGTCACTGATTAAAAAAGAAGCTGATCTCAGGTGATCTGCTATTACTCTGTGACTGGCAGAATTTTCTTTTTCCTCTAAATTAGTGAGCTCAACAGATTTATTTATTAATGGAATAAATATATCAGTAGCATAATCGTCATTCGTGTTCTGAAGTAAGGCTGAGACTCTCTCTAAGCCCATTCCTGTATCAATTGAAGGTTTTGGTAAATCTTCTCTTATATCTTTTGATATTTGTTCATATTGCATAAAAACAAGATTCCAGATTTCAATAAAGCGATCTCCTTCTTCATTTTCACTACCTGGCGGACCTCCTGCATAACAGTCACCATGATCATAAAAAATTTCTGAACAAGGCCCGCATGGTCCTGTTTCTCCCATTGACCAAAAATTATCAGAAGTGCTAATTTTAAGAATTTTATTTTCTGACAAGCCTGCTATTTTTTTCCATAGAATGAAGGCTTCTTCATCTTGATCAAAGACTGTCACCAAAAGTTTATTTTTATCAATTCCAAACTCTTTAACGATAAGGTTCCAAGCTAATTCAATAGCCAAATCTTTAAAATAATCACCAAAAGAAAAATTTCCTAACATTTCAAAGAAAGTATGGTGACGAGCAGTGTAACCTACATTCTCTAAATCATTGTGTTTTCCTCCTGCCCTTACGCACTTTTGAGCTGTTACAGCTCTTTTGTAGTCTCTAGTTTCTTTACCTGTAAGAACATTTTTAAATTGAACCATCCCTGAATTAGCAAACATCAATGTTGGGTCATTTTGCGGAACTAATGGACTTGAATGAACAATTTTATGATTGTTTTTCTTAAAATAACTAAGAAAAGTTTCCCTTATTTGTGATGATTTCATAAAACATTATTATAATAACATATAATTATAACTATTTTTAATTAAAAAAGCCGTTGATTAACAACGCCTAAATATTGGAATTAAAATTTATTTTTATTTAATTTTATTGTTAAGTTCTTCTTTTTCTTTAATCCCAGTGTCACCTTCCATCATTGCTTTTTCAACAATACCCGCATTCTCTAAAATTTTGTTTTCAATTTCTTTAGCAATGTCAGGATTCTCTTTAAGGAAACTTTTTACATTCTCTCTTCCTTGACCAATTTTATTATCTTTATAGGAAAACCAAGATCCCGACTTTTCAATAATTTCTGCTTTAACACCCAAATCAGCAAGTTCACCTAGTTTAGATATGCCTTCGCCATACATAATATCAAATTCTACAACTTTAAATGGCGGAGCTACTTTATTTTTAACTATTTTAACTCGGGTTTGATTACCAATTATTTCATCTTTATCTTTAATTGCTCCTATTCGCCTAATATCAAGGCGTACTGAAGAATAAAATTTAAGTGCGTTTCCACCTGTTGTTGTTTCTGGACTACCAAACATCACCCCTATTTTCATCCTTAATTGATTAATAAAAACAACAAGGGTATTTGATTGAGCTATAGAACTTGTGAGTTTACGAAGTGCTTGACTCATCAGTCTTGCCTGAAGACCTGGTAGAGAATCTCCCATATCGCCCTCTAATTCTGCTCTAGGGACCAAAGCGGCTACTGAATCAATAACTAAAACATCAATACCTCCGGATTTGATTAATGAGTCAGCTATTTCTAATCCTTGTTCACCAGTGTCTGGTTGCGAAATAAGTAGATCTTCTAGATTTATCCCTAATTTTTTTGCATATGCAGGATCTAAACAATGTTCAGCATCAATAAAGGCACAATTGCCACCCATTTTTTGTGACTCTGCGACAATATGTGTAGCTAGTGTTGTTTTTCCAGAACTCTCAGGACCATAAATTTCAACTATCCTTCCCTTAGGTACTCCTCCAATACCAAGAGCTATATCAAGACCAAGAGAACCTGTTGAAATTGATTCAATATCAATATTTGTTTTAGAGCCAAGTCTCATTATTGATCCTTTTCCATAATTTTTTTCAATTAAGCCCACAGCTGCTTCTAGAGACTTGTTTCTGTTTTCTTTATCCATACTGTTATTTTCAATTACTTTAAATTTAATCTGAGACATTAATTTTCTCCCTTATTCGTAGTTTTTTAATAAGATTCTTGCAAACTTGTTATTTGTACACGTTTTGTTCTTATTTTAAAAGTTCTATTTTTGTTCTTATTAATAAATTATATTAAATTATTGAATTTTATGTATTTTTATTTAATATTTAATTAACTTGAAATTATAAAAATTTTTTTATAGATAATTCGATCATTAAATTATGGTAACGATTTCAAAAAATTACAAACCTACAATAAAAGAAAATTTTATGAATTCTAAAATGAAAGAATATTTTAGATTAAAGCTTGTTAATTGGAAAAAAAATCTTCTAAAAGAATCTTCGCAGACTTTAAAAAAATTTCAAAAAGAAGAAAATTCTACGAAACCTGATATAACTGACAGAGCTACTGAAGAAACTGAAAGATCTCTAGAATTGAAAACAAGGGATAGAGAAAGAAAATTGATCAATAAAATTGATGATGCTTTAAAAAGAATTGAAGATGGAAAATATGGATACTGTAAAGAAACTGGCGAACCTATAGGAATTAAACGTCTTGAAGCTCGACCAGTAGCAATTTTGAGTCTAGAAGCTCAAGAAATGCACGAAAAAAAAGAAAAAAAATAAACTAATTATTTTTTTTAGTTATATAATTTCTATATGCTAAGTAATTTTTTAAAGATATAGTATCCAAAGTATCATTAATAAAATTAACTCAAAATTATTAAATTAATATGCAACTAACTGATCAGTTTGATAGGAAAATTAATTACTTAAGAGTTTCAGTGACTGATAGATGTGATTTAAGATGTGTATATTGCATGAAAGAAAAAATGATTTTTCAACCAAAAAAAGAAATACTTTCTTTAGAAGAAATTTGTAGATTATGTGACAATTTTATTGATCTTGGCATAAATAAAATTAGATTAACTGGTGGAGAACCTTTGGTAAGAAAAGATATACTAAAATTAATTAAAAAAATAAATACAAGGAAAAAATTTACAAATCTTAAAGAAATTACTTTAACAACAAATGGAACCCTTTTAGATATTTTCGCAAAGGATTTAAAAAAAAATGGCATAGATCGTATCAATGTATCTTTAGATACAATTGATAATAATATGTACAAGAAAATAACAAAATTTGGTAATTTAAAAAAAGTAATAAATGGTATTAATGCAGCAAAAAAGTATGCTATTAAAATAAAAATTAACGTTGTTGTTATTAAATATTTTAATGAAAGAGAATTACATACAATAATTAAATGGGCTAATCAAATTAAGGTTGATTTAACTTTTATTGAGGTAATGCCAATGAATGAAACAGATTCTAAAAGAGATTTACAGTTTCTACCTTTAAATAAAGTTTATGAAAAATTAGATTCAGTATATAATTTTTATAAAATTAATAAAAACACTGGAGGACCTTCAGTATATTATCGAAGCAATAATCTATCAATTGATGTTGGTTTTATTGCACCTATGACTAATAATTTTTGTTCAAATTGCAATAGAGTTAGAATTACAAGTGCAGGAAAAATGTTTATGTGTCTTGGACAAAACAATTATGTGGATTTTAAAAAAATTTTAAGAAGTGATTATAGCAATGATTATATTAAAGACAAAATCAAGTTTGCCCTAAAAGTTAAACCACAAAGACACGATTTTGTTATTGATAAAAACTTAAAACCATACTTGAAAAGATACATGAATATGACAGGCGGTTAATGAAATTTTTTTTTATTTCTTCTAACTCAAGCGAGGCATTATCTGCAAAAAAAAAATTTATAGATGTGTATGGACAAAATAATGTTGAAAAATCAGATGTAATTATTCCAATAGGAGGAGATGGTTTTTTATTAAAATCCCTTCATGACTTTAACAAATTCAACAAACCTTTTTATGGTATTAATTACGGCTCTATAGGTTTTTTAATGAATTCGGATTATAATGAAAAATTAGATAAAATTATATCTTCTGCTCAAAGAATTCAACTTAAACCATTAAATATGAAAGCAAAAAATAATAACGGAGAATCTTTCAGATCAATAGCTTTTAATGAAATTTCTATTAGAAGACAAACACATCAAGCTGCTAAAATTAATATTAAAATTAATGATATTGAAAGAATGAAAGAATTAATATGTGATGGAGTATTAGTATCAACTGCTGCTGGTAGCACCGCTTATAATCTTTCAGCTCATGGAAGCATTATTCCTCTTGATTCAAAACTATTAGCTTTAACTCCTATTAGTGCTTTTCGACCGCGAAGATGGAGAGGAGCATTACTATCAGAAAAAACAAAAATAAATTTTCGTGTCAACAATTCTGAAACTAGATCTTCATGCGTTGTTGCTGATCATAATGAATTTAAAAATATTAAAGAGGTAGAAATAACTTCATCAAACGATCTCACATGCTCTATTTTATTTGAAAATAATCACTCAATAGAAGAAAGAATATTAAAGGAACAATTCTTTTCTTAGAGTTTTATGGTAGCCTCGGCCGGACTCGAACCGGCACTCCCAAATGGGCAAGGATTTTAAGTCCTTTGTGTCTACCATTCCACCACGAGGCCAGGAACTCTATCTATCAGACTATTTTGCTTTTTCCATTTAATAATGAAATCATTTCTTTAATTTCACTAGTAATGCTATCTAAGTTTTTTAATTTCCAAGATGAAATGACAATGTTAACTCCTCTGATATTAGCAACTTGATTAAAGTAAGGGTAACTTCCTATAGAGCATTTAGGGTTTCTTTCTTGAATTATAGAAAGTTTTTCTGCTATCAAACTTTCATATAAATTAGTATTAATTGTAATTATTTTTTTTGACTCGCCTTTCTTAATATTTTTTAAAACATTAACAAACATCTTCTTCATTATTTCTGGAACACCTGGAAAAACAAACACATTCTTAATCCTAAAACCAGGACATACAGTAAGTGGATTTAAAATTAACTCAGAAGTTGCAGGCATTTTAGCCATTTTTTTTCTTCCCTTGTTAAATTCTCCTTTTGGATAATAATCTTCAAGTATTTTAAATGCCTCTTTATGAAAACAAAATTCTTTATTAAAAGCAATTGCTAAACTTTCAGAGGTAATATCATCGTGAGTTGGTCCAATACCTCCGGTTGTAAAAACATAGGTGTACGATTTATGAAATGCTTTAACCGTATCAATAATAGTTTTTTGATTATCCTGAATAGTTCTAATTTGTTCTAATTTTATTCCTGCTTTAACAAGTTTGTTGGCAATAAAATTTGAATTAACATCTTGTGTTCTTCCTGAAAGAATTTCATCTCCAATAATTATTACGCCAGCTGTTAAATCACTCATTTAGCTCTTCTAAACAATTAATTGTTTAAATAATATAAATTTATTTAATATTTGTTTAAGCAATATCATTATTAGTGTATCTATAATTTTTTTTATGATCTCAGATAATATACCTATTCATAATTCGAAAAATGATTACACACGAATGAGAAAAGCGGGTTCTCTTGCTGCACAAATTTTAGATGAGCTGAAGGAAATAATAAAACCAGGAATATCAACGAAAGAAATAAATAATTTTTGTGAAAAAATAATCAAGGAAAATAATGCTACTGCAGCACCAAAAAATTACAAAATTCCAAGCATTAAAAAGCCTTTTCCTGAATCAGTGTGTACTTCAGTAAACCATGTTGTTTGTCACGGTATTCCAAGTGAGAATAAAATTCTACAAAACGGGGACATAGTTAATGTAGATATAACGGTTGTCTTAGATGGTTGGCATGGAGATAGTTCAAGAATGTACGCGCCTGGAAAAATTAATAAGAAAATTGAATCATTGCTTAGAACAACTTATGAATGTCTCCTATTAGGTATAAAAAATGCCGAACCTGGCAAACATCTTGGTGATATTGGATATGCAATACAAAAACACGCTGAATCAAAAAACTTTTCAGTAGTTAGAGATTTTTGCGGTCATGGAATTGGAGAGAAATTTCATACACCGCCAAGCGTTCTTCATTATGGTAACTCAGGCGAAGGTATTAAATTAAGGCCAGGAATGTTTTTTACAATCGAACCAATGATTAACATTGGTGATTGGCGTATTAAACACTTAAAGGAAAAAGATGGTTCAAATGCTTGGCCTGCAGTAACCAAAGACAGATCCTTATCCGCTCAGTTTGAACATACAATTGGTATTACTGAAAATGGCAATGAAATATTCACTCTTTCTCAAAACAATACTGATTTTCCAATAAATACAATATAAGATAAGAAACATCTATGATCCCCCGTTATACAAGACCTAAAATTGAAAAAATATGGTCCCCTGAAAATAAATTTACAATTTGGACTGAAATTGAGTGTCTCATAGCTGAAAAACTATCTATCAATGGAATCATTCCAAAAAAAGCGGCAAAAGATATAAGAAATAAAGCAATATTTAATGTTAAAGAAATTGAGCTTATTGAAAACAAAACAAAACATGATTTCATAGCTTATATTAATAATGTAAGTACTTATATTGGAGAAAGTGCAAAATACTTTCATCATGGCGTAACTTCAAGTGATATTATTGATACTTCTTTTTCAATTCAGTTAAAACAATCTGCTGAAATTATAATTAAAGAACTAAAACTTGTATTAAAAGAAATCAAAATAAAAGCTATTAAACACAAAAATACTATAATGATTGGAAGAAGCCACGGCATTCATGCTGAACCAATAACTTTTGGATTAAAATTAGCTTCTTTTTATTGTGAATTTAAAAGAAATCTTAATAGGATGAAATCTGTAAAAGATGAAGTTTCTATTTGTGCAATTTCTGGACCTGTAGGGACTTATAATTCTATTGATCCTAGCATTGAAAAATATGTAGCTGGAAAATTAGGCCTGAAAAAGGAAAATATTTCCACTCAAGTTATTCCTCGTGATAGGCACGCAATGTTTTTTTTAACTTTAGGCGTTATAGCTTCATCTGTAGAACGTTTATCAACTGAAATTAGACATCTACAAAGAACTGAATTGTTGGAAGTTGAAGAATATTTTGAAAAAAATCAAAAAGGCTCGTCAGCTATGCCACATAAAAGAAATCCGATTTTAAGTGAAAACTTAACAGGAATTTCAAGATACATTAGAAGTAGTGTAATGCCATCTATGGAGAATATATCTTTATGGCATGAAAGAGACATAAGTCATTCTAGCGTTGAAAGAATTATCGCTCCTGATGCAACCATAGCAATGGATTTCGCTCTATCACGTTTATCTAATCTAATAAAAAATCTAATAGTTTATCCAAAAAATATGAAAAAGAATTTGGATAAACTTGGTGGATTGCACAAGAGCCAGAATATTCTTTTAGCACTCACACAAAAAAAATTATCCAGACAAGAAGCCTATTCAATTATCCAATCTGCTGCGATGAAGTCATGGAATTCAAATATTCAATTTAAAGACATTCTTCAAAAAGATGAAAAAATAAAAAAATATTTGAATAAAAATGATTTAAATAAATTATTAAACTCTAAAGATACAATTATCCATATAGATAAGATTTTTCAAGAAGCATTTAAAAAATGATAAATGTGTACAAGCATTATTTTATTTAGAAAAAAAAACTTATGGCCAGTAATTATTGGCACAAACAGAGATGAAAGACTTGATAGAAAGAGTCTATTTCCTAACAGACACTGGAAAAAAGAATATCCTAACATTGTTGGTGGAAAGGATTTAGAAAAAAATGGTTCTTGGATTGGTGTGAATGATTTTGGCATAACTGCAATTATTCATAATAGAAAACCTGAGAAAGAATTTATTAAAAAAAAGAATTCTCGAGGAAAAATTATACTAGAGACATTAAGACATTCTTCAATAAAAGAAGCTTTGAAATATATTTCTTCAATTGATAAAGATAATTACAATAGTTTTAATTTGTTAGTTGCCACTTATAATGAATGCTACTGGATAAAACATAATATAAAAGTTGAAAATCTTCTGATTAAAAAATTAGATGAAGGCCTGTCAGTAATTACCAATGAAGATCTGAATGATAAAAAGAATAGAAAAATTAATTTTTACTATAAATTATTTTTAGATTCAAAAATACCAAATCCATCAAACAATGATTGGAATGATTGGATAAAAAATCTGACTAATACACAACCAAATCAATTAAAGGATAATGAAAAAATTTGCTTTATTAATAAGAAAATGAACTATGGAACTAAATCTTCTTCTTTAATCAGCTTACCAAATAAGAAGACAAATAATAAAAATATTGTTTTTAAATCAACTAATTCATTTCCTGCAATAAATAGTTATGTAGACATTATATTTTAACAATTTCATATGAAAATCATTTGCATTTATTCATAGATATATTATTTAGTGAATTAATCTCATGGCAATTACTAAAAAAGAAATTGAAATGCTTATTAAAGAATCTATTCCTGATGCTTTAATTAAAGTCGAAGATTTAAGGGGGGATGGCGATCACTACAAAGCAACGATCATTTCAAAATCATTTCAGGGTAAAGGCAGAATTGCTCAACATCAAATGGTATATGACTCACTTAAGGGTAAAATGGGTAAAGAACTTCATGCGCTGATGTTAAAAACAAAAACGGAGTAAATATGAATGAAAATATAGATATAGATATTAGTATGAATATAAAAAATGAAATTAAATCAAATGATGTATTACTTTTTATGAAAGGAACTCCTGCTTTTCCTATGTGTGGTTTTTCTGCCGCTGTTGTACAAATTTTAAATGATATAGGTGTTAAATTTAATAGTATTAATGTTCTTGATAATGAAAAAATGAGAGAAGGAATAAAAAATTATTCTAATTGGCCGACAATACCTCAACTGTACGTAAAAGAAGAATTTATTGGCGGATGCGATATTGTAAAAGAAATGAATGATAGTGGAGAATTATTAGAATTATTTAATACAAAAGTTGTGCCTTTAAAATCTTCCTAAAATATTGAAAAAAAACTTTTTGTTTAAGGGTATTTTTTATACTTCCATTGCTTCAATTTTTTGGGGCCTCCCTCAACCTTTATACTACAATGAAATTAAATTTATTCCAGCGTTTGAAATAGTAAGTCACCGATCAATTTGGTCATTTTTTTTTCTATTGATAATAATATTATCAATGGGTAAAATTAATGAGTTTTTTAATATTTTTCGTAATCGATCACATTTATTATATTTATCATTAACTG
>Ga0187827_10005792_pt1 | contig 14460 bp, 2 predicted proteins | sample ETNtaG_39_FD_167969 | JGI IMG/M metagenome (GOLD analysis project Ga0187827, IMG submission 167969) | Marine microbial and viral communities from oxygen minimum zone, Eastern Pacific Ocean - ETNP2014_SV_150_PacBio MetaG (Illumina Assembly) | ecosystem: Environmental > Aquatic > Marine > Hypoxic...
TTCTCGAAGTCTTCTTCCAGCTTGTGTTCGGTCTTCCAATCGTCGGTGGTAAACAACCATTGCGAGGGGTGCTGCAGCTTCAGCGCGATGCGCAGTTGCTTGAGGTCGTCCACCGAGTCGGGTCCGATGGCGCTAGCGACCAATCCTTTCGTCAACTTCCGCCTGGACTGGGATTGGGGCCAGGGCTCGGAGGAAGCGTTGAGGGCTTTCCATTTGTCGGCGTTTGCCTTCGTCGCGTTTTCGCGACGGGCGTTTTCCCAGGCGGCTTTGGCAGTCTCGACCTCTTTTCCGATCTCGCCGAGGTGCTCCCGCACATAGGGTAGTTCCCCGGCGGAAATCGACCGCCTGATCGTGCTGATTCTCTTATGGATGGGTTGGGTCTTCTCGCGGTCGGAGCATGCCGCCAGGGCCTGGGTGTATGCGTTGGTGAAGGGGTATTTTCTTTGCTCTGCACGGAGGACATGCTGCTTTTCTTGCAGCACAACCCTCTGAATACTCGCGTCGATGTAGGCCTTGTTCTTCAGAAGGGCGTCGCTGAGGCCCGCCTTTTCTCGCCGTTGAGCGTCCTGCAGTTGATACCACAACTTCGCGTATGGCATGTCGTCGTGCAGCAAACCGGTGGGCGGCCCATCGTGTTCGCCCCGTTTATGCAACATCTCATCGCGACGTCTCTGCAGTTCCCGCTTTGATTTTTCGTCCGCTTTTTTCAAAACCGCCGCGAACACCGCCGCCACCGGACCGCTGTCTTCCGTCAGTTGCTGGGCGCGAGCATCGAGCTGCGTTTTGATCTCGGGGATCTGCGTGCTCAACGCCTCCTGTTGCGGTTTGAGTGACACAACGACCGCTTCACGAAGCGTCTTGATCTTCGTTTGGATTTCCGCGGATTCCTTGTTGAGGGCATCCATCTTCTTAGCCAGCTCTGCATCGGACGGCTTGTTGCGATTCTCCTGCCACGCCTTGTAGGTCTGGCCCTTCGGCGAATCTTTCGGCGCCTCGCGGTATTCGTTTTCGGCCGCGCGGCGCCTTTCTGAGTAGTCTTTGCGGATAGCGTTGACCTGCTCCTGAAGCCGGGTGATCTCCTGTTTCTTTTTCACAACCGCATCACTTGCGAAGTACTGCTTCTTCAGCTCGTGCTGCTTGATTGCCTGCTCCGCCTTCAGCGCGTAATACGCATCGCGCAGGGCGAGCGTCTTCCGGATCGCCTCGGGCGTGTCGCCCTGTTCGTAGGTGAGAATCTGCAGCAGGTCTTCGTCGTTGGCCTTGACGTGATCGGCCAGTGGCGTGCTGCTTCTGTAGAGTTCCTCCACGACCCGTCTGTAGCCGGCACGACCGCCGAATTCCTCGTCAAGCTTCTCGAACACCGCGGGCATCGCTTTGTTCGGACTCACCGTCGGTGGGGACGGCAGCGCGGCAAAGTCCTCGGCGACCTCGCTGTACACCCGCAAGTAGTCGAGTTGCCCGGCGGCGTAGTTCGGCGTCTTCTCGTCGCGACTGCGGAAAACCAAGTTCCGCCGGGCAAACTGCGGGGCATAGACGTAGGCCGATCGGAAGTCGGACTTCTTTTCGGCAGCGGATTCATCCACATGCAGCGCGACGCGCCGACCGTCGATTTCCACGCGAATCGTTGCCCACTCGCCCGCCACAAGCGGCTTGCGTGCCGACAGGGATTCGCTCTTTCCCTTCACCGTCCATTGCAGGACGAGTTCCCCACCCTTCTTAACGGTGAGCGTCATGCGGTTGTCGAGGCTCGACCCGAAATCGAACAGCGTTTGCGGTTTCCCGGACGCATCGACCTTCACCCGCATCACGATCATCAACTCGCCGAGGTCGATCACTTCGCAGGAGATTTCGGCGTGCTGGTCCTTCCCGTTGAACACCAGGGGGGAGTGGTCGTCGGCGCCATCAAACCCGGGCCGACCGACGAGGAACCCGTCGTGGTTGACTTGCCCCTTTTCGGCATGGTAGCCGAGGAAGCCGAACCCTTCATCCCGCAGCCGCATGAGATTCTCCAGGAGAACCGGTTCGTCTCGCAGGATTTCATAGTTGGCCAGCAAGTTGGCGTTCCCCGATTCGGGCCCCTGGAGCGAGAGCCGGTTGACGCGTTTGATTTCCGTGCCGGTATTGGGTTTGGTTCTGGTTATTCCGCGGTAGTCCTTCGTCTCGGTATCGGTTGTGATGCGGTGGATCTCGCCCGCATCGTAAATGCGGGAAAACCCTTCGACCACGACGTCGCCGATGATTTGCGCTTTGCCGCTGATTTTCGCGTTGTCTTTGATGACGGTGCCATCGCCGATGACGGCGGCAGATTCGATCAGCTGGGCTCTGTCCAGGATTTGGGCCTTGCCCATCACGTAGCAGTTGGGGCCGACGTAGGCCGTCGGGGCGACTTCGGCCTGGGCGGAAACCCATCCGCCCCCATTGGGGTGCGGTGCCCCCTCGAGGTTCTCCAACATGAACTCGATACGTCTGATCGTCAGTTCCGCGTTTTGGACGAATCTTTCCCAGCGCCAGCTGCGATAGAAGCGGATGCCCGTGTCGGGGTCCCTGTCCAGTTTCGTCTTGTATTCGGCGTGGAATGTCTTGACCGCCTCGAGCTGTTTCTCGAGTCGGGCCTGGTACGCTTTCCGCTCGGTGTCGGTCAGGTGCGGTGTGAAGTCGTAGGCTGTGAGGATCTGTCCAAACTTATCGCCGTAGAACATGGTGGGAAAGACGAACAGCCCTGTCGTGCCGGAGAGGTCCATGTTGTTGTTGTCGGCGAGGGTTGCGTAGGCCGGGCCCGGTTTGGCGCCACTCAGCGTGACCTGGTATGGGTACCGGTAGGTGTATGCCCCCTGGTAAACGACCCACGTTTCACTGCGAGCGCCGCGCATCAACGCTTTGGGCGTCGCGGTGACGGTCAGCCAGAAGCGCTTGTCTCCTGGGTTGATCTGCAGCGACATCGTGCCCTTGTTCCACAGAGGCGAGTAGCGACAGAGATCGTTCTTGTCCACCGCCACGATGCATGCACGCCAATCGGCGTGCGTCTCTGGATCGTGATCGCCTTTGAAATCGACGGTGATCTCCTTCGCGCCTTGATTGGGCACGAGTCGCGAAATGCTCACACCGAACGGATCCGGGGCTTCTGCCGTCGGGCAGCGATAGATGCCTTTGATCGCGTCCACCGGAACCAGGAACGACCGGTTCACGGCGCCGGCGTGGGTGCGGAATTGATATTCCTGCTGACAGTCGAACTCTGCGAGTCGGGCACCGATCTGTCCCATCAAGTCGCCCATGCCGCGGATGGCGTCTTCCTTGCTCCATAGGCCTCGCTCTACGCCAAGGTGGGCGTAGACGTGCATGGGCGTGGTGTCTTCCTCGGCGGCCAGTGTCGAGGTAATCGCGGTAATGGCGTATCCCCAGTTGGGGTCGTCGGCGAGAATCTCGTACCCGCCCCCACCGGGGTAGCACCCGTGGAAGAATCCCTTCCATGGCTTTTCGATCTGGTGGCCGGTCTTGTGAATGTTCGCCGGGTTGCCCATGACCTGCAGCGAATCGGCGGCAGTTTCGGCACCGCCAAAGTCCAACAGACCACCACAGAGCATTCCGTGTCCCCATTCGTGGAAGACGCCCTCGATGCCCGGGCCGCGCAAATCGCAACCCCCGTAGCCACCACCGCCACCGCCACCGGCGGCACCGAACTGTGGAACATACTTGAACAGTTTGGGCCGTTCCCAGTAGCGAACCAACGCGCCGCTGTATTCATGGTAGGCCCAGTAGGCTTCCATTTGGTTTTTCAGATGGGCAATGGTGTTGAGGACATAATCGTTTTGTTCTTCGCGCACCCAGCTTCTTCCGTCCGCAGGGGCCTTTCCTGGAATCACGATGGAGGCGTGTTTCGTGTCGAAACGGATCTTGCCTGAATGCTTATGCAGGTGCTCCATCCCTTCGGGATAGGCCTTAGCGATGTCAGGCACGGCGTACTCGTCCTGCAACAGCGTCTTGGAGATCCGTTCCATATCCTTGTTGTAGACCTGCATAATGTACTGGCGGTCGGGTTCGCTGAGATACTTCGCAAGGAAGATCCGCTTGCGGCCATCTTCCAGCCGCAACACCACTGCCGGACAGCGGTAGCTCGTCGGATCCGCGGGAATTTCCGGCGAGTCGTCGCCCACGCCGCGGAAGTTGACCAGGTGCGCCTTGAAGGGTTCGGTCGGGAAGTTGTCCAAAAGGGATTGCGTGAACGATTCCTTGGGGATGCGCGGCGTCCAGGTGCGCAACGGCGCGCCGCGGATGTCCTCAAGGGGAGTGAAGTCCACACCGCGCTTGGGCCACCACTTGACCTCACGACGATGGTAGCCCTTCAGATCCCTCGCTTTCTTCTGCGTGACCTTGTCACGCCCCACATCCGACCGCAGCCGGCCCGGGTAGCGAATGTCATAGTGGAAATCGTATTCCTTGTGATCCTTGCGCGACTCGTACTCGGCCGCACCCGCAGCCGGCGCTAGCGCCAGGCGCATGCCGACGATCGGCAGCTCGAAATCCTGCGGCAGACGACTGCGCGACGCACTCCGCACCCGCCGCAGCTTTTCAGCCTCCGTCGCGTCATCGTCTACCTTCATCGAAGCATAGCTGCCGCCGCGCATGACCCGTTCCGCACCCTCTGCCGGGCCCACCGGGTCAGTCTTCTGCTTCTCGTCGTACGGTCCGTACCAGTCCATCACCCACTCGTACAGCGAGCCATGCATGTCATACAAACCCCAGGGGTTCGCCTTCCGCCGCCCGATCGGACTCGAAGTCGTGCCGTCCGATACCTCGGCGTTCACGTCCATGAACGTCTCAATCTCGCCCTCGACTCCGAACTGACCCTCACTGCCCGCGCGACAGGCATACTCCCACTCAGCCTCTGTCGGCAACCGATACTCATACCCCTTCGGCAACCGCCCAGCCGCGGCTTCGCGCTTGTTCAGCCACTTGCAGTAGGCCATCGCCTCTTCCCAGGTCAGCATGTCCATCGGCCGGTCGCTCTCAAGCGGCGACTTCACATGCGTTCGCTCAACACCCCACGGCCCGCCCTTGTAGAAAGCAGGCATCTGGTGGCCCCACGGGCCCTTGTTGATGCCGTCCTCGGTGTGGTCGGGATGCATCGCGTTCATGTACTGCGCCTGCGTGATCTCCATGATCCCGATATAGAACGGACGCGATATCTCGATCTTGCGCTGCGTCTCATCCTTCAGCCGCCCGACTTCCTTCCGACCACTGCCCATCTGGAACTTGCCGGCCTCAATCAATGTCAGCATTACCCCATGACTGTCCGGAATCTCGTATATCCCCGCAGCCAGCTTCTTCATCCGCGCAACGTCCAGATCCGCCTTCGGCGCATCAGCGCGCGCGGCGATGGCGCACACCAAGGCCGCCAGTGTGATCAGTATGGTAGTCGTGTATTTCATCGTTTCTCCTTGTTGTGCGCCAGGAGTCAGGAATCAGGAGTCAGTAAGAACTTCTCCGGATTCCGGATCATGGATCCGAGCATCTTCCCCATTTCATGGTTCAGTGTTGTCACTTCTCTTAGGACCTCTTGTATACGGCCAACTCCTTTACATTCCGAACAGCCATGCCTTCCCCTGACTCCTGCCCCCTGACCCCTGCTACCGGCCGAGATAGCGGTACGGCTTAATCCTCTTCATCCACCGCTTGATCCGGTGATTCTTGTTCTCAAAATCCTCTTCCTGCTTGTGATACGTGTTCCAATCGTCGATGGACAACTGCCACTTGCCCTGGGTCTCTGCCGCTGCCTTCAGTTGCCCCATATCATCGGATGCCTTCTCGCCGGCCAGCCGGTCGGCGGCCGCTCTCGACACCACGTCGTGGATGCTGAAATGACGGCGCTTGTAGCCGGTCGCGTCCACAACGTGGAATTCGTCCCGGTTGCTCGCCTCGGCGTTCTCGTCGTTCCTGGTCCTCAACGCGTTCATTGCCTTCTCGACCTTCTGCACTAGCGTGCCGAGCCGCTCGTTCGCGTAGGGCTCGAAGCCATTCTCGACGCTGCGCCTGGCGTCATTTCGACGCCGCTCCAAGGCCTGTTTCTTCTTGAATTCAGGCAGCTCGCGGTACGCCTCGTGATAATCCGACGCCGCTTCCTCGCCTTCCGGCGGCTCGGGCCGTTCCGGACGATTCTCCCTGGCGCGGTATTGAGCGGTCTTCGCGGCCATGAACTCCTCGTTGGCCATTAGCCTGTCGGCAACTTCCGCCTTAACCGAACGCTCGAGATGCTGCAGCTTCATGCGCATGGCCGACAACTCGAGGTCGCGATAGAACAGGCCTGTCGGAGGATGCCGCCCGCGATCCTTGTGCAGCATCAGCGTGTCGTAACGACGACCTCTACGCCCGTCATGGCCGATCAACTCCCGCAAGTCATTCTTGGCGGCTCGCAGCTCCTCTTCCTCCGCCGGTGTCCGTTCCTCCTTCTTCGTCAGCCCGTCCACCTTCGCCCGCACCTCGGCAACTGCCGGGGCGAAGACTTTCGCCACCGGGCCGTCGCTCTCGCTCAGCTCTTTCTCGCGCTCTTCGACCTTCTTCTTCAACTCAGCGCTCGCTTCCTTCACCTGTGCCATTTCCTTCTCAACAGCCTCAGTCGTCGCCTTCTCGATATCGCGGACCTTCTGCCCCTGCTCCGTACCCTTCTTGTTGAACTTGGCCATCACCTCGTCGAACTTCGCCAGTTTCGCACGGTAGGCTTTCTGCTCGGGCGTCTGCGACTTGTCTGCTGTGTCGTCCTGCGCGTTCTTCTTCGCCTCGTCGTGCTTCTTCCTGAGCGCGTCGGAAGCCGTCCGCAACTCCCCGTTGTGGATCTCGGAGATCTTCTTATCGAGATCTCTCCGCTCCTTCTGCAGCTTCACGATATCCGGGCTCGCCAGGTATTCCTTGTAGAGCCGGAAACGCTCGACCGCCAACCGCGCCTCGAGATCGTAGTACTTGTCGCGCAACGCGGTAGTCTCCTTGATCGTCTTCGGGTCACTGCCCAGTTCATACCGGTATTTCCGGAGCAACAGTCGGTCGTTCCACGTGCGGGCCCTGTCCATGTCTCCGGAGCGACGGGCCAGCTCCTCATAGACGCTGGCCCGGTAAGGTCGGTCACCATAGGCCGCGTCCAGCTTCGCGAAGATCGACGGCTCCACCTTGGTGGGACTGACCAGCGGAACCGGTGGCAGTGTTTCGCCCTTCTTCGGCACCTGCGAATAGATCCGCACGTAGTCGAGCTGCCCCTTCATGTAATTCGGCCGGCTGTCATCGCGGCTGCGCATGACGAAATTGCGGCGACCGAGGTGTGGCGGGAAAGCGTATGCCGGGCGGAAAGAAGTCTTGGCCCGTGCCGCCTCCTTGTTGTCGACATATACCACGGCAGATTTGCCGTCACTTTCGACGCGCAGCTCAGCCCATTGGCCGACCTTCAACTTCGCTGACGCGCCGACCATCGCCATCTTCCCGTCGACGATCCAGGTCAACACGGGCGTGCCGTCCTTGCCGATTACCAGCGTGAAACGGTTGTCGAGAGCCCCGCCGAAGTCGAACAGCACTTGCTCCTTGCCGAGAGACTCGGGCTTCACGCGCATGGCGACAACGATCTCTCCGAGGTCGGCGACCTCGGGCGACAGCTCGGCATACTGGTCCTTGCCATTGAACACGTACGCGCCGGCGCCATCCGCGGCATCAAAGCCCGGCGCGCCGACAAGACGGCCGTTGTAGTTGACCTGGTTTAGCGCTGTGTGGGCGCCATACATGGCACCATCCTCGCGCCGTAGCTTCAGCAGATCCTCCAGCAACACCGATTCGGGGCACAGGCAACCATAATTCGCCACGAAACCGGGCGCCCGTTCGCGATCAGGCATGCCGGTAATCTTCAGTTCCTTGATGTCGGCTGCCGCCGTCTCCGGCTTGGGATGGTTGATTTCAGGCCAGTAGATGCGCGCAAAGCCGCTCGCCTCGACAATGCCGATCAGCGCCCCTTTGCCGCTCAGCTTTACGTGGTCCTTCACGACCACCCTGTCGCCCATGACAATCGCGCCATCTATCAACTGTGCGTTGTCCAACACCTTCGCCCCGCCTAGCACGTAGCAATGCGGACCGACATAGGCGGTCGGATCGGCATGCGATTTGGCCGATACCCAGCCGCCGCCGTTGGGATGGACGGTGCCTCCCAGATCATCCAACAAGAGCTTCGCGCGATAGGCATTGACCGCAGCCCGTTTGATCCTTCTGCCGTGGTACCACGTCTCTCCTCTGTGTGGATTCTCGATCGCCGCAAGCTCCTCCTCCGCCTTGACCTTGGCCGCGTTGGCAAACATGACGTTCTCGCGAAGCTGCTTCGCTAACGCCGCCTGCTCGGCTTTGTTCATTCGCGGAGGAAGATCGAAGGCCCAAATGTTGTTCCTGGGATATTCGCGGGGTCTGTACAGGGCCGCTGCTCCATCGCCGGGCGTAGCCAGGGCCATGTTATAGTTGTCCACCAGCGTGCTGTAGGGCGAGCCGGGCTTGCAGCCTTTCAGTACCACAGCGTAGGGATAGCTGAAAGTGAAGCCGGCTTCATAGATCGACCACGGCAACTTCCTGTCCCTGGACTTCATGCCCATGAGCGCCTTCGGCGTCGCCGTGACTGTCAGCCAGAAGCGCTTGTCTCCGTCCTTGATATCCATCGACATCTCGCCCTTGTTCCACAACGGCGTGTAGCGGCACTTGCCATCCTTCTCCACCGCCACGATGCAGACCCGCCAATCGGAATACGTTTCCGGATCGAAGTCGCCCTGGAAATCAACCGTTATCTTCTTTGCGCCCGGCTCGGGTACGAGCCGCGAGATGCTCACACCGAAAGGCTCAGGCGCTTCACGAGGCGGACAACGATAGAGACCCTCCTCGATATCGACCGCCATCAGGTACGAGCGGTTGGGTGAGCCGAAGTGCTGCCGGAACTGGAACTCCTGCTGGCAATCGAACTCCGCGAACCGCGCACCGATCTGGCCGAACATGTCGCCGACGCCACGAATGCCCTCGCCCTTCTTCCACAGACCCCGCTCCACACCCATGTGCGCGTAGACATGCATCGGCGTCGTGTCCTCTTGCGACGCGTGCGTGGAAGTCATCGCCGCAATGGCGTAGCCCCAGTTGGGATCGTCGGCCATCATCTCGTAGCCGCCGCCACCGGGGTACTGCCCATGGAAGAGATTCTTCCACGGTCGAATGACCTGCGCCCATGCCTTGTGAATGTTCTTGGGATCCGCCATGATCTGCAGCGCGTCGGCTGCAGTCTCGCCACCGCCCGGATACATCAGCCCGCCACATATCATGCCGTGCCCCCACTCGTGGAACACACCCTCCATATTGGGGCCGCCGAGCGAACAGGTGCTGTACCCGCCGCCGCCACCGCCGCCACCGTGGCCAAATATCGGGTAATACTTGTAGAGCTTGGGTTGCTCCCAGTAGCGGACCATGGCACCGGAGTACTCATGGTATGCCCAGTAGCTCTCCATCTGGTTCTTCAGGTGGGCGATGGTCTGCATCACCTGCGCGTGGTTATCTTCCCTTACCCAGCTCTTGCCGTTGAGCGGCGCCTTGGCAGGCACAACAATGGACGCGTGTTTCGTGTCGAATCGAACCCTGCCGGCCCGCTTGTAAAGATGCTCGACGCCCTCGGGGTAGGCCCTGGCGCCGTTCGCTACCTCGTACTCCTCCTGCAGGAGCGTCTTGTCCACGCGCGCGCGGTCCTTCAGGTAGACCTTCATCAGGTACTGTCGGTCCTCTTCGCAGAGCGCCGCCGCAAGGATCACGCGCTTGCGCCCGTCGGCAAAGCGAAGCACCGGCGCCGGGCAGCGGTAGCTGGTCGGGTCTTTCACGTCTACCAACGACTCGTCACCTATGCCACGGAAGTTGACCAGGTGCGCTTCGAAAGGTCCTTTCGGGAAGTTGTCCAGAACCGTGCCCGTCATGTTCTCTTTCGGAAGCCGCGGCGTCCAGGTGCGAAGCGGCGCACCGGGAATGTCCTTCAGTGGCGTGAAGTCCACACCGCGCTTGGGCCACCACTTGACCACGCGACGATGGTAGCCCTTCAGATCCTCCGCGTTCTTCTGCGTGACCTTGTCACGCCCGACATCCGACCGCAGCCGGCCCGGGTAGCGAATGTCATAGTGGAAATCGTATTCCTTGTGATCCTGGCGCGACTCGTACTCCGCCACAGCCGTCGCCAGTACCATCGGAAGGATCAGCATCCAGGCCAGGCAGCGTTGCGAATTGAAAACAGAATTCATGGTGTCTTCGCCTTTCGAGTACAGCTCGCTGCAATAGCTTGACGGATCTAGCCCCGGAGCAGAACTCCGGACATCGGCCTTATCAAAAATGTTACATTTCACGGCCATTTCTTCAGCCCGAAAGCATGTAGCCCCGGGCGCAAGCCTGGGAACATTTTGGTCAACAGAGAAGTAGTCCAATAAGGGCATCACAATTCGTTTGAAGTTTTTTGCCCCAAAGGGGCGCAACATACCAGCCCAGGGCAACGCCCTGGGATCATTTGGCTAACGAAGAACTAGCCCTGAAAGGGCGTCACACTCAGTCCCACAGATACCGTTCGTCAAATTCCACTCCGTTTTTCCTGAGAAGAGAGCGTAGTTCATCCTGAAATGTCATTTTACGATGATGCTCTTCTTGGTTTTCGATGTACTTAATGATTTCCTTAACATTCGATTGGCTCACGGAGAACGCGGCATAACCGTTCTGCCAATAAAAGCGTTTGAATTTAGTACCGTCTGTCTTCATCCACTTTGAGCTGCTCTTCTTGACTTCCTCGATGACTTTCTTCAGAGCGTGATTCTTTGAGAGTGAGAATAAGGCGTGGATGTGGTCATCAGTGCCCCCGATACTCAAAGCTGGGCTATCCCACTTTTTGAAAATGCCAGCCTGATAGCGATAAAGACCGTCACGAACATCTTTGGGTATCCATGGGCTGCGGTTCTTTGTGCTGTAGACCAAATGAACCAGGTTCTTGACCAAAGATTGCGGCATTTCATGGCTCCTCGTGTTTCGCCCTTTCAGGGCTGGTCTACTTATTTCACTCCATTCCCAGGGCGTTGCCCTGGGCTGATATGTTAAGCCCCTTCGGGGCGGCCAGAGGTGTCGTTCAGGTACCCAGCCCGTTGGACTGGGCTAGGCAAACGAACAGGCCGTTGGCCCTGAAATCCGTAAAGACACATCCGTCTTGGACTACTAGCTCTGACTCCTGACTCCTGACTCCTGCCCTACTCCTTCTTCGCTTCTGCAACCACAACCTTCGTATGCGCGGCTTTGGCCATCTTGGCGATCTCTTCGGTACTCTTCACGCCACGCCACATCCGCATCCTCGCAATCCCGCCGCCAAAACCATTGCCGATCTTCATCTGATAATCGGGCCTGGCGAAGAATGCCGACCAGTAGACCGAGTCGACCCGCTTGCCATCCACGTAGATATGTGACGGCTTGCGCGTCCCCTCATAAACACATGCCACGTGCACCCACGGGCCGGTCTTCACACGGGGCTGCCCGCGCCGCTGCTGCTCACGCTGTTGCCGCCGCAGCCCTTCCACCTTCATGCCACCGTTGCTGTAGCTGAACCCCGCTTTTTCAGACACTGTCAGAAGCGCCGGACGCTCACGACTACGCCCCGGCTTTACAAACGCCGCGAAGGTGAACGGTTCGTTGTCGGTCATCGTCCGCGGTGCGACCTCATCCGATTCCAGGAAGTCGTCCTCCCCGTCGAACGCCACCACACGCACACCGTCCTCGGTCTTCACCGTTGGGGCATACTCCCGGGGCTCTTTCGCTTCAGCCTCTTCCACCGCATCGGGACTGCGGAACTCGCCGCCCAGTGTACCCGCGTTCCTGATGCTATAGACGAGGCTACCGGGTTTGAGTTTGCCAAAGTCCACATCGATAATCGGTTTGCCTTTCAGCGGCTTGCGGTCAACTACCGTTGTCGCCTTCTCCAGTTCGGCCACGCTGAACGCCTTGTCGTAGATCGTCACGTAGTTGAGGACCGCGGCCTCTCTGCCCCGGCTCCCGCCACCGACGGAGAGAAGGACCTGTCTCGGTTTCTGGTCCGGTTTCCGCTGTTCCGTATAAATCGTCGCGGGTTCTTCCCGTTCAACCTGGCCATCCACAATCCAACGCACCGTCTTGCCATCGTAGGCCATGCACATTGTCTTCCAAACGTATCCCATATGGGCATTGTTGTTGTAGGTCGTCGGCTTGTGATAGTACTGCTTTCGCTCCAAAGGCGGTCCAGTTTGGCCATGAAGGGGGGATCCCTTGCCGGGCCAGTAGTTCATGGCCTTGCGAGTGGGACGCGGTTTCTGCCCCTCCTTTTCTTCCATCTGCCTCCAGATGAAGATATCCCCGTGCGGATTCCAGTGTGCCGCTGTTAGCCAGCACTCTTTGCTGTCCCATCTCAGGATGGGAGCACGTGCCCCATGGGCAGACACCGGTTTGGCGGTATAGGTGAGGATGGTAAAGGGCCCTTTCCGCATCGCTTCGGGAACATCAAAGCTGCTCACCAAGTCGAGTTTTCCACCGAGCTTGAGTCCGACGTTCTTGTTCAACGCCAGCACCTTTGGCTGATTATTCAAGACGGGCTCGCCCGGTTTGAATGTCCCGCCGCCGCTGCCGGTGTATTTCCATTCGCTGAGCTTGCCGTCGGGCAGGTTCTCGGCGGTGATGTCGAAGACCAGCTCCACCGGAACGGCCTTGTCTTCATCTTTCGGTTTCATGGCGGCGTTGGCTTGGATTTGCGCCGGCGTCAACGCACCTTTGTGGACGCGAATCGCGGAGAACGCGCCGTTGAAGTAATGCTTCCAGTTCCAGAAATCGAAGTCGTAATGGCCGCCCAAATGCAACCGGTCACGCTCAATCAGACGCAGCAAGCCGTTGATCTTGACCGCCGGCTTGCCGTCGACAAAGATTTCCGCTTCGTATTTGGCTTCTTCCTTCGCGGCATCGGCGATCTTCTTATCCATTTCGCGGGTCAATTCCTGCCCTTTCTGCCGTCGCTTGTTGGGGTCTTCTTCGTCAATGGTCTGCCCTGCCAACCAGACCTTCTTGTATCTACTCCAGTTGAAGTATCGCGGCGGGGCGGGCGTGGTCGGTTTGGGGAAGACGACCACGACATGGCGCCACTTGCCGTCGGTTTTCACGCCGACCTCGTCAAGCATCTTGCCGGTGAGCTGGAACGTACCCCATTCCAGGGCGACTTCCTTGACGTCGTTGGCGAAGTTCGCACCCTCATCGCGTTTGACCCATAGTTCCAGTGTTCGCGGCGGATTCTTGACCGCTTCAGCGTTGGGCGTGAACCCGGCCACCATGCGATCCTTGCCCAGGAAGACCGGAACCGTCGCGCCGTCGATCTTACGCATCAGCGGCGTGCTGCCGGCATATTCCCACATGAACGTATCCACATCGTTGTGGATCCTGCCGCCAAGCGTCCCGAAGTTCGCCCAACTGCGCAGCCACGGCTTGCGGATGTTCTCAGGATGGAACGGTTCGTGGGTGTGCTGCGGCATATCCTCATAGCGACGGCAGTCGATATCGACGTAGAGCTTCTCAGCCACCGCATCGGGCGTCCGGAAGTAATGCGGTGATTCTTCACGGAAGTGTTCTTCGACCTCGTCCATGCTGATGTCGTAGTTGTAGATACGAACCTGCCCGAGCTCTCCGGCAAATCCTTCGGTGACTTCCGGTGTTTCCGCATTCTTCACCCAGCCGCCGACGGAGATACTCGCATCGTGCGGCAGGTCGAACTTCTGCTGCCTGGAGACAACATCTTTTTCGTTGACGAAGATTCGCAGCAAACCGGCTGCTTCACGGGTGTCTCCGCCGCCTTCGTAGGTATAGGCCAGGTGCTGCCAGACGCCTTCTTTGGCGCCGGGGAAATCGCTCCACTTGAACTGGAACGATTTTCCATCTTTTCCGGTCAGCGCTGCGATGACCGCATCGCCTGTTCCCGCCTTCTTGCGAACCCAGAAATCCGCACCGAAATCGCGATTCTCATACAGCCCCAGCTTCGTCCGTTCGCTCCACAGCAGGGCGCTCTTGCCGTCAAGTTTGACGCCCGCCACGCCGCCAACTTGCACGGATTTGACGGGGTCGCCCACCGGCGTGAACAGGCCCTGGGTGTTGTCGACAAAACCGTAGCCACGTCGGCCGTCTTTGGCCTTCTTATCACCGTAGAACTTGATCAGCCCGCCGGCGTTACCCCAGGACAGGAGCTTCGTGTCGGCATCGGTGTCCATGTTCTTCCGCGGGTCGAGGTCGATGTACCGATCGCCGCCGATATGCGGGCGAATCAGGTTGTACAACTCGGGATTCCCGTTGTAGAGACCATCCCGCTGGTCGGCGAAGGACATACCGTGGAAACCCATCGCCATTTCTTCGCCCTGGTTCGCCCCGCCATACCCGCCGAGCCCCTTGTTG
>Ga0187827_10005793_pt1 | contig 14458 bp, 14 predicted proteins | sample ETNtaG_39_FD_167969 | JGI IMG/M metagenome (GOLD analysis project Ga0187827, IMG submission 167969) | Marine microbial and viral communities from oxygen minimum zone, Eastern Pacific Ocean - ETNP2014_SV_150_PacBio MetaG (Illumina Assembly) | ecosystem: Environmental > Aquatic > Marine > Hypoxic...
TTATTAATTATATTTAATTTATTAGATGCAATTAAATTATTTTGAAGAAAAAAAAAAAATATAATAATTAATAACAATTTTTTCATTGTAAAATTTCTCTTTTACCTACATGATTTGCTTTACTAACTACACCATTTTCTTCCATCATATCAATAATCCTTGCAGCTCTATTATAACCAATTTGAAGCTTTCTTTGTAAAAAAGAGGTTGATGCTTTTCCTTCATTTTTTACTAATTTAAGTGCACTTTGGTAAAGTTCGTCTTTATCATTCATTTCAGAATTATTTAATTTATTATCTACTTCTTCAGAAAACTCTAAAATTTCTTCAACATAATTTGGTTCAGCTTGTGATCTTAAAAAATTATTTATTTTTTCTATTTCATCTTCTGCAACAAATGGTGCGTGTATCCTAGTTATTCTATTTGCTGAAGACATATAAAGCATATCACCTTTGCCTAAAAGTTGTTCGGCTCCTTGCTCACCAAGAATAGTTCTACTATCTATCTTTGATGATACTTGAAATGAGATTCTAGTTGGGAAATTAGCTTTGATTGTACCTGTTATTACATCAACACTAGGTCTTTGAGTTGCCATTATAATATGTATTCCCGCAGCTCTAGCCATCTGAGAAAGTTTTTGAATATAATTTTCAATATCCTTTCCTGATACCAGCATTAAATCTGACATTTCATCAACTATTACAACGATATAAGGCATAAATGTTTTATGCTTTGAATTGTATCCGTCAATATTTCTCACACCAACTTTAGTCATTAACTTATATCTATTTTCCATTTCTTTAACGACCCATCCTAAAACAGACGCAGCTTTTTTTGCCTCAGTAATTACAGGACATAGCAAATGAGGAATGCCTTCATAAGTAGACAATTCTAACATTTTTGGATCAATAAGAATAAACTTACATTTATCTGGCGTGTGTCTGTATAACAAAGACAATATTATTGTATTGACACATATAGATTTACCTGATCCCGTTGTTCCGGCAATTAAAAGATGTGGCATCGTACTTAAATCTCCAATAATTGGGTTTCCTGAAATACTTTTACCTAAAGCTATAGGAAGTTTTATATCTTTTTTCTTAAATTGAGGATCTCTAATTACTTCACCAAGATACACGTTCTCTCTTGTAAAATTTGGAAGCTCTATACCTATAGTATTACTGCCAGGTATGATGGAAATTCTAGCAGATTCCGAGCTTGTATTTCTTGCAATATCTTCAGATAAATTTATTATTTTTGAAACTTTGATTCCAGCGGCTGGCTCAAATTCATATAGAGTTACAACTGGACCATAATTTATTTTTTTAATTTTTCCTTCAACACCAAAATCCATTAATACTTTTTCTAAAAAATCTTCATTTATATCTTCATTCTTTTTTGCTATTTTTTCATTTTCTGAGGGAGATTTAAGCAATTTTAAATCTGGAAGAATAAATTTTTTAATATTCATATCAACTTTGTTATTAAACGGCAAACTATCTTGGACTCTTCTGTCTTCATTTAAACTTTCAGACGCTACATTTTCTATAATTGTATTATCATTTTCCTTTATGTTTGTATTTTTTCTAGATAGAAATAAATTTTTTATAAATCCTATATAATTTAGAGTTTGTGACATCTTGAAATTAATACTTATCAAAAAAAGAAAAAATGTAAGAATAAGTAAAGTATAATAAGAAACATTATGATTTATTTCTAAAATTGAAGCTATAAAACTATCTTTAAGAAATAGTCCAATAAAACCACCATTTCCATTTATTGTTAGAAAAAAAGACTGATCTTTAAAATAAGCAAAAAAAAGAGAACCACAAATTATATAAAGCACACAAAAAAATAAGTTATCAATTAATATAATCTGTCTTTTATTCAACAGTATATTTGCGCCTGAGAAAAATAAAGTAAATGGTATACAGTAAGAAATTAATCCAATTGATTGAAATAGAAAATCCGAAATAACACTTCCTCTAAATCCTAGTAGATTTTGAATTTCATCAGTCTCACTTATTATAAAATTAGGATCATTAGGTGAGTAACTAACTAGTGAAATTAGTATAGAGAGTGCAAGAAATATAATTAATAAACCAAGTAATTCAGATATCCTCTTGATTAAAAATTCTTTTGTTTTTGTTAAGAAGTTTGCAAATTTCATAAAAATGAATCAAATAAGTTGATTTGTATCATTTAATTATTATTGGTAAAATTAAAAAATTTTATGAAAATTTGTCTAATAGGAAATAATCTTACTAGCTTAGTTTTGGCCTGTATTTTATCAAAAAAAAATTTTTACACGGAGATTTATTCAGTAAAATCTTCTAAAACTAATTTTAAATCACGAACATTTTTTAAAACACGAACATTGGGTATAACCCATCATAACCTAAAATATTTAGAACGCTATTTTAAAAATATTTCCAAAAAAACAAACTCTATAAGTGAAATAAAAGTTTTAATTAAAAATAATAAAATAAATAAGAAAATTTTATTTAAACAAAATTCAATGCCTTTATTTAATATGATAAAATATGAAAAATTAATTTCATTTTTTAAGTCGAAAGCAAATTCAAATAAGTATATTTCTTTTAAGTATTTAAAAAAAAACTCTGATTTAGTTTTATTAACAAATAAAAAAAAATTTCAATTAATTATAAATTGTGAAAGCTCGAATATTTTGACTGAAAAATTTTTAAAAAAGGAAATTTATAAAAATTATCATAACAAAGCATTCACGACTATAATTAACCATACAAAAGTTATTAATAATAAAGCCGTACAAATTTTTACAGAATACGGACCGATAGCCTTCCTTCCTTTATCGGATAAATCGACTTCAGTTGTTTTTTCATTTGAAATTAAAAAAAAAGAAAAAATATCAGAGAATGAAATTTTAAATTTAATAAAACAATTTAATCCATCATATCAAATACTATCCCATGAGAAAGTTGGAAGTTTCAATTTGAACTTAAGATTACCTAAAAAGTACTACTATAAAAACGTTCTTTTTTTTGGAGATTCAATCCACTCTATACATCCATTGGCAGGTCAGGGTTTCAATATGACAATTAGGGATATAATTAAGTTTAACGAAATTTTAGATCAAAAGATAAATTTAGGATTAAGCATAGATAAAAATATTTACAAGGAATTTGAAAAAAACTCTAAAAGCTATAATTCAATATTTTCATTTGGAATTGATTTTATACACGAGTTTTTTAAATTTAATAAAAGTTTTGTTCCAAATAATATTTCAGAAAAAATTTTCACTTTCATTAATAAAAATCAAAAATTAAAAGAATTAGGAATTAAATTTGCAAATCAAGGAAATTTAAATCACTGAACAGTTTTTATATTTGAAAAATCTGTACCATAAGTATTCAATATTTCTTCAAACTTTAATTGTCTTTCTTCAAGATTTTTTGTTTCTAAAAGAATTTGTTTTTCAAGAATTGAAAAAGGTGAAGCCATAGATAGAGCGGATAACGTTTGATAAACACTTTGTCCCTTTAGATCCTTCCAGTTTATTTTATATCCACGTTTTTTAAATAATAATTTTAGTTCTTCTAATATCTTTTTTATTTTTGAAAACTCAAAATCTTCTTTTTCTGAATTTTCATCATTACTATATAAATTGTAATCAACATTTAGCTCTCTGTATATTTTTTTATTTTCAATTTCATTGATTTTTTTAAATCTATTAATTCCTTTAAGAATAATTATATATCTTCCATCTTCTGTTTCATTAAAGCTAATTATTTTACAGACACAACCTACATCGAATAAATCTGAATTTCTTAAGTCTCCAATTTTTTTTGGCTGTATCATTCCAATCAATCTATCGGTAGCCAGAGCATCTTCGATCATTTTTAAGTATCGGGGTTCAAATATATTTAATGGAACTGTTGTATTTGGAAAAACTATGAAGTTAGATAGTGGGAAAACAGGTATTTTGTTTGGAAACTTATTCATCAAATCTATTATAGATTATTTTATTTTAATTTAAATTTATAATTTTAATCTTGCTTGTAATTAATAAAACCTCTAACTATAATATCTTTATTAATAAGCGGGCATAGCTCAGTGGTAGAGCGTCTCGTTGCCAACGAGAAGGTCGTGGGTTCAAGTCCCATTGCCCGCTCCATTTCAATTTTAATATGGAAGAAGATTGATCAACAAAATAGTTAGTGATTAAAATGTCTTGATTTTGAAAATATCAAGACAATTCCCATATCGTTTGCAAATTTGATTATTTCTTTATCTTTTATAGATCCATATGGCTGAATAATAGCCGTGATACCTGATTGAATAAGACTTTCAATTCCATCTACAAATGGAAAAAAAGCATCAGACGCAGCCACTATAGGGTTTTTACCATTAAATTGTTTAAATTTTTTCATCTTTTCAATAGCAATTTTACAGCTATCTAGTCTACTAGGTTGGCCCGATCCAATGCCTAACGTTTTGTTATTTTGAGAAATTACAATCGCATTAGATTTTACTGAGCGACATACATTAAATGAGAACATAAGTTGTTCCATCAATTTTCTTGATGGTTTAATTTTTGAAACAATCTCAAAATTATTCTTATTGAAAATTTCATTATCATTTGTTTGTATTAATAAAGAATTGATCCCAGAAACTATCTTATTATATTTCTCAGGCTTAACTCTAGTGCTATCAATTAATCTAAGGTTTTTTTTATTTTTAAATAATTTTATTGCTTCTTTATCAAAACCATTTGCAATAATTACTTCATAATAATTTTTTATTATTTCTTTTGCAATTTTTAAGCTTACTTTATAGTTACAAGCTACAATTCCTCCAAAAGCACTTACAGGATCACAATTCATTGCAGAAAAATAGCTTTTTAAATGATCATTTTCTATTGATACACCTGATGGATTAGTATGTTTAACAATCACAGTACCCCTATTTTTGGGCAATGTTTTCGCTAAACTCAAACTAGCAAAAATATCATTATAATTATTATAGCTTAATTCTTTTCCATGTAATTTTTTTATTTTAAATTCTTCTTCATTTCCATAAATAGCTCCAAGTTGGTGAGGGTTTTCACCATACCTTAATTTGTGAATTAAATTTGCCTTTATAAATAATTTTTCTGGAATTTTTTCTTTTGAAAAGTTATTAAAGTAACTAAAAATTGTTGAGTCATAACTCGCTGTTTCAAAAAATGCCTCTTGAGACATTTTTTCTCTAAATTGCAATGAAGTTCCACCTTTAAACAAATTTAATTCATCAACTAATTTTTGGTAGTGGTCAATTTTTGTAATAACGGCAACATATTTATAGTTTTTTGCAGCAGATCTTACTAAAGTTGGACCGCCAATATCAATATTTTCAATAATTTTTTCTTGATTTTTAGTTTGCTTAATTGTTTTTTCAAAAGGATAAAAATTTGTAACAACTAAATCTATACTTTCAAAATTAAGTTTCTTTATTATTTTTTTATGACTTTTTTTTTGTCTTTTATACAGTATCCCCGAATGTATTTTTGGATGCAGAGTTTTTACTCTTCCATCTAAAATTTCTGGAAAACCTGTAAAATCTGAAACTTCCACACATTTATATCCAAGTGACTTAATTTTTTTATAAGTTCCTCCTGAACTTATTAATTTTACATTATATTTTTTTAATTCTTTTAAAATATCATTAAGTTTATATTTATTTGAAACAGAAATTAAAGCTGATTTAATTCTCATATCTTTGCTATTTCCCAAAAAATATTTTGTTCTTCTGGATCAGTTAAACCAGACACAAGTATGTTTTTATTTTCTAAATACTTATTTTTCATTCCAAAATATAATCCTGTTTCAATATCCATATTATGATTTTTACAAGTAAATTTCCAACCTGCATTATTACTTTCAATTAATATACACTCATTATTTAATAATTTTGTTAACTTTATATTGGGCAGCAAATGGAATCTTAACTCAAAATTACTAGACTTAAAATTTTTAGTTTTTATTAGTTTGTCGCAACCTTCTAACTTATGACTATCATGAAAGTACTGAATTTGTCTTTCATGAATTACCCCATTAGACTTGGAATAAGCATCATGTGAAGCTTTTATTAACCAAAAGCTTTTTTCAGATTTAATTTCTTTATTTAAAATCTTAAAGTTTTTACTTACTAACATATTTCCATTTTTATTCCTCTCGAATCTTACGTTAGAAGTATTATTCAGAATTAATGTTGAATGAGAGGCAGTAGATTTAGATATGATATTCAGTTGATGCTTGTAATCTTGAAAATAACCGGAATTTGTAATTACCTTTTCTCCTGAATAATTAAATTCAAAAGAAAATAATCCGGCCTGGTAATCTTTTGAAAATTTTTTTTCTGGAGCCTTTCCAAAATCAATAGCTAATGAGGATTTTTTATTTTTTAAAACTACATATCCACCAGCTTCATTAGAATCATCTTTAAATTTATATTTAAGAAAATTTAAATAATCATCAAATTCTTTATTTGAGTCTTGAAAATTACCATTAAATAACATTCCATTTTTTTTATTTCCGCACAACAAATTGTATGATTTGCCAAGATAAAAAATTGTTTCATCTAAAAATTCAGGTATATGTGTTTGAGATTCTTTCAAAAGTTCTCTTATTACGATTAAGTATTTTAAATATGAAACTAATTGTCTTAAATTTCTAGATTTAGGAAAATTACTAGAGTCTAATGAGAAATTTAATATTTTTTTTAAAAGATCAATCCCAAATTTAAGAAAATATAAATCACCATAACTCAAACCAACTAAGATTATAGCAGTACTAACGATTATTTTATCATCTAATTTTTCTGATCTTTTTATTTCGTTTATTAAATGATTTGTTTGCTTTTTTATTAGATTGTTAAAATGTAATTTATATTCTGTTTCAGAATTTTCATAAGTTAACTTTGAGTTTGAAATCCAAGCAATAATTCTTTTTGATAAGATATCTAGATCCCAAATATATTGTTTATATTTATCATTTTTACCAATCCAATTTAAAATAATATTTTGAGTAATTTTTTTTGAAGATTTCAGATCTAATGTAAATAGCCAAAAAAAACTATGAAGTTTTTTAAAATTATTATTATTTAAATTTGCAGAATCTTTCCATACAGAATTTAATGAAAAATCTTCAATGTTATATTTTTTTTTATCGAATTTAATTAAGCAGTTCAAAATACTTTGACTTGGCTTGTATATGATAATCTTATCGTCAATTATTGATATTTTTTTATTATAAATAGGAGAGTTTAAATAAATCTTCCTTATTTGGTTTAAAATTTGAAAAAACATAGAACCAAAGTTTAGAACGGCACTTTTTATAAACATTTAAATTTGTTTCAAGGTTTTTATATTTTTTTTTAAATCTCCGTTATTTTCTTTAAATATTGTGGTGCCCGAAACTAAAATATCTACCCCTGCATTAATTGCTATTTTAGAAGTTTCAAAATTTATTCCACCATCAATCTCAATTTTAAAACTTAGCTTACGTTCTTTTCTAATTTGATCCAAATCTTTAATTTTTTGTATGACACCGCTAATAAATTTTTGACCACCAAAACCTGGATAAACACTCATTATTAGAATTAATTCAATTTTGTGCAAATGTTCTTCAGCTGCTGTTATTTCTGTATTGGGATTTAAAGAAATTCCAACTTTTTTATTTAATGATTTAATTAAATCTATTGTTTCAGAAATATTTTCAGTTGCCTCTGGATGAAAAGTTATAATATCAGCCCCAGCATCACTGTAGTCCTTAATATATTTATGGACTGGATCTATCATTAAATGTACGTCGAAAGATAGTTTTGTATATTTTCTTAAGCTTTTAATTACAGATGGTCCAATTGTAAGATTTGGAACAAAATGACCATCCATAACATCAACATGTATCATGTCGGCTCCACCTTGTTCAAGTCGCTTAATTTCATTACCCAACTGACTAAAGTCAGCTGATAAAATTGAGGGTGATATTTGTATTTTTTTCATTGATTACTAATCTACTAGTATCAATTTTATTTTTTAATTTGAATTAATTTTTACTAAAAATTCGATAAATTTCTTGAGCTATTTCACTTTCTAAAGGAAAAGATAGCATACCCATAACAGAATAACCCAAAATATATGGCATTAAATAAAATCTAATCATGTAGAAGAACCAGGCAACATATAGTGGCACCAAAGGTTTTATAATAAATTTTGGAGTAATAGGTCTAAATAGTCTGATTAGAGGGTTAGTTAGATTTACAAAAACTTTCATGAAAAAAAAGTTAGAGTCTTCTCTTTGAAAGATATTCATTGCAACTCTTCCTATAAGTGTCCACATGATAACACCTAGGATATAATCAATAATATAAACTAAAGGATGGAAATTTGCGGACATATTAAAAACTTATATAGACTTTTAATTAAAAGGGGCGAAATATTTCGCCCCTTAAAATTAGATTTATTTAGTGTTGTCTTCCAAGTATAGCTTTACCACTTGGTATACGTACTTCGTCCACCATTTTTTGAGTAGCTGAGTCTGGTGCTTTAGTCATTAAACTAACAGCAACCATAGACACTAAGCTAGCCAAAGCTCCATGTATACCGAATGTAAGTTGAGATACACCCCATATTGGAGTTCCACCAGTACGTACGTGAATTAAGTACCAAGTACCAACTGCTAAACCAACAAGCATACCTGCAACAGCACCCTGTGAGTTTGCTCTCTTCCACCATACTCCTAGTACAAGTGGGAAGAACAATCCTGACATTGCAAAGTCAAAAGCCCAGATAACTGAACCTAAGATACCTTGGATCTCCATAGCTGCAATCGTTGCTCCAGCAAAACCAATTATAACAAGCAATACCCTTGCAACAATTAGTCTTTTTGCAGTATCTGCTTTAGGGTCAATGATTTTGTAGTATAAGTCATGAGATAAAGCATTTGCAATTGCTAAAACTAAACCATCGGCAGTAGACATGGCAGCAGCCATACCTCCAGCAGCAACTAGTCCTGAAATTACATAAGGTAGTCCAGCAATTTCTGGAGTCGCTAACACAACGGCTTTACCACCCATGAAAAATTCATTTAAGTCAAGAGTTCCATTTCCGTTAAAGTCGCTAACAAACATTAGGTTTGCTTGGTTCCAGTTTTGGTACCAATCTAATGCTTGAACGTCAGATATTGATTTTCCAATAATTCCAGTTGTAAGGTTAGGATCCATCAATGATAGTTTTGATAAAGTAGCTAACATCGGCGCAGAAGAGTAAAGTAGGAATATAAAGAATAATGACCAACCTACTGATCTTCTAGCTGTTTTTACACTTGGAGTAGTAAAGTATCTCATCATAACGTGAGGTAATGAAGCTGTTCCAGCCATCATACAAACCGCTAATGAAATAAATGCCCAAGGTGTAGCGTTAACTGAAGAGTGAGCTTTAGTTATACCAGCCAAACCTTTTGGTACTGTAGCTAAATCAGCCGCAGTGTTTTTAATAGTTCCCAAACCAAATTGACTTTCAAGTTCAGCTATTCTCGCAACTTCATCTGCTAACATTAAGTGTGGAAAGAATCCAGCACCCATTTTATTACTAATCCAGAATACAGGTAATAAGTACGCAATAATTAAAACAATGTATTGAGCTACCTGAGTCCATGTAACAGCCCTCATTCCACCAAGCATAGAACAAATTAATATACTTGCTAATCCGACATATACAGCTATTCCAAATGGAATATCTAAAGCAACTGAAGCAATAGTTCCTGTTGCGTTAATCTGTGCAGTCACATATGTGAATGAAGCTACTGTTAATACTAGTACAGCAGACAATCTTGCTACATTACCGCCGTATCTTGTGCCTATAAAATCTGGAACTGTATAACATCCAAATTTTCTAAGATATGGTGCTAGCAAAGATGCAACTAATACATATCCACCAGTCCATCCAACTAGAAGCGCCATATATCCATAGCCTTTGAAATAAATTCCACCAGCCATAGCAACGAATGAAGCACCAGACATCCAGTCAGCTGCAGTTGCCATTCCGTTAAATACTGTTGGAACTTGTCTTCCAGCTACATAATATGCATCCAATTGAAGTGTTCTTGATAGATATCCAATAATTGCGTAAATAGAAACTGTGAATGCAACAAAAGCAATACCTATTGCTTTTGCAGACATACCAGCCTGTTCACAAATTGCCATTATGATTATGAATACAAGAAAACCTCCTGTATAAATTCCATAAACTCTTGGCAAATTATCTATAAATTTACCTTTAATCATTAGTCATCCTCTCTTTCGGCAAAGCCAAATTTTTCATCTATTTTTTCTTGTCTTCCCGCAAACCAAAAAATTAGTATTACGAAAATTCCCAATGATCCTTGACATGTCATGTAGTAAGATAGTGGGTATCCAAGAGGTCTAAAGCTAGATGCTTCCATTTGAGCTCCGAAGAGAAAAATGCCTATTGAGAATACAAACCAGATTGCCAATGTAATAAAAAGCAAATTCCTAGTTTCATTCCAATGTTGTTCTTGTTTTGACATTATTAATCCTCCCTATAAGTTAAAAAAAACATATATACTAATAATGACAGTTAATTAAACCTTAAAAAACGCTCCAATTAGTTGAACTTTTATAATATAAAACAACCAATTCTATATAAAATGGCTTTAAAATATAAGTTTAATTTAAGAGATGTAAAACTTGAAGATTTTCGAGTTTATCTCTTTTCATTATTTAAAGCTATTTTACCTAAGAAAAAAATTAAAAATGTTGATGAGTTACAATCTTTTATTCAAAAAAAATCAGCCTGGGTGTCCCAAGTAACTTTATATAGTTATCTTAAAACAAGAATGGGCACAAAGTATGTACTGCATTTTGATAACGAGCAACTACTATCTTCAATTAATAAAGCGAAATGGAATATTTATTCAATCGCTTTGCAAGATCTTACTTTCTATACTCTTTCTTATCTTAATGTTTTTTTTAATTATAAAGAAATGGATCATGCAAAAAAAATTTATGAAAAAATTTTAGATAATGAGATACCAAATGGAATGCCAGAAGATATTATTAGTAAGGGAAAAGTTTCTTTTGGTGATAGATTAAATAAAATAAATTGGAAAACCTATTATAATTCTTGGCCATTTAATGAAAGCGCTCTAGCTTTGTATGAATGGGCGCCTATAGCCAATGAATTAAAAACTTTAGATAGAAAGATTGTTCTTAACTCAATGATATTAAAATGGGACAATATTAAAAAAGAATTTGAAAAATTAATAAGTATTTAAATATTTTTTCTATTGTTGACTAAACTTTTTACAACACTTGGATCAGCTAGTGTTGTGGTATCACCAAGTTGATCATGTTCGTTTGCAGCAATTTTTCTTAAAATTCTTCTCATAATTTTTCCTGATCTAGTTTTTGGTAGTCCTGGGGAAAAATGAATTATATCAGGTGTTGCTAACGGACCAATCTGTTTTCTTACCCAAAGTTTCAGTTCTCTTTCAAGTTCTCCACTGGGCCTTTCCTCCACATTTAAAGTTACATAACAATACAAACCATTTCCTTTTATGTCATGAGGATATCCAACCACTGCAGCTTCAGCTACTTTTGGATGAGCTACAAATGCACTTTCAATTTCAGCAGTTCCAAGGTTGTGTCCAGATACAATAATTACATCATCAACTCTTCCTGTAATCCAGTAGTAGCCATCTTTATCTCTTCTACATCCATCACCTGTAAAATATTTTCCATCAAACTGTGAGAAGTAAGTATCTATAAATCTTTGATGATCTCCGTAAACTGTTCTCATTTGTCCTGGCCATGATTGAGAAATACACAGTCTACCTTGACCCTCTCCTCTAATCTCAGTTCCGCTCTGATCTACTATACATGGTTTAATTCCATAAAAAGGTTTTGTTGCAGATCCTGGTTTAAGGTCGATTGCTCCAGTTTGTGGTGCAATTAAAATACCTCCAGTTTCAGTTTGCCACCAAGTATCAACTATTGGACATTTGTTTTCACCTACAGTTTTATAATACCACTCCCATGCTTCCGGATTTATTGGTTCACCCACTGTACCTAGTAATTTTAAAGTTTTTCTTGATGTTTTTTTAACTGGATCCTCACCTTGAGCCATCAAAGCTCTAATTGCAGTTGGTGCTGTATAAAAAATATTAACTTTGTATTTATCAACTATTTGCCACCATCTGGAAGAGTCTGGATAAGTTGGAATACCTTCAAACATTATTGTTGTTGCACCATTTGCAAGTGGTCCATAAATTATATAACTGTGTCCAGTAATCCATCCAATATCAGCGGTGCACCAATAAATATCTTTTGGTTTATAATTAAAAATATATTGATGTGTCATTGATGTATACACCATATATCCACCTGTAGTATGAAGAACACCTTTTGGTTTTCCAGTAGAACCTGATGTGTATAAAATAAATAAAGGATCCTCAGCACTCATCTCTTCAGGTTCAGAGCGTCTCGGTACACCTTTTATCATATCATCATACCAAACATCTCTGCTTTCATCCCAATTAATTCTATTTCCAGTTCTTTTTACAACAATGCATTTTTTTACATTTGGACAATTTACTAAAGCTTCATCAGTAATTGATTTTAATGGAATAGTTTTACCACCTCTTAATCCTTCATCTGCAGTTATAATATAATCTGACTTACAGTCGTTTATTCTTCCAGATATACTATCAGGAGAAAATCCACCAAAAATTATTGAATGAACAGCACCAATTCTTGCACAAGCAAGCATCGTATATGCTAATTCAGGTATCATGGTCAGGTAAATTGTAACTCGATCACCTTTTTGAACACCAAGTTTTTTTAAACCATTAGCAGCTTTTGAAACTTCATCGTACAATTGTTTATAACTTATCTTTTTTTGTACTTTTGGATCATCACCAACCCAAATAATTGCAGTTTTGTCTTTATTCTTTTTTAAATGTCTATCTATACAGTTTGCTGAAGCATTAAGAGTTCCATCGTAGAACCATTTTATATTTACGTCTGTCTTACTATAAACAATATCTTTTATTTTTGTGTATGGTTTTATCCAAGTAATTCTTTTCCCCTCTTTTGCCCAAAACTCATTATTATTTCTAATGGATTCCTTGTATTTTTTTTCATACATCGATTTATTAACTATTGCATTTTTGACCCAATCTGATTTTGTTTTATAAATTTTCTCAGTAGATTCTTTAGATTTAGTCTTAGACTTTTTTCGTATTACTTTTCTTTTAGAAATTCTTTTAGATTTTTTTTTATTTTTTATTTTTTTCTTTTTTTTAGGCATATTTTATTTAACTATTTTACCCATCTTCAAAATAATTTTCCAGTATTTAGTATCTATTGGCATTACCGAAAGTCTACTCTGTTTAATTAATGGTAAATCTTTTAATTCTTTAGTATTTTTAATACTTTTCAAGCTTATAGGGCGTTCTAGCCTCTTCTCAAATCTAACTTTAACAGCTACAAATTTTTTAGTTTTATCAGTTGGATCTGGATATGCTTCTTTGATAACACTTACAATACCTACTATTTCTTTCCCAATATTTGAATGATAAAAAAAACAAAAATCTCCCTTTTTCATCTTTCTTAAATTATTTGCAGCCTGATAATTTCTAACACCATCCCACATAGAACCTTTTAAACCTGCTTTAATTTGTCGATCTAACGACCAGACATCAGGCTCTGATTTAAGTAGAAAATAGGATCTTGCCATAATTTATAGGATAAATTTTTTTTTAAAAAAACAACATTCTTAAACAAGCCCAGAACCACAATCCCTAAAAGTTTTTTCATTTTTTCTTTTTCTTTTTCTTAGTTCTTTTATGCTTTTTATGTCTTCTTTTGGTTCTTCCACTAGATACAATTTTCATAATTCCTAATACTAGCACAAATCTATAAGTGAGTCAGGCGCCTGAAACAGTGGAATTTTTCTTTGATATAAATCTATGTCAAATAGTTTTTTTCCTGTACGCTGCCTCAGGTTTCGGACTGCACTGTTATAGAGTTATTTTTTTATATTAAATGTATCTGTAAAAAAATCCTGCCAAAATTTCTGAACTTGCTCATAATACTTTGCGGCTTGTTCAGGTTGTTCTTTCTTTAACTTTTCCAGCTGAGCTTTCCATTCTTCATAAGTTGGAATTTTTAATTCAAGATTAAACATATTTTCTCCTTTCTTTTATTTTTTCTCCAATCCATAATAACATGATAGAATCTTATCTCAATATTTTAGAATTTTGTAGGACGAAACTAGAGACAAACTAGAGACAAACTAGAGACAAACGCAAAAATAACAAAATTTAATTGTAAAGATAAGGTAAAGGTTGGTGGGAGTCAGTGGAGTCTTGTCGATGTATTATAAGCTTTGGTTTAAGCAGAAAGTAGGATTTTGTCA
>Ga0187827_10005795_pt1 | contig 14457 bp, 26 predicted proteins | sample ETNtaG_39_FD_167969 | JGI IMG/M metagenome (GOLD analysis project Ga0187827, IMG submission 167969) | Marine microbial and viral communities from oxygen minimum zone, Eastern Pacific Ocean - ETNP2014_SV_150_PacBio MetaG (Illumina Assembly) | ecosystem: Environmental > Aquatic > Marine > Hypoxic...
AAAGAAGAAGAGGTAGCAACAAAAGTGCTAGCTGAAGAAGTACTAAAAAGGATATAGTTGCGACGTTTAACGTCTTAATCTAATAATATAGGAGGGAAATATTATGGATTGGTTAATAGCAAATTGGGAGTACGTATTGGTAGGTTTTTATGCACTAGAAAAAATCGTAAAATTAAGTCCTAGTAAAAAAGATGATATTTTATTTGATTCAGTAATTAAGCCTATTTTTGACTTGTTACCATTTGGTAAAAAGAAAGATAACAAAATGTTTTAAATGGGAGGAAATAAAATGGAAGTAAATTGGCAAGATAAAAAAACTTTAGGCGTTGGTATAGTTGTAGCAGGATTAATTTTATGGTGTTGTTTTTCGTGCAATGGAAAAGAAGAAGCTGTTGAACAAATTAAACACGATGAATATAAAGAAGTAATAGAAGATTAATATGAAATACTTTACTAAGTTAGCTAATAAGTCATTGAAATCCTTTATAAAAGGGAAACTTGGACCACATGGAGTTCCGCACCATGTTTCAAAAAAATTAAGCAAGAAAAAGAAAATAAAAAACGAAAAGATGTTCAAAGGAAAGATTCAAGAAAACATAAAAAATAAAAAAAAATATTTTGATAAAGGCATCAAAAAGCTTAGGAAACAGGAGGAGGATTGGAAAAACTTTTAAATAAATGAAATACTTTACTAAACTAGGAGGATTACAAGCTGACTTATATAAGATAATTAAACCACTTTATGAGGAAATGATGAATGTTAGAAATATGCATGATTTTAAAGCACTAGTGTGGCATGCTGATCCCATTGCTCCTCACATTTATAAGGATTTTCTTAGTAAACCAGCTTTGCGCGAAATAATAATGAAACATAAGGCTAAGTATTATCCAAAAAAATGACAAGCTATGAAAGCTACAGAGCTGTTAAATAGAACGTCATTTGGTGGTGATGATGTAGCAAAAGCTAAGCAACTACCTAAAGCATTTAATGTTATAGAAAAAAATATCAAGCCTCGGTTGAACATACAGGCTTTAAGAGACATAGATTGGATTAAACATCTTTAATATGAAATACTTTACTAAAATATCAAAGAAGAAAAAAACTAAGAAGGAAAAGAACGAGCTAACAGCTTGGAAAAGACTTTTACATAGCCAAGTTCCCGTGATGGGGTTAGTTGCACCAACAGCTGGTTTAGGATATGCTATATCTAAACGACCTGGCAATGTTGCTCAATCTACAGCTCTTAGTAAGTACTTAACAGATGTCACAGCTCCTAAGATAAATAAGGATCTTATTGTAGATCATAAGAGGTTAAGAACAACCAGGGATAGATTGATGGCTTTAGTAAGATCTACGGATGGCCCACATTTTAATCCTGAGGGATATAGAAAAGGGTTCCTGGGACCAGATGGTACTATGTATCAAATAAGTTTAAAAGGGGGGTCAATTCCGTCGGTACAAACTTCAAATATAGGTAAGGTTCCTAGTGCTAGTACTTTGGCACATGAGCTTGGACATGCTAAGCAGCATGCTCGTACAAGTCCTATAGGAAAAGCTTTTTGAACTATGTCTCAAGGATCTCGTATAGGAACAGCTCTTGGAGCGGCAACCTTACCTTTAGTACTCATAGGAGATGAACATAAAGCTAGAATTGCTGCAGGATTAGGTACTGCAATATCTACACCATTACTTCTTAATGAAATTGAAGCTTCTTGGCAGGGTCGTAAAATGCTTCAGGAGGCCGCAGCAAAAACTGGGCATAAGATGGGATTTTTAAAGTCGCTTGGACCTTTTAAAGGTGTACCTACATATGCATTAGCAGCCGCTACTCCTGCAATATTATATAAGTATTTACAGAAGAAAAAACTGTACAAAAAGAGTAAAAAATAAATGAAATACTTTAAAAAAACAGCATCTAAGTTTGATATAGTTAAGTTAATTAAGAATACCCCCGCATTACATGATTTAAAGGTAAGTGACGCAGGTCAGTTAATGGAAGCTTTAGAGAGTCTTAGGATGTTACATAAGTTACCGCCTGAGTTCTTAAAAGAACTTAAGAGTGCTAAGAATATAGGAAAACTTGAAGCACAGGCTGGGGGATTAGATATTATGGGTGGTAAAATAGCTTTAGCTTCTAAGAAAAATGATGAAAGCCATGTTGGGCGTAACGTGGCTATCGGTGCAGGAACAGCTACCGGAATAGGCGCAGGAGTATCTTCAGTACTACCTAAGTTAAAAGGTGGTAGGAAGGGTATTTTAGGCGCTGTAACCGCAGCTAAGAGATTGTTTGTTGATGTACCCTTACATTATGGGTCAATGGGTAGATTCGGTAAACATCCTTTAGAAGCAATAGGAATGGCAAAAAAGTTTAGAAGATTGCATTTAACACCTTCTGAGATTATTAACAGGAGTGTAAATAGTTTAAAGATTAGCATGAAGCCAGAAAAATTTAAAAGATTAAATAATGTACAACGAAGAGAATTAAGTAAATCATTTGACATACAGTCTGTGTCAGCTATGATGGCAGAGCAAGAAGCTGCTGCTAAAGCTGCTGGTGAGTCTAAAATTTATGGTATATCACATTTTACACCTCAAACAGCTGCTATGGGTGGTTATGTAGAAAGTCCAGTTGTATCTCAAGGTGGTAATAAGTTTTTATTTAAAACTTTAGGAAGGTTAAATCCTTTTAATTACTATGGACCTTTAAAAGCTAGATCAGCTGGTAGACTAAAAACGAAAGGAGTTGAGGGACTAAATACCATGGATGCTTATTGGTTAAATGCTCCTCACTCTAACTTGCGTGTATTTGAAAAAGATCTTACTGTCGGTAATAAAGTAAATGTACAAAAAGCTTTAAAACAAGTTAAGGATATGAAGGTTAAAAATCCTGCGAGATTAAAAGCTTTAAATTTAAGAGAACAACAGTTTAAAAATGAGTATGATAACTTTATTATAGATATAGCTAAAGCTAAAGATAAAAAAGGTAAGAAGTGAGTAGGCTATGATAAGAGTACTTAAAAGTAAATACATTTTTTAAAAACAGAGGAAAGACAGCAATGTGGAAGAAAATTTTTAAAAATCAATTAACTAAGGTGGCTATGGAAATGACACCTGGGTTAGAAGAAGAATTTGAGGAAGGGCAGATAGTTGAAGATATAAATCCTACTTGTCCGCACAGAGGATCTATTGGCATGGCTGTTATGGTTGCCCCCGGCACTGTTACATATATTGTACGTAATGAAGGTGGTACATATAAGCCAGGAGATGAATTGACAAAGACCAAAGATCAACTACGAGTGTTGGATTTTGCCTAATGAGATTTTTTACGAAGATATCTGAGCACGCACCAGGTATTCCTTCTAGGGATAAGATTACGGCATACCCAACGGTCACCGATAGAAGCACACCTTTTATGGTCCCTGCAGTGCTTCACAAACATAATGCTCTCCGGGCTGGATTGCATTATGATTTACGCCTAGTTAACCCGGAGTCCGGGGTGGCCCATTCCTGAGCTATCCGTAAAGGATTGCCTGACCCGGGTGCAATACATCTTGCTATTCAACAGCCAGATCATACAGAAAGGTATCTAGATTTTGAAGGTAATATACCTAAAGGATACGGTGCTGGAGATGTCTCGAAAGCTATAAGAGGAGACGCTAATATCATATATGCTGATAGTAGCAAGATTAAATTTGAGTTAGATAATCGTACTTTCGTACTTATACATACAGGAGGACCCTCTCCTAATGATAGTACTAAATGAATAATTAGAGGATTAAGTTAATGAAATACTTTATAAAACAAGCTAACGCTCCTAGCATACCCAATGGAACTAACAGTATAGTTACTCCTAAAGATATGTCTAATAGGGTTGCACAAAAATCTCCTCCTCCAATTGATACACCAACCCCTAATCCAGGAAAAGCTTCTACAGATACTAACCAGATGAATGACTCATCAGTTATGCCTGCTAAGGTAGCTTCTGTTATGTGGAATGGATTTTTCGATGAAATAAGAAAAGAAAATTCTAGGTATGAGGGGGAAGGCTTAATTAAGGAAGGTGCTGGACCATTAATACCCGGTATACTAGCTGGTGCTCGAGCAGTCATACCTTGGATAGCTAGAATGGGTGCAAGACTAATACCCGGATTAGCTAGAGCTGGTGGACAAGCCGTTAAAGGTGGTTCTAAATTATTACCTGTTACTACTGGTACTGGGACTGGAACTGCTGCCGCAGGTGGAAGTAAGTTTATGAATTTTATGAATAGTTGGAAAGGCGGAGTAGCTACTTCATTACCATTTATGTTTATGGGTGGCGGTGGAAAAGCAGCAAAAACCGCACCAGGAGTTGGACAAGCAGTTTCTCAATCTCCATTTAGAAGTGTTGTTAGAGACACTACACCTTTTGCTGGGCAAGCAAGTAACGCTAACCCGTATGCAAAAATAGCTACCGCAATGCCTCAAAAACTCTTTAATGATAAAGAGAGGAAAAGTCCGCTAACTACACGGCAAAATGATGTTAAGGTTATGCAGACTGAAACAATTAGCGGGGATACAAAGCCCACAACGCCTCCTAAACTACCTAAAAAGATAGACTCACTTATCAAGACACCTAAATAAACTTCTTGATTATTTAGTATACTTTTCTTATATTATAAGATATGAAGAGAATACTTTTTACGAGTTTATTACCCAAAGATCTTAGTCGCAATGAAGTCTTTTGCGTAACAGATCAAATTAATTCCTTAAAAGAACTTGGTTATGAAGTAGATGTAATACTTGCTTCAGCACATGATAGTTCTCTAAAAGAGCTAAAGAAGGTATTACCAGGTAATACTCGAACTCTAGTATTCTCAGCTGAAGATTCCACTAAATTTTTAAAATTAAATCCTGAAGCATCTTGGCAAACTCGTAGATTTGAGATAATTCCAGGAAAGGATTTACTTAGAAATGAGGGTAATCTATATGACGGAGATCTTACTTTTTATACCGACTCTGATCAATGGACATCAAAAGATTCTTTGAAAGCTTGCATTGAACAAATGGATAAGAATCCGAAAATTGATGTTGTTAGAATACCTGTGGGATTTAGAGAGCCAGGGGGACGTGATGGGTGTGGACCTCAAAGATTGAGCACACAAACATATTCTTTTAGTTTATATTTTGTTAAACCGGTTTTACTTGGAATGGCTGGTACTATGATCGAATCATCTAATTTAATTAAAGCTAAAACAGGGTTAGGTGAATTATATGCTCCAGATAATACTTTTTTTTATAGATTAGTTAAGCTTGGGGCTGTGGTAAAAGATTATAATATGGGTTATACAAAACATTATGTAACAGATAAAGAATATTGGCAAGTTAAGAATAGCCATGTATCATATATTGGGGGAACACCTAAAAGACAGTCAACTTTTTTACAATCATTAAGTATATAAATGGCAAAGATAATTGGTATTCTAGGTTATGGAGAAATAGGTAAATCCATAAAAGAGGTTTATAAAAAATCAAAAAAGAAATATAAAGTACAAGTTAGAGATTTAGACAGAGATAATTTTAAAGATGTAGATGTTTTAAATGTGTGTATACCATGGTCAGAAAATTTCATATCGATTGTTACTGATACTATTAAGGAATTTTCACCTGAGTTAACTATTTTACATTCTACAGTAATTCCTAAAACTACATTAACCCTACAAAATTTAATACCTCCAGATTGCTGTGTTGTACATAGTCCTGTACGAGGTGTTCACCCAAATTTGTATAAAGGTCTTAAAACTTTTACTAAGTATATAGGCACTGATTACAGAGTTTGTGGTGAAAAAGCTAAGAGTCATTTTACTGATCTAGGTTTACCTAATAAGGTTATACAGGGATCAACTACTACTGAATTAGCAAAACTTATGAGTACATCTTATTATGGGGTTGTTATTGCATGGCATCAAGAGATGAAAGATATGTGTGATTTTTATAATGTTTCGTTTGAAGATGCTGTAACTGAGTGGAATACTACCTATAATGAAGGGTATACTAAGTTAGGTAATCCACAATTTGTTAGGCCCGTATTATATCCTCCAGGGGATAAGATAGGGGGGCATTGCGTAACTCCTAATGCAGATTTACTAAAGTTAGGTTTTTCTGGTGATTGCTTAGATTTAATCTTAAAATATAAGTAGTGTGGCCCTTTAATAATGAAAAGGGGATTAGGGAAAACAAGCATAAGGTTTAACCTTATTTATTAACTGGTTAACAGAGAGGGGTTCTTAAATGAATTTTGGATTAATAGGAAATGGTTATATTTCTAATAGGCATATACATGCTATTAAAAAATTAGGTCATAAAATAACTAAAGTTTATGATCCTTTAGATTGTACTATATTAGATACTAGAGTATCTTGGGTTAAAGATTTAAATGACCCCGATGAATTTTTTAAAGATTTAGATTGGGTAGTTATATGCTCGCCCAGTCATTTACATTATGAGCATTGTAAGTTAGCATTATCGTACCCCCGCATACAGATCGTATGTGAAAAACCCCTGGTCTTACCTTGGCAACCTTTTATTGAGGATGAACGCTTAAATATTGTATTACAATTACGATGGTTAAATCTTCCAGATAAACTTAAACAGGTAAAGTGTACAATGGTTAGAGGTGAAGAGTATTTTGAATCATGGAAGGGTGACCCATTAAAGACCGGGGGTTTATTTTTTAATCTATTTATACATTATATTGATTTAGCATTAACTAATAATGCAGAATTTCTAGGAAAAGTTGCGTTATCTGGTAAGCAGGAACGCTCTGTTGATAACATAGATATCTTTGATTTTGATATGGATGACTTGTATTTTAGAATGTACATCGACATATTACAAGGTAAAGGTATTAAACCGAAGGACGTATTTTATCTCAATTGGGTATTAAATAAAAATAGTGAGGTATATGGATATGGCTCTGCTGCTATAGACAAAGAAATAAGAATTAAAGGAGAATTGTTATAAAGAAAATGCAATTTATAGATTTAAAAGCACAATATACAAGGTTAAAGCCTGATATAGATGGCGCTATACAAAAAGTTTTAGATCATGGCCAATATATTATGGGACCCGAAGTTAAAGAATTTGAAGATAAATTATCTAAGTACATAGGTGTTAAACATTGTATAGGAACTTCATCTGGAACCGATGCTTTAGTTACTATTTTAATGACTTTAGGAATAGGTCCAGGGGATTTAGTAATAGTTCCTGATTTTACATTTATAGCTACTGCGGAGGCAGTTACTTTAACCGGTGCTGATCCTATATTTTGTGATATAGATCTCAGCATGAATATGGATTCAGAACATTTAGAAGAACTTCTTGAAAAGCATCCAGAAGTAAAACTAGTTATTGCAGTAGATCTGTTTGGAAATATACCCAACTATAAAGATATTTTATATTCAGCACACAAGCACAATGCCTTAGTTATTGAGGATGCTGCTCAGTCTATGGGTGCGGATGTTTTTGGAAAGAAAGCTGGATCTTACGGGATAGCTGCAGCCACATCTTTTTTCCCAGCTAAACCTTTAGGATGCTATGGAGATGGTGGTGCAATTCTTACTAACGATGACGACATTGCTGAGTTAGCTAGATCTATCATTATGCATGGCCAAGGTGACGATAAGTATAATAATGTAAGATTAGGATACAATGCTAGATTGGATACTCTACAAGCTGCTATACTACTTGAAAAACTTAAAGTTTTAGATGATGAAATAGATAAACGTAATGAAATTGCAGAAATGTATAAAGCATATTTAAATTCTAAGATAGTTAATTATGCTTATATACAAGAAGGAGTAACCCCTGCATGGGCTCAGTTTCCTGTTGTAGCAAAAAGTGGATTACAGAGACAGTTATTAATGAATGAGCTTAGGCTTAATAATATACCAGTATCTGTGTATTATCCTACACCTTTACATACACAACCTGTATTTAGACAGATATTTGGAAAGGATTATGCAGACTGTCCTATGACGGAGGGTCTCTGCACTAGAATTTTTAGTTTACCCATGCACCCGTATCTTACAGAAAAGGATATTAAAAAGATAGCGAAGTGCATATTTTAATCAATAAACAAACAATGACACAGGATATACCAAAAAAAGAGTTACTTGGATTTACAGCAGGGAATTTTGATTTACTACATCCTGGATATATAAAATGTTTTAGAGAGGCAAAAAGACATTGTGATAGGTTTATTATTTTTTTACAAGAAGACCCATCTTTACATAGAAAAAGTAAATACAAACCTGTTATACCTATATGGGATAGGTATGAGGCGCTGATGTCTATACAGTATATAGACGATGTTTATACCTATCAAACAGAAGATGATCTATATGATTTAATTGTATTTTGGAAGCCTGATATTCGAATATTAGGAGAAGACTATATAGGTAACGAAGTTTATACTGGAGTTGATCTTCCCCCAAAAATTATATACACAACTAGATCTCATGGGTGGTCAACTACTAAATTAAAAGATTTAATTACAAGTCAAACTATCAAACAAAACCCAACCATTCTAAAGGAGCATAATAATGAATAACTTTATACACGAACAAGCTAATGTTTTTGATTCTGCCAGACTTGGTACTGGAGTTAAAGTAGGTGCCTTTGCAGAAATAGGAAATAAGGTAAGCTTAGGAGATGGTGTTAATATCTCTTGCGGTGTTTTTATACCTGAAAATGTTATAATAGAAGATGATGTTTTTATAGGCCCCCACACTGTATTTACTAATGATAAATACCCACCTTCTAAAGGTAAGTGGAGAGACGACCCCCCAACAATTGTTAGGAAGGGCGCTAAACTAGGAGCCAATTGCACTATTCTACCTGGAATAATTATAGGGGAAGGTGCTACTATAGGAGCAGGAAGTGTTGTTACTAAAGATGTTTCTGCTAAGGAGACGGTGGTTGGTAATCCAGCTAAAGTTCTGAGGGTATGGCCTTAGTATGACAAAAGATTCCTTAGCAAATTCCGCATCACTGGCAGCTGAACGAGCTCGATTTGAAAAAATGGTTACTGATAATGAGTTAACTCATGATTTACACAGTACTGAATTTGATGTAGGTATTCTAATAAGTATGTTTGGTCGTCATAGCGTAGTTAAATTAAATGTGGATATGCTTTGTAATCAATCTTTAAAACCTGCTATAATACTTGTAGCTAGCTATATAGCTGATATAGAATTTGTGCGTACTACCTTTAAAAATTATAATAATGTGTTTTTATGTTTAGCTCCTAATTATCCTTTGGGAGTAAAGTGGTCTGACGGTGCTAAGTATTGTCAAAGGTTTGAGTTTAATGGTCTTGCAATTACTGGGTCCGATGATCTCTTATCTCTAGAGTATTTAGAATACTGCTATCAGTTAATTGGTGAGGGTAAAGGATCTAGAAAAATAGGGTTTGCAGACTTAGTAGGTCCTAGAACTTGGTATGTATATCAAATGCAAGATACATTAGTAAATGATAAACATGGTAAACACATAGTTTTAGAGAACTTATATAAGGCTACTACTCAACCAAAACAAAACATAGTATTGGGTGCTGGTAGAATGTACTCTAAAAGAATATTAGATATACTGGGGTGGGAAATTTTTGAACGTATCTGGTTTAAGAATTTAGATTATAAAGGATACTTTAACACCCTTACTAATAATGGTAAGGTCTATGAAATTACAGATGAACCCGATATTGCAGTTTTGTCAATTAAGGGTAATTGGGATACTATTAATGAACTTGATGAACTTAAAAGTAGTCCTAACATGGATCATAAGAAATTGAAGGACGAGACTATAGATAAATTTTTTAAAACTTATTTTAATTCTCCTAGAAGTTTATTTAGGATAACGACTTAAAATAATAATAATAATAATAAAATTACACTAACCAGAGGATAGTAATTATGAACAAGTTCTTAGAGACAATACATGATGTTATAGAGATAATAACAGGTAAACGCCCGAAGGAAGATGATTGTTGTAAACAGGAAAGCCCCTGTTGTAAAGTAACTGGTGAGAAATTAGAAGAGCCTGTCTATGTTAACATAGACAAGGGTTTCTCTGTAGATGAAGTTAAAGCTTGGAAAGAGATAACTAATAAGCAACCAACTACTAAGTGGACTAAAAAGCGTATTAAAGTTTATATGGCTGAGTTTAAAATCAAGTATAATTCCGGGGATACTAAGGCAGATTTGCTAGATAAAATCAAATGGAATAAGTAGTATGAGATTTGCTATTTTAACTTGTATGTGGCAAAGACCTAAGTTAACTAAGCTCTTTTTATCTTATTATAAAGAAATGCAAGAAAGACTTAGTGGTCAGGTAGAGTTAGAACTTATAGCAGTTGGATCTGAAGGTCCTATTACTAGAAAACTTGCGAAGGATGCAGGGTGGACTTATATCCAAATGCTTAATAACCCAGTTAGTAAGAAATGGAATGCTGGTGTTCGATACTTAGAAAGGGTAGCTCCGGATGCAGCTATTATATTAGGTTCTGATGATTTTATATCTGACAATCTTATACTAGCATACAAAGAACTTATAGCACAAGATTACGTTTTAATAGGTGTTAAGGATATGTTTATATTAGATATAGATAGTAAACGCTTCGGTAGATGGGTAGGTTATTTACCAGGAGCAGACACTAAACGGGTTGGAGAGACTATAGGAATGGCGAGATGTATAAGTCGTAAGGTATTAGAGATGGTAGGTTATGATATTTGGGGACCTGTAGAAATTGATAGTGGTTTAGATGGTGTAATGTCTGAAAGGTTTAAACAGCTGCAGTTGAATTATTGTTCCCCTATTACTGCCCAGATACATCAAGTAAATGAAGATCCTAAGTTATATAAATGGGGTCATGTAGGTTATTATCTTCATGAGTTAGGTGCTGTGGGGATAGATATAAAAACTTCTACTAACATTACAAAGTTAGACACTTATTTACAATTTAATCCTGAATGTATGCAGTGGATCGAAGATATTGAGGGATTTTTCTCTAAGCATTTACCGTACTTAGATTTTAATAAGATCATGGAAAGTGATGAAAAAACTTAAACATATAATAGCCACTTCATTTAATTGGGGCTGGTTAGATTCGACTCGTAACGACATTAATGGGAAACCTGTAAATACCTTCGCTTGGTTAGATAGGAGAGTGGAGTTATTTGAGAAGTATTGCCTACCTAGTATAGAGAACCAAACAAATAGAGATTTTACTTGGCATGTTATATTTGATGAAAAAACTCCGGAAAATTACTATAAAAAATACGAAGACGTTCCAAATATTTATATATCTTTTGAAGCTCTTGAACACTATATTGAACGTATAATGAAAGATGATCCACATTTGTATTTATTAACCTCAAGGTTAGACAATGACGATGGGTTAAGTACAGACTATGTTAATGAGTTGCATAAAGTAGCTAATAGGTTTATTGACAAAGATGAGGATAAAATGTTTATTAATTTCCCGGTTGGATTTGCTATAGGATCTCAGGTATTTAAAATGTGGTATAGATCTAATCCATTTTCAGCTTTACTTGAAAAAGTTGGTAATCCAGGAACATTAGATTCTATTTTAGCGTATCAGACTAGTAAATCACCAGGATTCAGGGGTCATGGGTCCTATGAAAAACTATGGAAGACACACCAGGCCATAACAGAAAATCCTATGTGGTTTCATACATTACATGAATCTAACTTAGCTAATAAGGAACAACAACTTTTTTCACTTGTAAGAAGAGAGTATATAGCTGATTATAAAAATTTACCTGGGTTTAAATACCTTATTTAGTATATGAAAAAGACCTATCGGTGCTAAAAAAACAATACTTGATTATTAATCCAAAGTTTAGTATATTATAATTATGGATAAAGATATTAAACAATTAGAAAAAGATCACAATTTGCTTCATTTGATGTTTGATGAACCAAACCCTTCCTCTCAAAATCCTTTGGTTTTGAATGATGCGTATGGTTCTAAACACACTTGGTATGCAGATAATCCTACTTTAACTAAGTCTCAAATTAAGTTAATGCATGATAAATTAACGACTGAGTTAGGTTACGATGATACACCCATGGAGTTGGTTGATGAGGTGATGCCCGAGGAGAAGAAGGAAGAGGATCCGTGGAAAAAAATTATAATTAATTCTGATGTTTATAATCCAATGACTAAAGGTGAAGTTTTTAGATATTACTCAGATAAGGATATTAGACATAAATTATTGTCTGCAGTTAAGGATAAACCCTTAATGGTACGACAATCGTTAGACCCCAATCAAATTATTTTACGTAGAAAAGATATTAAAATTTCTAGAGATAGGGGGGATGCTTTTGACAAAGAAGATTATCAATACTATATAGAAAGACGATTTACTGAATTTAACCCGGCTTTTGAGGATTTAAGTGATGACTTAGTTGTAGATATAGATCCGGGAGATGATGTCCAGTTTAATGATGTTAAGAAAATAGCTGCGGAAGTGTCAGATGTACTAGAGAGGCAACCTTATATAAAGGGAACTAGCTTCCAATTTTCTGGTAATAAAGGTTTGTATGTTTGGGGTAAAATGGATGGAAAGAAAAAAATGTCCGATATTAGATCCAAACTAAGTGAGTTACTTAGCTCATTTAAAAACTTAGCGGGTATTGACATTACTACGGGAGTAAGGTCAAGCTCAAAACAAGTTAGACTGGATCTCTCCCCGATAAAAGAGTTAGGGCCTATCAAGGCTCCATGGTCATTAGATTCTAGAACTGGGTTAGTTTCTTTACCTTTAGATAGAGAAGATTTAGATAAGTTTACTCCGGGAGATGCAGCAGTTAAATCTGTTTTAGGCTATTATCCTAGTAGTGCTTATTCTTTTAAATATGAACAAAACGTATAATCAAAATGAATAAATGAGAGTTGACATATATGGTAAAAATGATGACAAAAAATGTCAGAACGCAGTAGCTTTTTTAAAGTCTAATAAAGTTCCTGTAAAATTTTATAGTACCTACTTTCCACGAAATGTTCGCACTTTAATTAGTCGAACAAACTTCATTCAAAAAAATAAGAATTATTCTTTCAAATCCAAGTATAATGAACCCTTACCTATAATTATTTCTGATTCAACTGAGGAAGTTATAGTAGGATTTAATCCCTATTGGTATGGGGGAATTTTAACCTTTTTTAATGGATATGAACAAAAAAATAAACGATAGATTTGAGGTTAATATAGATTTGGTTTATAATGGAAACAGGTATTCTGTAGAAGTTATTGATCACGAGAAAGAAGATGTCTGTATATTAGACTTTACATTTGCATCTAAAAGTAACGCGTTGGATGCTGCTTATGGATATATACACGGTGTTGTTACAGGCAAGGCTTCTACTAAGGATCCATTAATTATGGCAGAAAGAATTAGTTACTTGGAAACGGAATTAGCTCATTCAGGATTTCATGACGGGTGGATTATACGAGGGTTAAAAAAAGAATTAGAGAAACTTAAGATTTTAAATCCTAACCATTTTAAACGATAATGATAATAGGGGTGAGGCGTCAGTTGGGTGACAAGTGGTCTTCAAAACCATCCCTGCTAGTGTCCAAAACTAGTACGTGGGTTCGATTCCTACCACCCCTGCCAAATTTTAACTTATAACCATACAGCTACATGAAAAAAAGTGATATAGAACAGATAGCTGCATTTGCACACGGCGCCATGGCTGCTTTACACGGACTGGGTGCTCTTTATAATATAAAACAGAATAATAAAATTATGACAGTATTTCATGTAGGCGCTGCAATAATAGATGGTGCTGCATGGTTAGAGCATCTACATAATGAAAAGATGTTAAAGGCGTCAGAAGATAGTTAGTTCGTTGATGCTGGTACCCTCCACCAGCTCAATTTAAGGGGACTTCATTACTGGAGTCCCCTTTTTACTTGACATATAGGATTTTCCCAACTATATTATATCTATGCCAAAGTTAAAATACTACGAACCTGGGTATAGTGTTATACACCCATTAAATACACTAGATAATGAGCTCTGAAAATATGCAGTACAGCTGCATAAGAATCAGAATGGAACTCATTTTGATTTAAGACTGTATAGACCTATAGAGAAAATTGCCTATTCCTGGGCTTTAAAGAAAGTGCCCTTCTTTAAGAATATGGAGAAAATATCTGCATTTAGAACTTATGATCATTCTCACGAAGACTTGTTATTTGAAGGATATGAGAAAACAGCTAGCGGGTATGGTACTAAAAAGATTTTAGCTTATGGTAGTTGTAAAATTATGGAAATAGATAAGACAGCAGGTCTTACATTTAATATAGATTTAGATTATAAAAATTACGTTTTAAAGCCAATCGGTGGAAAACGATACTCCTTCCAAGAAGCCTAATGAAGATACCTTATACTAA